>Ga0209403_10001675_pt1 | contig 28226 bp, 26 predicted proteins | sample ArcticOcean_MG_C_8_FD_187440 | JGI IMG/M metagenome (GOLD analysis project Ga0209403, IMG submission 187440) | Marine microbial communities from western Arctic Ocean - ArcticOcean_MG_CB11_86 (SPAdes) (version 2) | ecosystem: Environmental > Aquatic > Marine > Oceanic | place: Arctic Ocean...
TGAGGCCCTTATCGAGGCCGATGTCGAGATTGCTGATGGAATCGGAACCCGCTACGACGGTCAGCACTACCTGTTCGTTTACGATCCCGACGGCAACCGAATCGAGATCGCTACTCGGGGAGACCACTCGGACACGGCACGCACAGTTGATGAGAACGGATTCACCAGCGAGGACGGCGTGTTGCTCTAGTCGGAGTACTCAGATACTCGACGTTCGGATCGTTTTCAACCCGTCGCTGACCGCTCGATACTCTGGATAAACGCTTCCAGAAATCCTGTTGCTGCGCCCTCAATCTTGGAATCAGCGATCTTGTTGAGAAGTCCAGATGTTTGAATCGAGCCTGTCATCTGAATACGGCTTGAATTAGCTCCAGAATCGGGATCACTAAGAACGACCTCAGCTGACCCCGTTACACCAGCACCCATCGACTTCCCGGTCAGGCTGATATCGAACGAAACACCTTCGTTGAGGTTCGAAAGTTGAACATTGCCGTTCACTGTCGGCCGCAAGAAACCCATCGATATTTTCATCGAAACCCGATACGCGTTTGCCCCGGTAGCGACCACCTTCGCGGTACCGGGAAGATGCGGAGTCATGGCGTCAGGATCGATCAGGGCATCCCAGATGGTCGACACCGGAACTGCGATTGTTCTCTCGTATTTAAAGTCCAAGCATTAGTCTTTTCAGCAGATAGGTATGCAATACGTAAACCGGGATAACGACGATATCCGCAGAACTGATCCATTTCAATTCGTTCGCCGCTCGCGATTCGACTATCTCAGGCATAGCATTGTCTGCCTATGTCATCGTCAGGATCGCTAGAGCCTAAACGGGGCAGCTATACAGTTCGCTCGACCATACGATCGCTCGTATGGACTGTTTACGCACCTTCGTTCCTGCTTTCTCTCGGACAGGGAATTCTGATTCCTGTACTTCCGGGATTTGCGAAACAAGAGATGGCAGTATCGATCGGGCTGGTTGGCCTGGTCATCGCAGCACGTTACATCGGAACCATGATCTTCGATGTTCCCGCCGGTATTCTCGTTGGTCGGCTCGGGCTTCGCAGGACGATGACCGCCGGTGTAATTTTGTTTGGACTGTCCGCGATCTGGGCTGGTTTATCACCTAACTTCGGATCCCTTATGGCTGCCCGCCTACTGGCCGGAGCCAGCTTCGCCCTGTGGAGCATCTCACGCCACTCATACCTCGCCTCGGCGGTTCCAACGGATGTACGAGGACGGGCTCTGTCCCTGTTCGGTGGCATCTCCAGAATAGCGACGATTCTTGGCCCGCTACTCGGTGGATTGCTGGCAGAGCACGTTGGGATCAGGGTACCGTTTTACGCGCAGGCGGTCGTTGCCGGATTGACACTGATCATGGTTCTAACGACCATGAGGAACATGGTTGAACCGCCAAGGGCAGCCAAGCGACATAACGTGTTCGCAGAACTGGGTGGTGTCGTTACCCGTCACCGTCGAGATTTTGCAACCGCTGGTGTCGCCTCTGTGTCTCTCCAGTTCATTCGGGCAGGTCGGGAATTTCTTATACCTGTTTGGGCTGGAGAACTCGGCCTCGGTGAATTCAGGATCGGTATCATCGCCGCAACGTCATACGCAGTCGATTCGATGCTCTTCCCATGGGTTGGCTACTCGATGGACCGATGGGGTAGGAAGTCCACGGGTATCCCGGCTTTTATCATCCTTGCGTTAGCCGTCGCCCTGATCCCGATGACCGGGAGTTTCGGTGGCCTGCTCATCGTCGGGTTGCTTGCTGGATTAGGAAACGGACTTTCCAGTGGATTCGTTCTCATTATGGGAACAGATCTCTCGCCAAAAGAAAGCCCGGGTGAATTTTTGGGAGTCTGGCGACTGATTTCCGATGCGGGTGGAGCAAGCGGACCTGTTGCAATTGGCGGAATAGCCCAGGTCGTCACGCTCGGAGTTGCATCACTGGCTACCGCCGGAATCGGGGTATTCGGTGCCTTGATGCTCATCTTCGTCGTCAAAGAGACGATGCAGCGGTCACCGAGGCGTGCGCGAAGCTCCGATTCCAAATCCGGTAAGTGATCTGCAGGCGGTACAGCTATAACTTGGAAGCTGCGAGTGGTTAGAGACCTTCACTCGCCAGCAGAGCGTTGAGATCACGCAGGCACATGGCGTCATCTTCGGGTGCGCGGCCATCAACCCAGTCTTTCGACTCACCGCTCATGCCCTCGACCGCACCGACCGCTGCAATGTCTTTGACCCACTCGTAGCCCTGCTCAACTGATGGGAGCAGGTTTTTGCCAGACTTGATCGACAGAGCGGCTGCGAGACCATAGCCACCCCAGTTGGAGACGCTGGCCGTGATCAACTGGGTCGTGGTGGTCACACAGGGGTCGTCAGGAAGGTTGTCGATACCCGGGATGACATGACGCATGTTGCCCATTCCGATTTCGTTGCCGCCATCGCCGATGCCGACTGAGTAGGGGTGCTCATCGAACATGTGGTCAATCTTGGCGTTGTGCTCGGAAAAATCGACGCCCTTCCAGTTCCGGTAGGTTCCGTCTCCCAGCAACCCCGCCCGTTCGATCGAAACCAGAGCAGAGGGCGCATGCTCCACGAGAAGCTTGTGAGCGAACTCACTCGACTCTCGGTGAGTCGTAATCGGGAAATCTATAACTTCATCATCACCCGCAATCGCCTGCATCACGGTCATGCAGTTCTTATCGGTAACGTACGCAACCGTGCCTCCGAGGGCTTTTATCGCGTTGCCAATAGCCACTGCTCCGGGAGGTCCATCGGTCTCAGGTTCTTTGGCTCGCAAAATGTAAAACCCGGTCGCAATAAGTACTTTGCCGGGGTGATCGATCACCAGCTGCGCGGAAGAGTCCAGCCAGCCGTCTGGCATGTGCTGCCGCAGCGCCTTCATTCCACGAAAGTCATCTTGCAGAATGATGTCTTCGATTTTTGTGAATACGTTTGAGTCAGGTGAGTCAGGCATAGGTTTCCGAGAATTCGACGGGTATAAGTCAGTTGTTTACAGGATGTTACGAAGTTCAGGCTAAAGAACGGCCAGATCTTCGTCCATAAGATCGGTTACAAACATGTAGCCGGGTGCGTGGGTAATCATCAGTTCGGGCTTCGACTTCATCGCTACCGATTGCGGAGTCACGCCGCACGCCCAGAACACAGGTACCTCATCTTCGCTGCCCTGCTCCCAAACATCGCCAAAGTCAGGCTTCGTGATGTCTGAAATACCGATCTTCGCCGGGTCGCCAATGTGAATCGGAGCGCCGTGGGTATCTGGGAAGCGTGACGTTGCTTGTACAGCCCGCACCACTTTGCTACTTGGAACCCAGCGATGTGAAACGACCATCGGGCCCGAGAACGGACCTGACGACGCGGTTTCAATGTCGGTAATGAACATAGGCACGTTTCGCTCGGTGCCGTAATAAGGGAGAGCAATTCCGTTCGCCATAAGCGCGTGCTCGAACGAGAAACTGCATCCCAACAGAAACGTAACCAGATCATCTCGCCAGTGCGATTCAATGGAATCAGGCTCTTCGACCAGTTCACCATTTTTGAAGATGCGATAGAGACCAACATCGGTACGAATATCTGAACTGGGTGCGGTTAACGCTGCTTCAACCTGGCCAGCTTCGATCACCTCAATTACCGGACAGGGTTTCGGGTTGCGCTGGCAGAACAACAGGAATTCGAAAGCGACGTCCCTCGGCAGGATCGCAACATTGGCCTGTACGTGGTGAGGAGATACACCTGACGTTGGCTGCGAAAATCGACCCTCTCTGATGAGCTGTCGAACCTCGGTGCCGGTTTGTGGAACTGTAATTTCTGTAGACATAACTGCATGTTAGGTACTCAGATATATAGGGTCAAACTCGAAACGCGTTCAAGTTCGCCCCCATTCTTGCGTCGACGGGGTTAATATTTCAGCGATTCAGCAACTGTGCTGGGTCGCAACATCAATCGATTCCATCATCACTAGCCCGTTCACGCGATGGCACGCGGTGGGCATCTCGACCAACACCGAAGCCAATAATTATGAAAATCACCCGAGTAGATCAGTTCTCACCGCGACACCGCACACGGCTTATCCGTATTACCACCGACTCCGGAATTGAAGGCTGGGCGGAGAGCACGCTCGAAGGTAAGCCGAGAAGCGTGCCAGCAGCCATCGATGAGTATTCCGAGTACTTGATCGGCAAAGATCCCCTGCGAATCGAACACCACTGGCAGCAGATGTACCGATCTGCGTTCTTCAGGGGCGGCGTACACAACATGACAGCAATTGCGGCTATCGATGCTGCGCTATGGGATATCGCTGGCAAGCACTATGGCGTGCCCAGCTACATGCTGATGGGCGGCAACGTTCGCGACAAGATCCGTGTCTATGCTCACTGGGGTATCAATGATCTCACTGATGAAGGACTTGAGAAGTCTCGCGATCGACTCACCATGCTTCAGAAAATGGGCTACACCGCCTACAAATCTGGACCGGCCGGAAACTGGCGAGCGCACGAGCCACCATCACGAATCGACGAGTTCGTAAAAGCCGCGTACATGATGCGCGAGTGGGTCGGTGACGATGTGGAGTTGTGCTTCGATTTCCACGGCAAGATGACTCCGGGGCTCGCTGTAGAAATATGTCACGAGCTCAAGGGCATGCGACCGATGTTCGTCGAAGAGCCCGTGCCGCAGGAAAACCCTGAGGCCCTGAAACGGGTTCAGGAGCAGGTTCCGTTCCCCCTTGCGACCGGCGAACGCTTGTTGTCACGCTGGGAGTTCCGCGAAGTCATCGAAAAGCAGGCGGTTTCGCTACTGCAGCCAGATGTCGCCCACTGCGGTGGACCTTCCGAACTGAAGCGTATTGCAAACTATGCTGAGGTCTACTACCAGCACATCATGCCTCACTGTGCGATCGGACCGCTGGCCCTGGCGGCATGCATGCTCGTCGACGCGGTGGTTCCGAACTTCCTGATCCAGGAACAGGTTGATGCCGGTCTTGGAAATGGCTTGCTGAAGAAACCTTGGGTGGTAAAAGATGGTCACATCGACCTGTGGGACACTCCGGGACTCGGTGTCGAAGTCGACGAGGTCGAAGCAACTAAGGAATACGACGGCGAGACGGCTGGCTACCACAAGGAACTCGGCGGCGAGTACTACTTCGATAACGACGGATCAGTCTCTGACTGGTAAACAGGCAGCGCCTAGTTTACTTAGTGATTTCAACACGCCCAGACGTTAATCGATCTGGGCGTGCATTGTTCACCTCAAAACTGATTCCAGGACTCTCCTGAGTAAGGCAAATGATCTCTACTCGCCCTTGGCTCGCGCCGCTTCTAGTGCGAATATGTCAAGCAGCTCTGCACTCAATAGATCCCCACAATATAGAGACATGATTTCCCGAGAACTCAAAGACGATTCGATTGCAAAGGTAATCGCTGAATCGAAATTCCCTCGAACAAGAGAGTCGATTGCCGCGATCTTGAGCAACTTGGCGTACTGAGTGGCGACCGATTGATCGTTCACACCTCAATGCACAGTCTGGGATGGGTTAACGGCGGTGCAGTCGCCTACATTTAGGCGCTTCAAGATGCAGTTGGCAATACCGGCTCGATCGTAATGCCAACACAAAGCGGCGATTACAGCGATCCCGGTGGTTGGCGCCACCCGCTTATCCCTGCGGAGTGGATCGCCGAGGTCAAACGAAAAATTCCTGTGTACGACCCGCGGTCACCCCGACATGGCGCATGGGAACTGTGCCGGAACTTTTCAGGAAGCTCCCCGGGGTGTTTCGAAGCAATCATCCGTCGGGTTCGTTTGCGGCGTGGGGTCAGCCGAAAGCTGCCTGTTTGGTGTCAGAGACTGTGTAGACTTCGGTGTTCAGTGGCTGAATGAACCCGATTAATCGGCCTGTTCTGACCAACGTATGGACAATCGGCTCTGTTCAGCAGAAAACACACTCCTGCCCGTTGAAGTAGTATGTTGCGATCAACTTGCCCCTCACGGAGATCTATCGATGAAAAAACGCCCACTTGGTTCAACCGGTATCGATGTAGCGCCTATCGGACTAGGAGCCGCTCAACTTGGCTCGTCTGAGTACGACCATTCCAAGGAAATCGTATTCAAGGCGCTCGATATGGGCGTCAACTACTTCGACACAGCGCAGGGCTACTGGGACAGTGAAGTCAAGCTGGGCAAAGCGCTGAAGGGCGAGCGAGAAAACGTCATTGTCTCCTCCAAAACCGGTGGGAAAACGAAAGAAGAAGCGGCTGCCCATATAGACGAGTCGCTTCAGAAGCTCCAGACGGATTACATAGACAACTACCACCTCCATGCACTCTCCGATCTGGACGATGTCGATGTGCGTTTGGGCGGCCCGCTCGAAGCGCTTATTGAAGCCCGCGAGGCCGGAAAAATCCGGAACATCGGCATCACCGGCCATACCTTCCCATCAGTACTGGTGGCTGCGTTGAAGCGATTCGATTTCGACACATTTCTTGTTCCACTGAACATCGTCGAACGTGAGCCTCTCGCTGAACTGATTCCTCTCGCAATCGAGAAAAACGTCGGAATCACAATCATGAAGCCGGTGGCAACAGGGCTTCTACCGGCGCCGCTCGCACTGAAATGGTTGATGAACCAGAACATAGCGGTTGCGGTTCCCGGTTCTACAACTGTCGCTGAGATGGAACAGAACGCGTCCATTGGTGCGCTCGATGAGTACACTCTGACTGCGGACGAGGAGTCTGAAGTCGCAAGCTGGGCGCTGCAGCTGTCAACCGATCGTTGCCGCATATGCATGGAATGCCTGCCCTGTCCTTCCGACATCACGATTCCCAGTACCCTCGGCACCGATGTTCTTTACGACCACTACCGCACAATGGGGCCGGTGAATTTCTCGAAATTCCCGTGGGAGCCGTCTCGCGTTGAGGCTGACTTGCAGGGGCGCGAGAGTTTGATCAACAAGATCAACGATCACGACGCCTGTGATTCGTGCATGCAGTGCGAGTCTCGTTGCCCGTACGGCCTACCGATCGTCTCGATGTTGAGGACCATGGTTCCGAAGATGGAAGACATGCTCGACATCTGGTCGAAAGAAAGCGCAAAGGTCTAGTCCCTAGACTAACTGTCCTGCCCGCCTAAACGACCGCCTAAACGACCGGGGTTACTACCGGGGTCGCTGTTTTGGGACTCGAAACTCAGGAAACAGTCGGTCTCGTTCCGGTCCAAGGTCGCGCCATTTCGAACGCTCTGCTCCCCCTGTACACCGTCGCATCGTCATCGTAGCCACCGATGATTTGCAGCCCGACAGGCATGCCGCCCTCTCCGAATCCGCAAGGGATTGAAGCTGCCGGATTGAACGAAGAGTTGAAGATCATCGTGAACGGGATAGCTCCGTAGTTGATTCCTGCCATCTCATCGTTGTTCTTCGTGGATCCGATCTCGGTCGGAGGATCTAGGTGCGGCCAGGCGACAGCGGCGTTTGTTGGAGCGAGTATCAGATCGTACTCTTCGAACAACTGATGCATTTTGAGTTGCAAGTTCTGCACGTCGCGCAGAGCAACAGCTACATCGGCTCCGGTAAGAGTTCTACCGTGGTTGATCATTTCCAGCGTGTACGGCATCAGGTCTTCGGGGCGCTCTTCGGCAAGGTGGCCGTACATTGCGACCTGCCCTGCGGTCCAGAGCGTCCACCACGCCTCACGAGGAATCGGGTCGAACTTGAGCTCTAGCGGTTCGACTTTCGCTCCCAACTCACTAAACGCCGACCACGATTCTTCAAGTGCAGCGGCAACATCATCGTTGACATCAGATATTCCAAGAGTCATCGTCGTGGCGATGCGCATCCCCTCTACACCGGCTTCAAGTTCGGAGAGATAATCGGGAACCGGTGTTTTCACCGAACCGGGATCACGAGAATCGAACCCGGAAAGCGCCTGACTCAGTATCGCCGAGTCGCGCACGTCGTTGGACATCGGACCGCTTGTACCGGCCGAGTTGTAGGCGGGTTTTGCCTGTCCTCCGTAGCGTGGGAACCGCCCATGAGTGGGTTTGTGCCCGAATATGCCGCAGAACGAGGCAGGCAGTCGTACCGAACCACCACCATCTGAGCCGGTGCCAATTGAACACATTCCCGATGCGATAGCCGCAGCCGTGCCACCACTCGAACCACCCGGGATCCGGGCCGGATCCCACGGGTTGTTGCAAGTCGCAGCTATGTTTGTGAACGTCTCTTCACGGTTGCCAAACTCGGGGGTGTTGGTCTTGCCGAGAATCACCGCTCCGGTGGCGCGTAGTCGCTCAACCACTACGGAATCGTAGTCAGGAATCCAGTCTTTGAAAAAAGTGCTCCCGAGTGTTGTTCGCAAGCCCTTCGTAACTTCAAGATCCTTCACGGCAATCGGAACGCCATGAAGCGCACCGGGTTTCGTTCCCGCGGCGAGTTTCACATCGGCTTCTTTGGCCGCTGCAATCGCGCCTTCTTCGTCCAGAGTTATGAACGCATGGAGCTTGGGTTCAAGTTCCTTGATCCGACGCAACGATGCCTCAGTCATTTCTACCGAGGATATCTCCCTATCGATGATCATCTGCCGCTGCTCGTGTGCCGGTAGGAACATCAGTTCTTGGTCGTTCATTTGTCTTCCAAATTCAGTTGCAGTTGAGTCCAAATTGCGAGGTCGAATTAGTTCGAATCTAGTTCGTTCTTGATATTTTCCAGCTCGTTCGCCAGACGTTTGTTCATAAACGATTTTGCAAACCAGCCCGTCAGTACGAACAGAACGGCGGTATATAAACTGTCGGACCTGGCGTGCATGATGATTTTCAGGTCAGTTGATGCACCATCGCTCGTTTCTTCAAACTCGTACTCGACGAATATCGGGTACTTGCCAGTTACAGTGTCGGCGGCAAACGACTTTCCGGGCTCGGATCTGACTATCTCGAACACCATTTCGTCGGATTTTCGACCGTAGTTGTAATCGATGCGGTATAGAGATCCGACCGTCGGGCCACCGTCATCGAGCCAGACACCCGGATCGTCCACATCTTTCGCCCAAACCGGCAGGTTTGCCGGATCGGCCACCCAGTTCCATACATCATGTGGTGAGCAGTCGATTATTGTGGATGCTCTTCCTATGATTTTCACGATTCAGTCCTTTGCATCAACCGTTTCTCCCTCATTCCAGCCTTCTCTCGTTGGGAGAAGGAGCCGGACGTGCCAATGGCACTAATCGAACGCCGCTCCGCCGTTCACGTTGAGTGCCTGCCCTGTGATCTCCGATGCGTCGTCCGAAGCGAGGAAAGCCACTGCTTTGGCGATATCTTCTGGAGTCTGGGGACGACCGAGCGGCATAGTCGCCTTGATCTGGTCGATAAAGATCTCGTAGGGAGTCATCTCGGCAAAGGCCGGATTCAGATCCTTGTGGTTGATCGCAATCGCTTCCCACATAGCGGTCCACAGTCGCCCCGGACAGACAGCATTCACGTTGATGCTGTAGCCACCGAGTTCCTGTGCGAGCAGGTGGGTGTACTGGATCACCGCGGCCTTCGAGACAAGGTAGGGATGCTGCGCGTTTCCGCGACCCTTATCACCGACACCCCGGGGCTTGCGGCCGCCGTGAGAGGCGATGATGACGATCTTGCCCTGCTCCCGTTCTTTCATGTGTTCTTTCACTGCATCGGTGGTGTTAGTCATTCCCTGAACGTTCACAGCGAACGTCATGTCCCAGTCTTGCTTGTTGAAGTCGAACCTGTCGGAGAACCCGCGTCCGCCGATAACTCCGGCGTTAGGAACGCAGATGTCGATGCCACCAAGTTCAGAAATTGTTCGGCCTGCGAAGTCATCGAGAGAATCAGGGTCGGTTACGTCGACCGCGCCAGCGATGGCGGTTCCGCCGGCAGCATTGATAGCGTCTGCAGTTTCCTGTGCAGCGCCACCGTCCAGATCGCAGATAGCAACCGCAGCGCCCCGCTCGACCAGAACGTTGGCAATTCCGACTCCGATCCCACGGCCCGCACCTGTGATGAATGCGACCTTGTCTTGAAGTTGCCCTGCGTTCGCACTAGCCATGAAACTGAACTCCCGAATATCCGAAATAAACTGCACTGTGAAATAAATTCGTGACCGGCAAATCATAGACCAACGTAATTCTCTCTGGTGCCATTCCCGAAGTGCGAATGTAAACTTTAGTTCGAGCGTCCGCAGCCCGCTGACGTATTTTTTTGTGGTTACGCCAGCCCGGCGTGACCTACATGGAGTAACTAAATTGGCTAAACGCACTCTTACTGGCACGACTCTCGAAACCCTTGTATCGCTCTCAAAACGACGTGGTTTCGTATTCCAGAGTTCCGAAATCTACGGAGGTCTTTCAAGCGTCTGGGACTACGGACCGGTCGGAGTCGAGCTTAAACGCAACGTAAAAGACGCGTGGTGGAAGTCGATGGTGCGCGAACGCGACGACGTGGTTGGCATGGATGCGTCGATCCTTATGCACCCAGACGTGTGGGTTGCCTCGGGTCACCTCGAAAGCTTCACCGACCCCCTTGTGGAGTGCAAGGATTGCAACCGGCGTTATCGAGAAGATCAGGTCGGCGAAGCATGCCCGCACTGTGAAGGCGAGTTCACTACAGCCAGACAGTTCAACATGATGCTCAAGACCTTTTTGGGCCCGGTTGAAGAGGCCGCAGCAACTGTGTACCTGCGCCCAGAAACAGCTCAGGCGATGTTTGTGAACTTTGAGAACGTGCAGACGACGTCCCGGAAGAAAATCCCGTTTGGTATCGCCCAGATCGGTAAGTCGTTCAGGAACGAAATCACTCCCGGAAACTTCATATTTCGAACCCGAGAATTTGAACAGATGGAGATGGAATACTTCTGTGAACCCGGGACTGACGACGAGTGGTACGAGTACTGGAAGAACTTCTCGATGGACTGGTTCAAGTCGCACGGCATACGCGGTGAAAAGCTGTTGATGCGTGATCACGACGCGGATGAGCTGCCCCACTACTCAAAGGCATCTAGCGATATCGAGTACGAGTTCCCGTGGGGCTGGGGCGAGCTCGAAACGATCTCGAATCGTACCGATTTCGATCTCAAGGCACATGCCGCAAAAAGCGGAAAGGATCTCTCCTACTTCGACGATCAGAAGAAAGAGCGGTACGTGCCGTTTGTTGTCGAACCTGCGATGGGTGCAGATCGGTCAGCACTGGCGTTTCTGGCTGATGCATATGATGAAGAGGGCGAAGGCAAGCATCAGCGTGTCGTTCTGCACTTCCATCCCGACATCGCACCGTTCCAGATTGCCGTGCTTCCGCTGTCGAGAAACGACAAGCTCGTGCCGACGGCGCGACGTGTTTACGACGTTCTGCGTCCTCACTTCAATACCCAGTACGACGACTCACAGAGCATCGGTAAAAGGTACCGAAGACAGGACGAGATCGGCACTCCGCTGTGCGTTACTGTCGACTTCGATACGGTTGAGGACGACGATGGCGTGACTATTCGAAACCGGGACACGATGGAGCAAGTACGTGTGCCTATCGAGAATCTCGAGATTGCGATACGTGACCAGATGAACTTAATGCGCAAAGACTGCCAGGGATAGAGTCTCCAACGACCCGGGGATAGATTGCGAGTACGTTGGAACTATTAGCGTGAGATGTGCGTAGAACTTAACGTGCATCTCACGCTTGCCGCGCCGCTGCGATGCCGAGGTACATCAAACTAATAGCTACCTCGCAAACCACTGTTTATCTCTTGGAGCTGCTATTTCGATGGCTCGAACTGTCACAAAATTTTTCAACCTGTCAGCAACACACCGACCCAACAACCGGGCGTGGCTGCTTGCGCTGATGGCTTTCGTAGTGATCGCTGCGGTGGCGTGTGGGACTGACACTGCTTCGAACGAGACAGAGGTTGCTACCGAAACTGTCGCGCAAGTGGCCGCAGGTGGCTCGACTGAATCGACAGGAAACGCTCCCGACGTAACAGGCGAGACGTTCGAGAAAGGCAGCTTCAGTCTCGACCAACATGCTGGGAAGCCGGTGTTGATCAACTTCTGGTTCCCTTCCTGCCCACCCTGCCGGGCCGAGATGCCTGATCTCCAGGCTACTTACGAGCAGTACGGTGAACAGGTCGCCTTTATCGGGCTTCAGCAGCTCGGGCTTGATTCGGCGGCGAACGGCCAGGCGTTCGTACGAGAGCTGGGTCTGACTTACCCGAACATGCCCGATGTCGCTTCGCTAATTCAGGTTAGTTACGAGGTTTTCTCGTACCCGACCACGGTTTTCCTCGACAAGAATCACAATATAGCCCGAACGTGGACCGGAATTATCGGCGAAGAGCAAATCAACGAACAGCTCGCAGCACTTCTCGCTGGCTAGTTCTTGCTAACCCGGCCAACTCGTACGGGCTAGTGGCATAATCGCTTCATGTTTGGAGATATAGCTGCTGGCGACTTGATCATGTTGTTCGTGCGATGGGCGCACGCTATCGGAGCAGTCGCGTGGATAGGCGGAAGCGCCTTCTTCGCATTTGTACTGCGCCCCGTCGAACGGGCTAATCCCGACGCGGTACGCCCGTTGCTCCGTCCGATCGGATCGTTATATCGCGAACTTGTTGATATCGCCGTGATCTCGATCATCGTGACGGGTATAGTCCTGATGTTCGATCGTTTGACCGGAGATGACGCATCGCCCGCATGGTTCATCGTGCTCGGCGTGAAACTTGCGCTCGCACTGTGGATGTTCTATCTCGTCTGGCGCTTCCGTCAGTCGGATTTCGACCCCACTGCAGTTCCTACCGGCTTCACTGCCCGACTGTCTTGGTTGATCGGTTACAACGCCATGGTCTTTATCGGTGTAGTCGTGTTCCTGGTCGCATCTGTGTTGCGGACGCTATTCGAATCAACGATTTCGGGGTAGCTAGACCGTTAGCTAGACCAGCCCGCTAACGCCTGATCGATCGGACTCTTCAGCCAGTTCCGATATCGATCGTCTCAGCACGGGATGAACCAGATCGGGAGCGATCTCAACAAGTGGAATAAGTACAAACGCTCGTTCGTGAAGCCGCGGATGCGGAACTGTTACGCCACTGGCTTTGATCACATTATCGCCATGCAAAAGCAGATCGAGATCGAGTGTTCGAGACGCGTTTTTGTCCTCCCGGGCGCGCCCGAGTGAGAACTCAATCGCCAGCAATTCAGTAACTACATCAAGAGGATCGAGTGCCGTGTCGACCGCAACGACCTGGTTCAAATAGCGAGGCTGATATCCCTCGACACCCCACGGCTTCGTTTCGTAGAACGAACTTACCGCCCCGACGATCCCAACACTAGAAAGTCGCTCGATCGCGCCTTCGAGGTTTCGTGAACGATCGCCAAGATTGCTGCCAAGCCCAATGTAGGCAGTAACGAGTCCGCTAGGCATGATTCAGATAGTCTTTCCCCTGAGTTGCATCCTCGCGAGTTTCATCCCGGGTAATCGCATCGCTCATCTTCACCACTCGCACCATCTCCTCCACATCGTGGACCCGAACGATATCGGCACCCGCCTGAATCGCGAGCGCCACGGTAGCAGCCGTTCCAAACCTGCGGTCATCGACCGGCTCACCCGTCGTCGCACCGATGAATGACTTGCGAGAAGAACCTATCAACACCGGTAGTGCGAGATCGCTTCTCAATCGCCAAATGTTTTTCATGAGCTCCACAGACTGGCCAGCGTTTTTAGCGAACCCAATTCCGGGATCCACAATGATGTGAGAGCGATCGACCCCCGCCGTGGTCAGTCGACCGATCGCAGCATCGAGATCGTTGATCACATCGGCAACCACATCCCCCTGATGTCCACCCTGCCTGATGTGACTCACCACTATCGGTACACCAGTGCGAGCGACCACTCCTGTCATATCTCCATCGGAAAGCATCGACACGTCGTTTGCCAGCGCGGCACCTGCGCCAATCGCAGCTTCTGCAACTGCAGCCTTGCGGGTGTCAATCGATATGGGAACACCAAGTCGACCTGCCAAGCCCTCTATCACCGGGATAACTCTCGATATCTCATCATCAGCGGAAACCGGCTTTGCGTCCGGGTACAAGCTCGCTGGCCGGGTAGACTCCCCACCGATGTCGATCAAGTCAGCGCCTTCATCCTCCATGCGCAATGCCTGATCGATGGCCACACGTTCGTCACCGGTCGTTGGCAACACACCGTCTCCCGAAAACGAATCAGGAGTAGCGTTCACCACTCCCATCACGTAGGTTCGTTGTCCCCACACGAAATCGCTATCGCCAATCCGAAGCGCTGATACGAATATTTGTTGAGATGAAGACAAGGTGACGAGTAGTGATTCTGAGGGGTTGAACGGGTGCGTTGGTGGATTCGTTCGTGATTATCGGCAAAGTAATTTTAACACTCGATAGCCCCGAAACAACGCTGTGACCGTGGTTGCTGTGCATCATGCCGTAAGTTACGATTTACTGGCGCTTCGCTACACCACAAAAGACGCGAGAATCGAAGGTAACGGTTTGCCGAATATTCCGGGCGCTGAACGAAGTAAATCCCCAGCCAGCGAGGCACTACGATAGCCACCGAATCCAATCCCGAAGCATCTGAAAATCCGGTGCCGACGACAAAGCTGGAAGATCTTGAAGCCCGACGAAAAACCGCGCATCTAGGCGGCGGCGAACGACGGGTTGAGTCGCAGCACAAACGTGGCAAGCTCACGGCGCGAGAACGCCTCGTAAGCCTGTTCGACGACGGTAGTTTTACCGAACTCGACACCTTCGTCACTCACCGCTCAACGGACCTAGGTCTCGAAAAACAGCGATTCGAAGGTGACTCCGTAGTGACCGGTCACGGCACTATCGATGGTCGACAGATGTTCGCATACGCACAAGACTTCACAGTTCTCGGCGGATCGCTTTCCCTGGTCGCAGCACAGAAAATTGCAAAAGTTATGGACCATGCAATGCGCATGGGTGCGCCAATAATCGGCATCAACGACTCTGGTGGAGCCCGAATTCAAGAGGGAATCGACTCTCTTGCCGGGTATGGCGAGATTTTCAAGCGAAACACACTCGCCTCTGGAGTCGTTCCTCAGATCACGATCATTGCTGGCCCGGCCGCGGGTGGAGCGGTCTATTCCCCTGCCCTTACCGACTTCATCTACATGGTCGAGGGAATTGGCCAGATGTACATCACCGGTCCCGACGTCGTGAAGGCGGTTACCGGCGAAGAGGTTTCACACGATGATCTCGGCGGTGCAGCCGCCCACGCCTCAAGAAGCGGGGTCGTACACTTCACAGCCGAGTCAGAAGAAGCGTGCTTCGCTCACGTGCGAGCGTTACTTTCTTATCTGCCATCTAATAATGCTGAATCGGCTCCTTCAAACGAACCAACCGATGCTCCCGATCGTGCGGACACAGTGCTTAGAGACGTCGTCCCAGACGCCGCAAATCAGCCGTATGACGTGATGGACGTCATCACGAAAGTAGTCGACAACGGCGATTTCCTGCCTGTCCACCACAACTTTGCGCCAAACGTTGTTGTTGGTTTTGCCCGACTTGATGGTCGAAGTATCGGTGTTGTAGCTAACCAGGCGAACCAGATGGCTGGAATGCTCGACATCGACGCCTCAGACAAAGCCGCCCGGTTCGTGCGATTCTGCGACGCGTTCAACGTTCCGATCGTCACTTTTGTCGATGTGCCCGGCTTTATGCCAGGTACCCAGCAGGAGTACGGCGGTCTCATTCGCCACGGTGCCAAACTGCTCTACGCATATGTCGAAGCAACGGTGCCGAAAATTACCGTAATCCTGCGCAAAGCGTATGGCGGTGCGTACATCGTTATGGGCTCGAAAGAGATGCGTACGGATGTGAACCTTGCATGGCCAGGTTCAGAAATTGCAGTGATGGGACCCGAGGGCGCAATTAACGTCATTGGGCGTCGTGAAATCGCAGATGCTGATGACCCGGAAGCCAAGCGCGCCGAACTGGTCGCTGACTACCGCGATAAATTCGCCAACCCGTATGTCGCTGCCAACCGCGGTTACCTCGACGACGTGATCGACCCTGCCCAGACCCGACCCGAGCTGGTGAAAGCCCTCCGTATGCTCGAATCGAAGGTCGACAGCCTGCCACCGAAAAAACATGGAAACATCCCGCTCTAACGAGCAAAATTCATGACTGAAGCGTCTGAAAATAACCCTGAGAACAACGTCGAGTCGCCTGAGTCAAACGACCGTGCGTACGCGCCGAACACGGTTTCGCGTAATGAGTTCGTCGATTCAATCTCTCGAATGGCGGGCGAGGTGTGGGACTTTCACAATCGATTTGAAGTTGGATCAGGGCAATTTGAAGGACAGAGCGCAACCGAGATAGTTGCGAACCGCACGAGCATTCTCGATGAGGAGTTCAACGAACTGGCCCAGGCTATATCTGAAAACGAAGGCGACGATGCAGTTGCCGACGAGACCGCAGACATTCTGTTTGTGGCAATGGGGCACGCTGAGGCAATGGGGACACCCGGTATCGAAGGACTCGACCGCGTGTCCACGAAGTCCGCAGCGAAGACCAACGAAACACATGCGATCAGGCCCGATACGGGCAAAGTACTACCCAGAAAAGGAAAACCTCACAAGTGGCAATGACGGTTCATTCGTTTTGAGTCAGGTCACGTGGTGAGCAGTTGATTAAGGAAGTTAATTATGAAGTTCAAGGTGACTGTTGTCGGAGCCGGATTTGTCGGCGCAACGACCGCACAGCGCATATTCGAGACCGGCTACGCCGACGTGGTTCTAGTCGACATCGTCGAGGGTAAGCCCCAGGGTGTGGCGCTCGATATGCTCGAGTCTGGACCAGTTGTCGGCACTGACGCCCAGATAACTGGGACCAACAGCTACGAAGAAACCGCCGACTCCGATGTTGTCGTGATCACCGCTGGTATTCCTCGTAAGCCGGGTATGAGCCGAGATGATCTGCTTATGACCAACCAGAGAATCGTTGGATCGGTAACCGCAGAAGTCTCCAAGTATTCTCCTAACGCAATTCTGATCATCGTGTCGAACCCTCTCGATGCCATGGTGCAGGAAGCCTACAGAATCAGCGGATTCCCGAAGGAACGGGTTATTGGCATGGCCGGCATTCTGGACACCGCCCGATTCCGCACGTTCCTCTCGCAGGAACTCGGAGTTTCGGTGACCAACGTATCTGCGTATGTACTCGGGGGTCACGGCGACACGATGGTGCCGCTCATCGGTTCAACAACCGTCGGCAGCGTTCCGGTTGCAAAGCTCATTGAGGCAAACCGACTCGAAGAGATCGTTCAGCGAACACGTGACGGTGGTGCCGAAATTGTTGCACTCCTGAAGACAGGGTCTGCGTACTACGCGCCTTCAGCTGCGGTCGCTCAGATGGTCGAGGCCATATTGCTGGATCGCAAGGAAATACTGCCATGTGCGGCGTTCCTCGAAGGCGAGTATGGCATCGACGGTCTTTACGCTGGTGTGCCAGTCAAACTCGGCGCTAAGGGCATCGAACAGATCATCGAGGTCGAACTGACCGATAGCGAGGCAACGGCTCTCAAGGCATCAGCCGACTCAGTCCAGGAACTAGTCGACATAATGGCCAAAGCCTGAGTGGCTTAGCCACGTTTTCTGAGAGATCGGGAACGAATGGCTGAAAAGCGAAGCTCGTTCTTCAGGAAAATTGATATCCGACGTAATTAAGGCGACCAGATGGCCGCCTCAATTCTTGTATCGTCATTCTGAACTCGCCTGCCCTGAGCAGCCTCGAATGGGATTCAGAACCTCGAACAAACGGAAACTACATCCACGTAACGGGAAACAACGAATGACCGGAAGGCTCGCAAACAAAACAGCAGTCGTCACCGCAGCAGCGCAAGGCATCGGCGAGGCGACTCTGCGGGCGAGCTTTCGCTTCTGAAGGCGCTCCTGTGTGGGCGTCCGACGTGAACGTTGAGAAATTGAGTGAGCTTGACGGTATCGAAGGCATCGTCGCCCTACTTGCCGAAACAGGCGCACCCAACATCCTGTTCAACTGCGCGGGATACGTCGCTCAGGGCACCATTCTTACTTCCACTGAAGAAGACTGGGATTTTTCGTTCGACATCAATGTGAAATCGCTGTTTCGAATGTTCAGGGCGTACCTACCACCAATGATCGGCAACGGTGGAGGTTCGATCGTCAACATGGCGTCGTTATCGTCTCACCTGCTTGGCGTTCCGGAGCGTGCCGCTTACACAGCAACCAAGGCTGCGGTGATAGGCATCACCAAGTCAGTCGCCAAGGACTACCTGTCGAACAGCATACGGGTGAACGCAATCGCTCCTGCGACCGTTGAAACTCCATCTTTACAGGAACGAATCAACAGCACTGGCGACCCAGTAGCCGCACGCGCAGCGTTTATTGCCCGCCAGCCGATGGGAAGAGTTGGAAAGCCCGAAGAGATTGCCCATCTTGCCGTATATCTCACCTCTGACGAATCGGCCTATACAACTGGCCAGATTCTCGTCGTCGATGCTGCGATGAGCCTGTAGCATGCAGGCGTATCGGTTCCCAACATTGTCATTCTGAACTAGATTCAGAATCCTGTACGACTGCCAACTCCGGACGACGCGGTGATCGCGGTTACTCGATTGAGACTCCCTAATCGAATGTTCGGTATTCTGAATCGAGTTCAGAATGACAATGCGGTGGCTATTTATGATGACAATCGCCTATCGCCGGTAATAAGCTAACCACTAGCTTGAGCTCGATCACGATGAAGGATCCCCACCCGTGTCACAGGACGCTGAACTCATAGACGCTCTCGACTGGCAGCCTAAACCGCCGGTTCCAGCAACAATCGAATTCGCCCTTAGCGCATGGGACTTCGAATTAGAAACCCCTGAGTACGAATACGAAGTCGAACTACCTGAGGCCGAATTCAAGCCAATGTACGTCAACTTCGTTTCGGCTGCGTACGCGGCTGTGCTCGATGTTGTCGGTAATCTCACAGTGCCAGAAAAGTACGGCAAAAAGCCGGGTTTACTGAAAAGGTTCGTCGGAGTATTTCCCGGAACCAAGCGCGGCACAGAAGGACGAGAGTTGTGGACCCTTGCCGTGGCATGGGAGTTCGACACATGGCTTGAACGGATCTTGCGAATCAACGGTGGTAATGTCGCAGCAGCCAGAGAGTTGATCGAGAACAACTGCCCGGTCCCAAAATATGTCGGGGTTGATTCGGATCTAAAAGCGGAGCTGCTCAATTTCCCGTATGACTCAGGTGCTCCCGACTCGCAGATGCTGCTCCGCTGGATGGGCAAGCGCGGCTGGAACGACGATCGAATACGCGAGATAGTTCAAGAGAACAGCATCATGCTCAACGACTGGCAAGTGAATTCACCGTTTATCGAACGTAGTTGAACCAGCACTGCTGAGGGTGTTGAGTTTGTTCTGGAACGCACTGCCCGCTTAACAATTAATCTACTCGATTTTCCGAGCAGAGTCATCGGAGTCGAGGGATCTGGTGCGGGGTCGCGTTCAGAGGCGATCGGAGATGTACCCATGTTGAAAGCGGCCGCGACCCTACCAGACCCCTCTACTTCGCTTAGCTGCGATCGGGAAATCGTGCGGCACACAGGAAATTTAAGCAAAAAACGACCCGGCCAATACCCGGGTCGTTTGAAATTCGTTATTGAAGAAACCGGCTAAACCTTTACGGGTAGCGCCTCGGCTTTTCGAACCATTTTCTTGGTCGAAACTATGTGCTTCTGCAGGCCCAGAGCCTTCTCGCTCATGCCCATCGCAAGTCCGATCAGTTGTGGCACGTGGATCACAGGCAGGTCTGCCTTGTCGCCGCGAACCTGCTTGCGGGCCTTCGGCTGGTAGCCATCAAGGTTCAGATGGCACAGCGGGCAAGGAGTGACCATCGCGTCGGCACCGAGGTCCTTTGCCGTACCAGTGTGATTGGCGACCATCTTCATAGAGTTGGCCTGGTTGATGAACAGAATCGGGAATCCGCAGCAAGCAGACTTGCCAGCGAAGTCAGTGACGTTCCCGCCAACAGCCTCGATCAGATCCTCAAGTGAGGTCTCCCGGGTCGGGTTTTCTTTGAACTCCAGCGCGTCGGTCGGTCGAACCATGTAGCAGCCGTAGAACGGCGCCATGTTCATCCCCGTTAGTTCACGAGTGAACGTGTCTTTGAGTTTTTCGAGCCCGATATCCTCGATAAGCGCCCATAGAAGGTGCTTGATCGATGTCGTGCCCTTGTACTCGAGTCCTTCTGCAGCGAGGTGCTTGTTGACCTCGGCAAGGTACTCGGGATCACGCTTTACGCGGTGATTCGCCTGACTCATCACGCCCTGACAGGTCGAGCACAAAACCATGATCGGCAGACCCATCTGCTCGGCCATCGCGAATGTTCGCACGTTCAAGATGTCACCCATCTTGAGGTTTTTTTCTTGCAGCACACCGGCTCCGGTGCAGGCTGCTTTTGTCAGTTCGACATGCTCGATTCCGAGGCGTTCCATTACGGCGAGGGCGGAGTCGTAGAGTTCAGGGGCGCCGCCACGTGCGACGCATCCGGGATAGAAGGCGTACTTCATTTGGATTCACCCTCGACACTTTCGTAGAGATTTTTAATTTTCTTGTGATCTTCAGCCTTGTGCGGGATTACTGGCGGCAGTTTGCCTTTCCGCATTGCGGCGATCCCTATAGGAACAAGATCGAGCAATCGTGGAATGTTTGTCCACCCCGCAGAATCGAGAGCCAGACGAGTTTCGTCAAGCCGACCATTCTTTTTTACAGAGTTATAGAACGATTCGGTGTGATGATAACCGGAGGTATTTGTGTTGCCGGCTTCGATAGCGGCCTCACGCAACTCCATGATTCTGTCCATCGGAGCCACGCCCTTGGGGCAGACGTCAACGCACTTCATGCAGCGTGTGCAGTCCCACATCCCGCCATCTTCGTCGTTGAGTGCCTTGAGGCGCTCATCACGCTTTGAATCACGTGGGTCTTCAGTGAACCGCCACGCCTTTGCGAGGGCGGCAGGTCCGATGAAGTTGGAGTCGACTTCGAGAACCGTGCAGTCAGATACGCAGCAACCGCACATGATGCAGTTCATCGAGGTGAGCAGATTCTCCATCGACTCGTTTGAGGCGGTGTATTCACCCTGCTCTGGAACGAAACTCGGTTGGAGGTACGGCGTAACCCGGTTGATCTGGTTGAAGAACGTATCTAGCGAGACAACGAGGTCTTTAACAACATGCTGATTGCCCATTGGCTCGATAATCAGCTGCTCACCGTTGGGTGCAACGTCGACCACGCGGGTCTTACAGACCAGCTTGGCGCTGCCGTTTACCTTCATCCCGCAAGAGCCACAGATCGAAGCTCGGCATGCGCAACGCATTGCCAGGGTTCCGTCTTCCTGCTCACGAACCTCGATCAGTGAGTCGAGAACCGTCGAGTCCGGGTGGATATCGACTTCGTATTCCTGCCACCAGGTCTTACCACCTGCGTCAGCGGGATCGAATCGCTTTACTTTTAGTTTGACGTTTATAGTCGCTTGCGTTGTCTCTGGCATATTAGTAAACCCTCTTTACTGGTTCCCATTGCGTGATCGTCACATCAGACGTTTCAACGCGGACATCGTTCTCGACTTCTTCGTCCCGGTACATCAGGGTGTGCTTCAGCCAGTTTTCATCGTCACGTTCGGTGATATCAGTTCGGAAGTGGGCTCCACGGCTCTCTTTACGAGTCAGTGCCCCGGCGATAACAGCCTCGGCGCAATCAACCATGAACTCAAGCTCAAGACCGAACATGAGGTCGGTATTGAATACCTTCCCCTTGTTTTCGATTGAGAATCCACCCATACGGGATTTCACGTTCTTGAGATTTTCGAGCGCACCCTCCATAGACGCCTGATCGCGGAATACTCCGATGCCCTTCGTCATGCCGCGTGCCATGTCGTCTCGAATAGTTGCGACGCGTTCGCCCTTGGGTCGGTCGAGCAGTGCCTGTAGTCGAGCCTTCTCGCTTGCGAGGTCTTCCTCAGAAGGAGAGTGGGCGCCGATGCCCTTGATGTAATCAACGGCGTGTGCGCCTGAACGACGACCGAACACAACGGTGTCGAGGAGCGAGTTGGCGCCCAGTCGATTCGCACCGTGAACGCTTACGTTCGCGCATTCGCCAGCGGCGTAAAGCCCCGGCACATTTGTCGCACCGTTCACGTCAGTCTTGATACCGCCCATGATGTAGTGCATTCCGGGCTGAACCGGAACCGGCTGCTCGGCCATATCGATACCGAGGAACTCGACTGAGACCTCCTGAAGGTAACCAAGCCGCTGTTCGATGAAATCACGACCCAGATGACGCAGGTCCAGAAGCACGTTGCCGTCGATTCCCCTGCCCTCGTCGATCTCAGTCTGCTCGGCACGAGAAACTACGTCCCGTGAAGCAAGCTCCATGTAATCGGGTGCGACCTTTTCCATAAATCGTTCGCCATTTGCGTTGAGAAGATAAGCACCTTCTCCACGGGCAGCTTCCGACATCAGGATGCCGGTTCGGGCGAGTGTCGTTGGGTGGTACTGGATCATCTCCATGTCCATCAACGGGACACCGGCTCTGTATGCGAGCGACAGGCCATCGCCAGTGCAGATCAGTGCGTTGGTGGAAGGTTCAAATACTCGACCAGCACCACCGGCCGCCATGATGACCGCCTTGGCCTTGATCGTGTGCATGTCGCCGGTCTTGAGGTCGATTGCGACCACACCCCTGCAGACACCGTCTTCGATGATGAGCTTCGTGACGAACCACTCTTCGTAGACGTTCAGCCCCAGCTTGAGCGATTGTTCAAATAACACGTGCAGAATGGCTGAACCGGTAATAGCTCCGACGAAGAAGGTTCGGGCAACTTTCTGGCCACCGAATGCCCGGGTGCCCAGCTTGCCGTCTTCACCACGGCTGAAGATGACACCCATGCGTTCGAGCTCGAGTACTACCGCACCGGCCTCACTCGACATCACTTCGACAGCGTCCTGGTCAGCGAGGAAGTCACTTCCTTTGATCGTGTCGTAAGCGTGGCCTTCCCAATCGTCACCACGGTCGGTAAGAGGGGCGTTGATGCCGCCCTGAGCAGCATTTGAGTGGCTACGCACTGGGTGAACCTTGGATATCACCGCCACGTCAGCGCCTGCGCGCGTAACTTCAACGGCTGCCCTGAGTCCGGCGAGTCCTCCACCGATAATCAGGACATCATGCTCATACATAGGCTTGCCTCGTGCTGCACTGGTCTATAAGTGTCTTCAAATTCTCAGCCCCTGATGTGTTCGCTGAACACATGTTTTGCCGATAGCAAAGCCGCTATCGACATCTGGTCTTCAAGTTCGCCTTCTGCTATCAACTGGTGAAGGTCGTCGAAATCGACTTCCTCAACAACAATGTCCTCTCCGTCATCGGAGGGCAAGGGTGCCGGTTCGAGTTCGGTCGCTATGTATATGTAGCAATACTCTGTCGAGTATCCGGGTGCGACCCACGAACCACCAATCGGAATAAGTCTTCCGGCTTTGTATCCAACCTCTTCTTGCAATTCCCGGTGAGCGGTAACTTCCGGGCTTTCGCCTGCTTCTCTCGTTCCGGCAGACGCCTCCAGGAGAAAGAGTTCAGCCGCCTGTCGATACTGCCTGATCAACAACACTTTGCCATCGTCCGTGATGGGAATAAGTACCACTGAACCGGGATGTTCGATGATCTCACGATCAAACTCGGGACCATCGTCAAATTTAGCAGTATCAACACGCAGAGAGATTCGATTTCCCTCGTACTTGCGGTTTACAGCAACGGTTATCGGGCGTTTGGGTCGCAAAACGTAGTTAGTTTACCGAATTTTCAGGGGTTATTTCTGGTTATTCTGGCGACGACGAGGGGAATTAACTGAACCTTTGCGCAGTTCTAATCGAGTTGACAGGTCTCCCCAGAAATCAGCTGCGGGTTTTCGCCTGAGGAACGACGCATAATCCCCGGCCTGGGTGATTGTTACGACCTCTCCTGCGCTTAGCGTGCGGTCAATGTACCCGTCGGCGTTTAGCGTGGCGTCTTCATACGCTTCAACGGTCAGTTCAACCGTGGATGACGACTGTAGAATCGCTCCACCAAACTGGCTCATGTGAGAAGCGATTGGTTTTACGAGGAAATCTTGAGAAGTCGGGTCCATCACAGGGCCGCCAAGCGCAAGGCTGTATCCGGTTGAACCCGTTGCAGTCGAAATAACCACTCCATCGCCTCGGTACGTCGCCAGATGCACGCCATCGACAACGGTGCTTACCTCGATCACCCGTAATGCCGCTCCACGAGCGACTGTAACGTCGTTCAGTGCCAGGATCGGCTCAGAATCACCGTTTGTACCGGAAATAATGGCCTTCAGCATGAATCGACGTTCGATTCGTGCATTGCCTTCCAGGTACCAGCCAACTTCACTGACTGCATCTTTGTTCTCGATGTCGCTCATGAAGCCAACTCGCCCCATGTTCACTCCAAGAACGGGAATGTCTTGAGAAGCGGCTGCATGGGCACCACGCAGAATCGTTCCGTCACCACCAATCGTAATAATCAGATCGGATTCAGCAAGGCTGGCGGTCTGCTCGTGAAGATTTGCCTGCGTGGCAAGCCACCAGCTCCGACCATCGCCATAGGTGGTCGTTAGTTTCTGGGCGAGTTCACCCGCTGCGGCAAGCTCGCCGTTATGAACAATTCCGATGTTGTGGTAGCTGGGCATATTCGCTGACTTCAGTTGGTGTACCCGAAAGTTATAACAGTCTACTATCGCCCAGATCCCGGTTAGTCGACAGAACTATGTGACTAAAGGTCAGGAATTATCGAAAGTGCTTGCTCAGCGAACTCGAGCAGCAAGAATGGTGCAAGACCGAACACTCCAGCCCCAACAGCTGCGACACCAGCTGCTACCAGGATCGGCTTATCAGCGCTGAACTTCGACTCGTCAGCAGCATCTTCGAACACAATTGCTCGAATGACCCGTAAGTAGTAGTAAGCCGCTATGACGGTGTTCATTACGCCGATCACAGCAAGCCAGGTGAGGTTGGCGTTGATCGCTGATCCGAAGATGACCACTTTCGCCATGAATCCCACAGTGGGCGGCATTCCGAGCAGGGACAAAAGACCAAATACGAGCAAACCTGCAAGCAATGGTGATCGTTTTAGCAGGCCGTTCAGCCCCGCGATCGAATCGTCGTTCGTTCGGGAAGTAATCGCAATCACAGCGAAGAACACTGCGAGGTTAGTGAAGGCATATCCGGCGAGGTAGTACAAGACGCCCTGCGGACCGGCCCCGGCGAACGTTGCACCAATCTGGTTGGCCGGAACCGATGCCAGACCAACAAGGATGTAACCGGCCTGAGCGATAGTCGAATAACCAAGCAGCCGTTTGATATTCGATTGCGACAACGCCAGCGTGTTACCGACTGTCATCGTTACAGCAGCGAGAATCGCAAACAGACCCGACCAGTCCTGCATCAGTGCATCGTTCCCGAAAGCCACGTACATGATTCGCATTACAACCGCGAACGCAGCCGACTTTGAAGCTACCGACAGGAACGCTACGACCGGCGTCGGAGCACCCTGGTAGACATCAGGGACCCACATCTGCCACGGCACAATTGCCATCTTGAAGCCGAATCCGGCGACGATGAATATGACTGAAAGCAACACGGCGTACGAACCGAACGGAACGCCCGCTTCGGAGGGTAGTACTGCGAGTCTCGTCATGATGACGTCGAGGTGAGTGCTGCCTGTGTATCCGTAGATATAAGCGAATCCATACAGAAGAACTGCACTTGAAATAGCCGAGAGAACGAAGAACTTTGTTCCAGCCTCAACACCCTGCTTCGAACGGTGAATCGCTGCGAGTGCAACCACCGGCAACGCCGAGAGTTCGAGAGCAACGTAAATCGTGATCAGCTCTGTCGCCGATACGAGAATCATCATTCCGGTTACGGACAGAAGAATGAGCGATATGAACTCGCCGCCGTAATCCTTCATTCGATCACTGGCTATGTACTTTACCGAAGCAAGAATTGTGCCAGCGACCACCGTCAACAGCAGGAACTTGAAGAACAGCGAGAACCTGTCTGCTTCGAATGTTCCGAACAACGCTGGACCAGATGTGGGATCGCCAAACCATCCAAACCATAAGTTCAACGTCAGAATCACCGGCACTGCAAGCCCGATGAACGCGACCGTAGCGACCTTGGCCATGCTCCGTGTGACGAGGTCTACAGAGATCACCAATAACGCCAGAATGGCCATTGCTATTTCAGGGGACAGTACCCAGAAGTCCTGGACAGTCATTACCTAAGCACCGCCTGAATACCAATATCGAACATGTTGGTCACTACCGAAGGCCAGATACCAACGATGAAAATGGGAGCTGCCAGCACAACAACCGGGATCATGTCGACCCAGTTCGCGTCGGTCAAATTGTCGTAAACCTCATCTGAGATACCCGGAGTTGCTGGGCGTGCGCCAAAGAAAACACGCTGGACCATCCAGAGCGTGTACCCGGCTGCCAGCACCACTCCGAACGCAGCAATGCCGGTGGCCCATGGCCATACCGAGAACGTGCCTAAGAACACCATAATTTCAGCGACGAAGCCAGATAGCGCCGGGAGTCCAAGTGATCCAAATCCAGCGATCAGGAAAAAGATCGCTATGAGCGGCATCTTCTTCCACAGTCCACCGAGATGAGGAATGTGTCGTGTGTGAGTACGGTCGTATGACAGACCAACCATCAGGAAGGCGAGTCCGGTGATGGTTCCGTGTGTGAACATCTGAAGGGCCGCACCGTTCAGGCCCGCACTCGAAGTCTGGGCAGCAGAAGTCCCCACAGCCGCAACACCAAGTAGCACGAAGCCCATATGGCTGACTGAACTGTAGGCAATTAGCCGCTTCATATCAGTTTGTCGAATTGTGATTATTCCACCATAGATAACCGAGAAAGCAGCAAGCGCTGCCATATATCCGGCCACGTCGTGAATGGTGAACCCGTTGGTCTCCTGGAAGAATCCGAGGTTGATTCTCAAAAGACCGTATCCGGCCATTTTCAGCAACACACCGGCGAGCATCACTGACACTGCCGTAGGAGCGTCGGTGTGGGCGTCGGGGAGCCAGCTGTGGACCGGCCACAACGGCAGCTTCACAGCAAACGCAACGAAGAAGAACCCGAATATCAACAAGGCAGGAATGATCAGGTCTTTTCCAGCGATCAGCTCAGGAATTCCAATAATCCGTTCCGCACCACCGAGTGCTGCGGATGGAATCGAAACCATAGCGAGCGTGTTCACGTCCGGCGTTACGTACAACGCCAGAATCGCAACCAGCATGAAAGCGCCACCGGCCAGTGTGAACAGTACGAATTTCATCGCCGAGTAGCGTGGTCGACCACTGCCCCAGATTGCGATGAGCATGAACATCGGGATCAGTTCGAACTCGAAGAAGACGAAGAACAACAACAGATCGAGCGATACGAACACCCCAAGAACTGCCGTTTGGAGCAACAACAGCCACAGGAAGTACTCCCGAACACGCTTTTTGATCCGCCACGATCCGAGCGCGGCCGCCATGCCAAGTATTCCGGTAAGCAACACTAGTGGGGCGCTAAGACCGTCGACACCGAGCAGGTAGGAAGATTTCAGTGCGTCGACCGGGATCCAGCTTTCGAAGTAGTCGACCATCTGAACACCGCCGGCGTCCTGGTCGTAGCCAACGAACACCATTACCGTCAGAAAGAACGTGGCGACCGTCGCGCCGATAGCGATCCACCGGATCTGCTGGTCGGCTTTTTCTCCGCGTGCAAACAGCGCGACCAGGATGGCCACCGCGGCAGGCAGGAATACCGTGACTGTCAGAATGCCATCAAACAAGAGGCACCCCAGTTACTGGCATTGGCACAGATACCGAACCATATTCAGTTTTGCTTGAGCTAATTTCCACGTGCTTTATCAGCCCCATAATAGGAATGCTGCTACAACTGCGACTACGCCGATGACCATGCCAACTGCGTAAGTCTGGGTTTGACCGTTTTGAACTAGTGCCCCGCTCTTTCCGATCCGGATTACCCAGTTCGAAAGGTGGACGTTTGCGTTATCGACGAAATGCTCGTCGAACCATTTAAAGGCGTTGGCAATATATTTGTAGAAGCCTTTTCTGACGA
>Ga0209403_10001676_pt1 | contig 28216 bp, 26 predicted proteins | sample ArcticOcean_MG_C_8_FD_187440 | JGI IMG/M metagenome (GOLD analysis project Ga0209403, IMG submission 187440) | Marine microbial communities from western Arctic Ocean - ArcticOcean_MG_CB11_86 (SPAdes) (version 2) | ecosystem: Environmental > Aquatic > Marine > Oceanic | place: Arctic Ocean...
CCTTTGCTCAGAGCTCGGTGATGACCGGCGGTGGGCGTTCGTGAATATCAACATGCGCCCGTACTACTCAGAAGGCAGCAAGTCGATCGGCTACGAACTGGCTGAACAACTCGGTTGGCACGCCCCGAAGCATGTCGTCGTACCTGTTGCATCTGGCTCACTCTTCACAAAGGTATACAAAGGTTTGCAAGAGTTCGCTCAGCTTGGACTTATCGACAGTGCCGATACGAAAATGCACATTGCACAGCCGTTCGGTTGTTCGCCAGTTGCTAAGGCATTCATTGAAGGCCGTGCTCACCCGAAACCTGTAGTTCCCGATACTATCGCTAAGTCTCTCGCTATCGGATCACCTGCCGACGGTATGTACAGCGTCGGTATTGCCAACAAAACCGGCGGATCTGGAACAATTGTTCCAGAAAACGAAATTGCTGAAGGCATGAAGCTGCTGGCTGAAACCGAAGGTATCTTCACCGAAACTGCCGGTGGTGTTGTCATTTCAACTCTTCGCCGACTTGCGCGTGAAGGTGTGATCGGTCCCGACGAAGAAACAGTTGCACTTATCACCGGTACAGGCCTCAAGACCATCGAAGCAATCGCTGATTCTGTAAAGACTGTGACTATCGACCCGACGGCTCGTTCGTTTGACGAAGTCGTAATGCCGTACCACACAGGAGCGCCAGTTTCCTAATGCCTTTCCGAAGAGTCAAATTTACTTTCAAGACCGAGAGAATACAGAGCCCTGTGATTTACGAACTCGGCCACAAGTTCGATGTAGTAACAAATATTCGGCGTGCTGACATCGATTCCGAGAATGGCTGGGTCATTCTCGAAATCGAAGGTGCTTTAGATGAGATTGAACGGGGCTTGCAATGGGTACGAGATCAAGGATCAGAAGTAAGTTCATTGGATGGCGATATTCTTGCCGGCTAACATGCTTGTACTGAACTAACCAACACGAGACTAATTTGCAACGAAATTGGCTAATTAGCGTCTAACATGTTTGTAGATATAAATTGAGCCGTAGATTCGAAATCACATGGCTCACGAGAAAACAGGAAATCTGATGTCCGTAACAGTAAAAATCCCAACACCGCTCAGGAAACTGACCAATGGTGAGACAAGTGTGACGGTCGAGGGCACAACCGTTGGTGCAATCGTAGATTCACTTCAGGCGGCATACCCCGGTATACACGAACGACTAATCGATGATGAGGGCGGTCTACGGCACTTCGTAAACATCTACCTCGACGGTGAAGATGTTCGATACCTCGACGGTTTGAACAGTGCCGTTAGCGACAATGCTGAACTGAGCATCGTTCCTGCTGTCGCAGGCGGAACCAAGTAGCACAACTGCGGTCGCAGGCTCGGCTGTCGATGAAGACTTTCTGGGCTGGTCGGTATTGTTTGGTTGCGACGGCGAAATAATTGCCGAATTGCTAGCCTAGTGAGAGGAAAATCTTATTATCGAAATCTAACCGAGAACACTAAGAATCGCTTCTCGCACTATCTCGTCAGGCACGTCGCTGCGAGTCGTGGCTATTCCTGGGCCCTCTAGAAGCACCCATCGAATCGTTCCGCCACGAGATTTCTTATCGCTCTTTGTAGCGTTGATTAATTTGTCGACGTTGAGATTTAGAGCCTTTACGGGAAGATCGTAGCTCTCAAGCACCCTGCGTTGGCGATTTACCAGCGCTGAGTCGATCATGCCAAGTTTTTCGGCGATTCTCGCAGCGACCATCATCCCTACCGCAACAGCCTCACCGTGCAAGTACGTTCCGTAACCAGAAACCTTCTCTATCGCATGCCCCACGGTGTGACCGTAATTCAGCAGTACCCGGTAATCGCCGGTTTCGAATTCGTCGGCCGAAACGATTTCACTTTTTATGGCAACACTTCGTCGAATAGCCGCTACAGGCTCTTCACCGTCGAGCGCTTTCATCTGTGAAGCCAACCGCTCGAATGTGTCGAGAAGCTGTGCATCCAAAATAAATCCGTGCTTTACAGCCTCGGCCCAGCCAGCAGACATCTCGCGTGCAGGCAACGATCCCAGATGTGCCACATCCTGCAGCACTAACTTCGGTTGGTGAAAAGCACCTATCAAATTCTTCCCGGTCGGAATATTCACGCCGGTCTTGCCTCCAATCGATGAATCGACCATCGCAGCGAGGCTTGTAGGCACATGAACTACAGCGACCCCTCGTAGCCATGTTGCAGCAACAAAGCCAACGAGATCCCCAGTAACGCCACCTCCCATCGCCACAATAATGTCACCGCGTTCGACTCGTAGATCAGCTAGCCATTTGTAGACAACTTGAACTGTTTCGACGTTCTTGTTCTTCTCACCGATTTCCAATGCGAGAAGATGCGTTTCATAACCACCACGTTCGAGCGCTTCCTGAGCTTTACGAGTTGGATTTGGAAACATCACTGCGTCAGCGACTAAAAACGCCCTGCCCTTAAGACCCGTTTTGGCAAGTTCAAAACCCAAATCATCGATAATATTTCGACCGACTAAAACTCGGTAGCTTCCCTGAGTCGTATTTACGGTTGCAGCAAGGTTTTGGTCTTGGTCAGTCATTTGAATCAGTCATTCCACTATTTCGCCACGCTTCAGCAATTGCTTCAGCGACCTCGTCATGAGATTTGTCCTCGGTGTCGACAATCACATTCGCAGTCGAATAGGCATCTTCACGTTCAAGCAGCATTTTTCGAAGTTCTTCAATAGGTGCATTGGCGCCAAGTAATGGACGCAATGTGCGACCTCGCTGATTTGCTGAACTTACGAGCCTTTGATGGATTACCTCAGGGCTAGCGCTTAATCGAACAACCAAACCGGAAGATTTCATAGTCGCTCGATTTGTTTCTTTCACGGGAACACCGCCACCAGTCGAAACTATGCGACCGCCTCGTTCCGCTACCTCTTCGAGTATTTGAGATTCAAGATCACGAAAGTAGTCTTCGCCGTTCTCTTTGAATATGAGAGGAATTGACTTGCGTGCTCGATCTTCGATAACACCATCCATCTCGACAAACGGCCAGCCCAGTAACTCTGCGACGCGACGACCAGATCGAGTCTTGCCGGTTCCTGAAAGACCAATCAGGTATATGTTCGGCTTGGCGCCGGTAGTTTCGCTCAATGCTTGTCTGTTCCGTAGCTTCTGAAAAACGAAGCCTAGCTGTTACCAAATTTTTGGTGAGATTCGACGTACCCCGCGTAGTTACGCTTGATCTCTTCGAGAGAATCGCCACCGAACTTCTCGAGCATCGCCTCGACCAGCGTGAGAGCCATCATTGCTTCACCCACCGGACACGCTCGGGCGACCTGACATATATCGCTGCGGTTGTAAGCGGCGTCTACGAGTTCGCCCGTGTTGATATCTACCGATGGAAGTGGATTTGTCATAGTGGCGATGGGCTTGATCGCTACGTTCACAACGATCGGATTTCCGTTCGACATACCGCCTTCGATTCCACCAGCATGATTCGTAATCTGCTTGAACCTGCGCGGGTCAGAAGAGTCAGGCTCAATCACATCTTGAACTTCACGGCCTGGCTTACGAGTGTTTGAAAAGCCTGTGCCGATTTCGACACCCTTTACGGCGTTGATGCTCATCATTGAATGAGCCAGCCTTGCATCCAGTTTGCGATCCCAGTGAACGTGGCTACCTAGACCCACAGGTGCTCCAAATGCGACAACTTCGAACACACCACCAATGGTCGTGCGTTCCTTTTTTGATTTGTCGATTGCTGCTTTGAATCGAGCATCGGCATCGGTATCTGATGCGCGAACTTCGGAACCTTCAACAACGTCCCAGTCGACGTCCTCAGTCGCTACCGAACGTCCGTCTTGATCACCGGTTGCAACAGATCGCGAGTGAATTGAAATCCCTATTTCTTCGAGAAGTCTTCGTGCAATAGAACCTGCGGCAACCCTTGCTGCGGTCTCTCGAGCTGACGCTCGTTCTAGCACATTGCGAAGATCATGTTGCACATATTTCAGTGCACCCGGGAAATCAGCGTGACCGGGAACAATTTTTGTGTAGACCTTCTTGTCCACATCATCGCCGACTTCGGAAACCGACATAGCGTCTGCCCAGTTGGCGAAGTCTTTGTTTTCGATCCACATTGCGATAGGCGAGCCAAGAGATATTCCATGACGAACACCTGAACGAAGATCAGCGCGATCTTTCTCGATCTTCATACGACCGCCTGAACCGTAGCCTTTTTGCCGACGAGACATCTGTTTTTCGATGTACTCCTCGGTTATTTCAAGACCAGCGGGAATCCCCTCAACAATTACTGTCAGGCCGGGACCGTGTGATTCACCGGCCGTGAGATATCGAAAAGTCGTCATTCGTAAAGATTCTCGTTCACTATTAGGGTTGTCGGCAGATCTATGTCATATCAAGCGAGTAGAGAAATCATACTTCACTTGCACTTCATGACCGGTTTTGATGTTTTGTAGCTTCGATTATAGGCAGTTGCCAGAAGTTGCACCGAATCAATCGGATTTTAGGGCCTTTTCAATCGCGTTAAACATCGTGTCGACTGGTGCAGTATGACCAGTCGCCATTTCGAAACCTTCGATTCCCTGGAACACCAACATCGTCATACCACCTGCCGGTTTTCCTCCGGCCTCTTCGACCTCACGCAGGAACTTAGTTATTGGCGGAGCGTAGACAACGTCGTATCCCACGGCATCGGCTGAAATCATGTCGGCAGTTGCTGGTGTTGCCAGCTCGGCAGGACCACCAACCATCCCTAGTGAAGTAGTGTTGACGAGCAAATTCGCATATGGAACATAGTTAGTTAGCTCGTCTCGACTGATACTGGTAGCGGTCGGCTTGAATCGACCTGCAGTGAAGTCGTTTGCGAGAACTTGAGCCTTCTCGACTGTTCGATTCGCAATCGTCAGTCGATTTACTCCAGCTGTTTTCAATGCGTAAATAATCGCCCGTGCAGCTCCACCGGCTCCAAATACAACCGCATCTGCGCCCTTCGGGTCAAATCCGGCTTTTTCCTTTAGCGCCCTAAGAAACCCGGAACCGTCGGTATTATGCCCAACGAGCTTGCCGTCACGATTGAAAATCCAGTTTACAGCGCCAATCGCTTCAGCCGCTTCGGTTAGTTCATCCACTAAAGGAATCACATCTTGCTTGTACGGAAGCGTCACGCACGAAGCGATGAAACCACTCTCACGGAAAGTCGCTATCTTGGCTTCTAGATCCTCTGGTAATACATCCCACGCCTCGAACGTCTCGTCGATCCCGAGTTCGTCCAGTCCAGCCTGCTGGAATATGGGTGATTTCGTGTGCCCTATGGGATGACCCATGATGCCGATATTGCTGCTCATACTTCTCCACGTCCACGTACGGACAAATCTAGTTCGACTGCATATAAGAGTTGAGGATAATTGCGGCCGATGCTGAGTCTATCTTGCCTCTAGCCGCTCCACGTGCTTTCGAAGGAGACTTTCCGGTCTCTCTTAATAACGAATGTGCCTCTAACGTTGTCATCCTTTCGTCCCACGCCATTACCGGTAAATCGGTCTCTTTCCGAAGCCGAGCGCAAAAAGCATTAACTTTTCTAGCAGCGGGTCCCCGTGAACCGTCTAAAGAAAGTGGAAGACCCACCACGATTCCACGAGCGTCAAGTTCGATCGCAACTGTAGTAATGTTCGAAGCATCCTGATTTCCTGATGCCTTGATCGCTTCCAGCGGGGTCGCAATCGTGCCCGTAGGATCACTTATGGCTAGCCCAATACGAGCTTCACCATAATCGACTCCGAGTAATCTGCCATGATCTTTGATGACTAGTCCCCAACCCGATCGCTTAGCGATTCACGAATTATTCTCTCGGTAGCGGCGAGAGCTTTAGTTAGTTGTTCAGCATTCTTACCACCTGCCTGAGCCACCGCCGGATTTCCACCACCACCACCGCCCATCAAGCCTGCGATTGCCTTTGCAATATTGCCCGAGTGAATTCCAGCTTTTATCGTGTCATCAGTCGCCATAACTACGACTGTCGGCTTGCCTTCGATCACGCTGCCGAGTACTAATACACCTTTGCCGATCTGATTTTTTAGATGTTCCCCAGTTTTTCGAAGCGCACCGAAGTTGGACGCTGGCACTTCGCTTACTTCAACGTGAATCGAAACGTCGCCTGATTCGATATCAAAGCTCATGGTGGAACTGTTTGAACTACCACCACTGACACTTGCTTGAAGAAGTTGTTCTTCAAGCTGTGCCACCTGCTTGCGAGCCTGTGCAAGATCGCTCGCCAATGAGTTTACTCGGTCTCCAGCATCAGCCACAGGAACACGGAATTTCAGAGCGATCTCGTCGAGAGCACCGAATCGTTCAAATATCGCTTTTTCCGACGCAACACCGGTGATCGCTTCCATTCGGCGCATTCCCGACCCAATGCCAGCTTCAGACGTGATTACAAACGTTCCAATTCCACCAGTGTGATCCATGTGCGTTCCACCGCAAAGCTCGTAGCTCCACGGAGCATCGATCTTAATGGTGCGAACTTCGTTGTCATAGGTGTCGCCGAAGAACGCCAATGCGCCTTCTTCTACGGCCTCGCCATACGTTGTCCAATGAACCTCAACATCTCGGTTAAGTCGAATTTTTTCGTTAACACGATCTTGGACCGCTTTTATCTGGTCGCGGGTTAGAGCCTTCATATTGGTGAAGTCGAATCGCAGCCGATCAGGGTCTACAACAGAACCAGCCTGCCTAACGTGACTGCCGACAATCTCACGCAGAGCGGCATGTACTAGGTGAGTAGCTGTGTGATTGCGACGAATGCGTTCTCGACGCTCTCCGTCGACCGAGGCGGTAACGCTGGTACCTTTTCTCACCGAACCCGATGTTATTGTTCCAGAGTGAACATTCACGTGACCATATGGAGCCTGTGTGTCATTAATCGTTACTTCCACACCGTCGCCTGAAATTACGCCGGTGTCGCCGACTTGACCACCACGAGCAGCGTAGAAGGGCGTCTCACCGAGAATTATCTCGATCTTGTCGCCTTCACTAGCCAAATCGACGGCTTCACCGTTTTGGACGATAGCTGTGATCGTTGTTTCCGAAACAAGAGTCTCGTAACCCGTAAACGGTGTGTCTCCGACGCCAAGATATTCGTATACCCGGGTTGACTCAGCGCTCCCGCCAAACCCGCCAGCTGCACGTCCTCGCTCGCGCTGTGCTTCCATTTCCGTCTCGAAGCCGGCTAGGTCGACTGTCAGATCTTCTTCTCCAGCGACTTCTTTGGTCACTTCGACTGGATAGCCGTATGTATCGTACAGAACAAACGCCTCAGTCCCTGAAACGTTGGATCGCCAGCCATCGATAGCATCCACATCACCAGATTCGACCAGTCGTTCAAGTTCGGCGATAGCCAAACGAGTTCCCACCGACTTGCCGTCATCAGCCATATGCGAGTCCAGCTTTTTGCCATCTTTAAGTTGCTTGGCTGCATCAGGATGTTCGCTGCGGTAGTTGACCATTCCTGAAAGCACCAGAGCGCCGAACTCAAGCGTTCGGGAGAAGCTGTTCTCTTCCTGCTCAAGGACATCCTTGATGAACTCGTAGTTACCAATTAGCTCGGAATATACATGTCCCATGTGATCGGAAACAGTTTTTGAAATTGACGAAAGCATTGGCATGTCCATGCCTAACTCGCGTCCAAATAGCATTCCGCGTCGAATTAGACGGCGAAGAACGTAGCCTCGACCCGAGTTGCCAGGAATTACTCCGTCACCAATTAGGAACGAAGCTGATCGTGCGTGCTCGGAAACAATCCGAATAGCTTTATCGGTTTCTTTGTCCTTGCCCCACTCTTTTCCAGACATTTGCTCAACTTGGGCAATGATTGGCCTGAACGCATCGGTTTCATACACATTTGATTCGCCTTGAAGGACAGCAAGCATGCGCTCGAATCCCATGCCGGTGTCGATGTTCTTCGCTGGTAGCACCGTATCGTTGCCGTCAAGGTCACGGTAGAACTGAGTGAACACGAGGTTGTACAGCTCTACAAAATCGTCGTGATAGTTCGGTCCCCACGCACCTTTGCGAACAGGATCATCTACCGCTGGAACGTCATCAAGTGACCCTTGGTAGTAGTTGATCTCTGAGCTAGGGCCACATACGCCCTCGTCGCCAGCCGGACCCCACCAGTTGTCTTCATCACCAAATCGGTAGATTCGATCGGCTGGAATTCCCAACTCTTTCCAGATGTTTTCTGCTTCGTCGTCAGTGGTATATACGGTGTAGTACAGGCGTTCTGGATCAAGACCGAATCGGTTAGTAAGTAGATCAAGCGCCCATTCGCACGCCTCTTTTTTGAAGTAGTCACCGAAGCTGAAATTGCCCAGCATTTCAAACATCGTTAAATGCGTGTCGTCTCCAACTTCTTCGATGTCGGTGGTTCGGAAGCACTTCTGTGAAGTCGTGACACGCGGGTGAGGTGCCTCTTTTTCTCCAGAAAAGTACGGCTTGAACTGTGCCATACCCGAGTTTGTCAGAAGCAATGTCGGGTCAGCGGCAGGGATCAGCGATGCCGAGGGCATTCGAAGGTGGTCATGTCCTTCGAAGTACGAAAGGAAAGCCTCTCGTAATTCTCCTGCTGTCTTTGGAGGGCTGGAGGTCATAGTTCTCCGAACTGTGCGCGTAAATAGATCAGAACAATGTCGAACAACTGATTTTAGTTAGCGGTCGATTTGCGTGTCAAAGTTGATTTACGAGATACGAGATTTGACGGCTACCAGTTAGCGTGACTGAGTTTGGAATTATTGGAACTAAACGTAAACGATCGTCGTGTGCGCCAATGGGCCGAACAAGAGCCTTTATCGCGCACGATAAGGCAAATTCCATGGCGCAAGAGAGCGGTGATTGATCAAATAACGCTTCGTACTCCAGCGAAGCCGAAACTCTGTATAAAATGGCGATGAACCTATTATCCTAAATGAAGTCGCTGACAACCAGTAGCGATCCGCTACTCGTTGTCAGCAGTGTCTGCGAACAACGTCCGTGCCTTGATGTCCATTGTTGCTGGATCAGACACCCGAGATGCGGTAGCCATCGCTACTGCAGCAAGCAATTCTTCCCGACGTTCAGGTGTCAGCAGTTCGCCGTCATGGCTGCCAGTAGTTGTGGCTTTAATGCCTGGCGCTGCAGCAGTTTGACGTTGTGACGGTGCTGGTCGGAAAACTGGGCCAGATTTAGCAGTTCCCGGAGCACTCACATCACGAACTGCATCGGTGACGAGATCAGGTCTAAACGGAGGTTGGGCTTCTCCCCAGTAGACAGTCTGGTGCGGGAATGGGATTTCGATACCTTCTGCGTCGAGACGGATTTTGATTCGCTTTCGCATCTCCCCCATGATCTCCCACTGCTTCATCGGCTTGCAGTCCCCTAGCATTTTGAACGTCACCGCTGAATCGTCCAGTGAATTCAGTCGAAGCACCTGAGGCGGGGTTATCAACATTAAGCCGTAGTAAGGATCGGCTGCAATATCGTCGCCGATTTCGTTGAGAACTTGGATAACACGATCAACGTCTTCTTTGTAGGCGACGCCAACATCGAGGTTCACTCTAGACCAGTACTTGGTCTTGTTGGAAGCAACGGTAATTTCTCCGTTTGGAATAACGTGCACTTGCCCGTCGAGATCACGCAGAACCGTGCGCCTCAGGTTGATCGATTCGACCAACCCTGATATTCCAGCGATCGTCACCACGTCGCCGGTTCGATATTGGTTCTCAGCAATAATGAAAATACCTGCGATCAAATCTCGCACCAAGTATTGAGCACCAAATCCAACGGCGATGCCTGCAATACCAAACCCTCCAAGTACAGGTCCGATCGGAACTGCAAGTTCGGTAAGCACCATGAACAGCGCAGAAACATAGATAAATGCGACAGCACCACCAACAAATACGCTGGACAGAGTTTCTGATCGTTTGAGAACTTCGTCATGATCTGCCGTCGAAGCCTGTCCTAGCATTACTGATGACAGCAATCTGGGGATAACCCGCCGGGCAACTCTTGTCGCAACCCAGCTCATGAACAGAATCAGAGCAATTCGTAAGCCGTCGGTCGCTAACCAGTTTCCAGTCGATGATCCAGCGTTTTTAAAATATTCGATTGCCGGATCGATGTTGTTGCCTAGAACGTGAAGGATTCCGAGAATCGCCGCTACACCAAAAACAACCGCTACGAAGATATTTGAAATCCATGAATTTGCGGCCTGCACTGCCATCCCAACATCAGCAGTCGCTTCGTGTTGATCTAGTCCACGGATGGCTTGTTTCAATCCGCGTCGTAAAACGATTCGAACAACCAACCAACCAATAACGGCTGCTAATGCAATCAAAAAGGCCCATAGACCGCCACCAGCAAGCCATGCCAAGAAGGTGCCATCGGCTGGGTGGCCTAGAAAAACATCGAGGAAGGAGTCATCCATAGTTTGGTTCGTCGAGTAGTACTTTGAGCGAAAAGCCACGAAAGGCGATGCGTATTATTGAATCAGTGCATGCAAAAGATACAGCTATCGCTCTGATTCAAACTGAACAGCGGCTACTTCCCGCTACTTTCCCAGAGAGTTACGTATGGACCGCTCTTGCCAGATATCAGTCCGGCTAGGTCTCTTTGTGTGGTGTCTATGATCGATTCACGTTCTTTTTCCATCAACGTGAAAACCTGATCATTGAGCTGTTTGAGGGAATGCTGCGTCAGTCTGCTGGCAAATAAATCTTTGGTAGCCTCGCACAGCTGAGGTTTCTCGAAAGCAAGCAATGACCCAGAGAAGAAAAGCACGCCAACACTACCTCCTGAGTCGTTCGATGCCGGGGCAATGTTGATACCGAGTTCGGCGATTATTCGCTTCAAAGAATTTGCACGAACAACTGCTTCCACTTGTTGTGGAATACCCATCAGTTCAAGGAATCCGACGTCATGGCGCCGGATCATCTTAGAAAAGTCTTGTTCGACTTTTGTATAAAAGTCTTCACTCAAGATGTTTGAAATCGAGAGCTTAAGCACTGCAGGGCCACCCGGACGATCTTTTCGGGCATCAATAGCGATGAACTCACGCAGGTGAGGAAATATGCACAGGGTTATATCGGCGCTTTTACGGTCTGAATCAAACATGATTCGATTCTAGCCTTAGTGGAAACCTAATAGCTGTTTCACACGCTTGAAAATACCTAACTTCTCACCCCTACGAGTCTTATGCCAACTTTTCTCTGCAGAGGCCGCCCTACCAAGATTCGAGTTCCGCTGTTTCATAATATCTCGAATCTCACGATCCTCGCTCTTATCAAGCCAGAATCCTGCATCGCTCGGGCATGCCTCGATTTCAAGGTTGTAACCTCGGTATCGGAATCGCACCATCGCTTCACCACAATGAGGACACCCGTGATCGACTTCATGCTTGCCGTACTGACGCTGACCTTTGACCATGTCATCGCTAGCAGCATTGTCTTCGAGTGATTCGATAGCAGCTGTTGTCAGCCAAACGCCGGCGCATTCCGGACATTGTGATGACTCTTCTCCCGAAGTTTTGGAATCTTCTAGGGCGGTCTTGTCTACAGGGCAGGTAAGTTGAGTCAAATTGAATGATCTTTCGAATGTATGAAGCTTTACTTGATTGTACGAACTTCGGAGCAAGTTTGTTATATCGAACTTGCCAGATCAAAACAACTCGCCTAATCAGGTACTAGTCAGCCTCTGATTTTACCTGAACGGCTGGTTCGTCCAAGGAATACCGGAAGTCACAATGTGAGGCTCCCTGCATTATCGTCTGCGTCCGTTTCAACTTCACTTCTGAATTAAAGCCGTTGCAAAACTCGAAATCACGCGTGCAGGAAAAAATGTCTCCAAGATCACCGAAACCAAGCGATTTGTACATTTCAGCGTATTTACAACGAGTCACATCGAACGAATATCGAGTTCGACTGCTCTCGATGATGTCGACTTCTAGTGCTCCATGTCGACGCCATGCGTCTTTGTTGGATGCATAATCTTCCAGTCCATTAGCGCCTATTCCCTTAGCAAATTGAGCACCCTGCTCCCGTGCTAATTTCGTTATTGCAGCACGAGCGATGTGGTTGGTTAGTTCGACACCGATTTCTTCTTGGAAAGCCCGAAGCATTGGCCCTAATATCATGGCTTCGACCTTACGGCGGTCGATAACATCCATTTGGCTTGGATCAAACGCCATATTGGATTCCTTTGGCTAGTTGAATAGGTGACGATTATTGAAGCGAAATGCTCATAGCGACAGCTCCGCCGCCAGCGTGACAAATAACAGCGAGCCCTTCTTTACCGTGGGAAGACTGAAGACCGTGCATTAGAGTGACGAGGATTCTGGATCCACTGGCTCCTATCGGATGTCCCAATGCTATTGCGCCGCCCCTCAAGTTAACGCGATCCCAATCCCACTTTAGTGCCTGTCCATTTGCAAGTACCTGCGCCGCAAATGCTTCATTGACTTCAATCAGATCGAATTTGTCTAGAGACTGCCCGGTTTTCTTTAGGAGATTTTGAATTGCTATACGAGGTGCGTCAAACAGCATCCCGGGTTCATTCGCTGCGTGTGCATATCCTGTAATTCGTGCGACTGGTCCGCTAGACGAATCTCCCGCCATTTGTGCGTTCGTCACCACCACAACCGCGGCTCCATCGCTGATCGAAGAAGCGTTCCCTGCCGTAACGGTCAAACCGGGTGGGAAAACGGTTGAAAGTGCTGAAAGTTCATCCATATTCGTGCCGGCGCGTGGTCCTTCATCTGTGTCGACAATGATAACTCTGCCGCGCCTGTCCATAACTTCAACAGGTGTGATTTCATCGTTGAACGAACCTTCCATACTCGCCGTTGAGGCGAGTCGGTGGCTCCGTTCTGAGAATTCGTCTTGCTGCTCTCGCGTAACACCGTACTTTTCACTAATCGCCTCTGCTGATCCGCCCATATGACGATTTTCGAATGGACACCAAAGCCCGTCGTGAATCATAGAGTCGATAAGGTTTGTGTCACCCAAACGCTGGCCTGTCCGACTGTTGACGAGCAAGTGAGGAGCCGCACTCATGTTTTCCATTCCACCAGCTACGACTGATGAAGCCTCGCCCAACTGAACCGACTGAGCCGCCAAAATCACAGCCTGCATGCCTGAAGCACAGGCTTTGTTGACCGTCAACGCAGATACCGAATTCGGTATATCGGCGCTGATAGCGGCCTGGCGGGCTGGAGTTTGACCTAAACCTGCGGAAAGCATATTTCCCATTATGGTGTAATCAATGTCGCCGCCAGTCAAACCCGATCGATCCACTGCTGCTCGAATGGCTATTGCGCCGAGTCCGGTCGCGGGGGTGCTAGCAAGTCCGCCTTGAAAATTTCCGAGTGGTGTTCTCGCTGCACCTGTAATAAACACATCACTTTTGAGCGCGTCGACCATCAAGAGTCTTCCTTATAACTAAACCAAGTAGGTGAGTCGCCGAGTATAGATCGACTGCGGTACTTTTGCTGTCTTAGGCAGAAACGACTCGAACGGTTAGGCCTTCCGCCGTGAGTGCGATCTTTCCTTGTTTCAAGGCAAGCGCATCATCGCCGTAGATTTCCCGTCGCCAACCACTCAAAGCCCTTACATCGGGATATTCCTCAGTAGCGATTCTGTCGAGCTCTTTTCTATTGGCAATCATCTGTGCAGCGACGCCGTTTTCATCACTTCTCAATTTTAGCAATGCCTGTAGAAGAGCGACGAGTGTTTCATGTCCACGCAATGGCGGACCGCCCTTTTCTGGATCAGGACAGTCGTCGTCAGGAATTTCGAGGCCAACTTGGACAGCGTCAAGAATCGCATCCCCATCACGCCCATGAGCGAAACGCTCATTAATACCTCTGACTCGTTCGAGATCGGCAGGAGTTTGAGGCGCGTTTAACGCTATTTCGGCGAGTGCTTCATCTCGACAGACCCAACCCTTTGGAATATCACGGTTTTGTGCACTGACTTCTCGCCATTCAGTAATTTCTCTGAGTACTGCGAGTGCTCGGCGGGTTGGACGTCGGAGTCGAACCTTACGCCACAGATCTCGAGGATCTACATCGTACAAATCTTGGTCACGAAGATGTCTCATCTCTTCATGAGCCCATGATGTGCGATTCGAGTCTGAGAGTTCTTCCACTAGCTTGTCGTAGACATTGATGAGATAAGTCACATCGCCGATAGCGTAGTCGATCTGATTGTCGGTAAGCGGACGGCGTGCCCAGTCGGTCATCTGCGATCGTTTGTCGATCGTTTCGCCGACAATTCGCTGTACGAGCGTGGCGTAAGCCGGTTGATCTCCGTAGCCGCTGACCATTGCAGCGATCTGCGTATCGAATACTGGTTCGACCATTGAACCACTGGCGTTGAACATGATCTGCATGTCCTGACTCGCCGAGTGAAACACTTTCAATACGGAAGTGTTCCGCATTAGCTCGTACATAGGTTCGAGATCGATTCCTTTAGCCAGGGGATCGATAGCCACCGCTTCACCCCGTGTAGCTATCTGTATTAGGCAAAGAATTGGCCAGTAAGTTTTCTCACGGACAAACTCAGTATCGACAGTAACGAATTCAGATTTGGCGGCCTGTTCGCAGAAATCAGCGACACCAGCGGAGTTAGTAATAAGCACTTATTGAGATATGAGCGTTGTATGACCCTATTTGAGAGCCGTTTACCGAATCGGAGTAGTTACTGGTTGTACTCTATACCACGATTGACCGCAGACGCTGCGGGACACACTCAGCATACAGGCGAGTCGATTCGTTGGAAGTACCTTCCGGAGTCGGCGTCGTTGAAGTTACACTTTGATCAGATTTTCACCATTAGCAAGGGAATCGTAACTAGCGTCAATTCCGCTTTTTATACCCTACCTAGTATTCGATTCCAATTTCCGTTTGGATACATCTAAACTGCATTCGACACTGATCTCTCAGAAACCCACTTAGTGTGAAAGCGACCAGCATTGGACGAACAAGCTTACCGAGGCAAAAAGCATCCGCCTTACTGCACATGTGCGACATGTACGGCAGAACGACTGAACAAACACAACGCGGCGAATTCGAGCAAACTAATCTCCCGAATATTGAGGTTACTACGTCTTAAGCGTTAGAGACTGTTCGGGCCGTATAACTTGCTCCAAAGCCCGCCTATTCCAAGGCCGATGAGCACCATGAACGGCATCACGAAAACCACTGTCAGCAATATTTGTCCTTTGACATCACTGACTTCTCTATCGAACTGGAAAAGTGAAAAGATCAGGAATACGATCCCCATCACAAATCCCAGTCCCGCTCCCATCAATGCTGGTTTGCTAAATCTCAACTGAGTCGATCTCCTAAGCTGATTCGTCGCCGAGTCAACCTGCGTAGTAAGTTTCGTATTTGCTCTCGCACGGATTGCCATTTGATACGTGCATTCGATTATCACCCGGTTCAAGAATGATCGATACAACACTACATTGCCATCCAGAAGTCGGTTCATCATTCGGATGTCGACAAATCGATGTTGGGAATCCATCATGGTCAGACAGTAGCGCCTTGGCGTGATCTAACGTGAGTTTACCTGTGGCCATTTTCTCGCCAAGAATCGCCTGCCCACGATCTCGTCGATCAAAAGATTGACCATATATTCGGTCACCAAATTCAACATTGTTTGATTCGAGTGATGGGTGAATACAGTGATTGGTGTGAACCAATACTCCGTCAGATTCAGCCTGAATCGACTCAACCGAGCCCGGGGTGATCTCCAGATTCAATGGACCTTCAACGGTAATCATCGCTGCATTCGCCGTTAATGCTCTTGGTGATGATTCGACAGCGCTGACAGCATCAACACTCGAAGATGATTCGAGAATCGAACGAACGAAGAAGTACCACGGTATTCCGGTGGAATCGCTCGGACCATTCAACGCGTTCATACATATTCCAATACCCGCCGAGTTGAATCCCATGTAAGCAATTATTCCTGGCTGCATCCAAGATGTGAACGAACTGAAGCCTTCGCCTTTTCGAGTTATTACAGCGGACAATGGCCCCATCGCGGGGTCATTGTCCCAGTTCTGCCCAGCAAACCCTTTGCCCGATGCGGAAGCCTCTGACCCAACCATGATCGACGTACAGCCTTCTGAAGTGTCACCGAGCATGTTCCGGGCATTCAAAACCATCAAGCGATCCAAAGAGACGCCTGACGACTCAGCGGTACCTCTGAGTTCGTCAAGAGGAGCAGGGAACATCTCCTCAACTCGACTGAAACTACGCCGAGCCACTTCTTCAGCGCGTTCCCACGAAATTGGTTGGGTAGTTCCTTTGTTGAAACGATCGAGAACCAAATCTGAAAGTTCGACGATATGAGACCGAAAATGTTCACCGATCTGGCGTCCCATATTTATCGGCGTTCCGGCGACAGTAAGTTCGGGAAATCTTGAGTTCGTAACTAATGACATTTTTTTTCAATTCGACGTTGCTACTGACCAAAGCTCTTTAGATCACGACGAATTGCGACCCGCAGCTACGGCTGGTACCAAATTATCATCTTGTCGTTTGCTAAACTCGCCGCCTCTCTGAAATTCTTTAGTAAGTTGATAGGACTCCAATCAATGGGTACAGACCAAGCAAACGGCAAAATTCTTCGTTCGGCTGAGTGGTTTGGAACCAAAGATCTGGAAGGTTTTTTGCATCGAGCTGGTCTCAAAAACCAAGGCTGGTCTGAAGAATCATTTGCCGGCCGACCAATCATCGGGATTGCCAACTCATGGTCGGAAGCAACACATTGTAACGCCCACCTTCGAGGACTAGCAGAGCATGTAAAACGTGGAGTTCTTGCTGCCGGTGGATTTCCAATTGAATTTCCTACGATTTCACTGGGAGAATTCTTCCTATCACCCACTTCTATGTTCTGTCGAAACCTAATGTCGATGGACGTAGAAGAAATGATCCGAGGCCTTCCCATCGACGGTGTTGTGCTTCTTTCTGGCTGCGATAAAACGACTCCCGCAATGCTTATGGGTGCGGCATCAGCCGACCTTCCAGCCATCGTTCTCACCGGAGGACCTCAGCTCAATGGCAACTGGAAGGGTGAAGAGCTTGGGTCTTGTACTGATTGCCGACGCTACTGGTCTGAACTGAGAGCAGGAGAGATTACTCAAGCAGATTACGATTCGATGGAAGCCGCGATCTACCGCTCACCAGGTCACTGTATGGTGATGGGTACGGCATCGACTATGGGCGCCATCGTTGAAACCATTGGAATGTCGTTACCGGGCGGAGCCGCCATTCCGGGCGCAGACTCTCGCAGAAAGGTCCTCGCTGAAAACTCAGGTCGTGCCGCTGTCGATCTTGTTCGCAAGGGGATACGACCGTCAGACATCCTCACCCAAGACGCCTTTGACAACGCTATACGCGTGCTTTTGGCAGCTGGTGGCTCAACGAATGCAATTATCCATCTCACAGCAATTGCGGGTCGAGCAGGCATCAAACTGCCTCTGGAACGATTTAACGAGCTCTCAGAAACAACACCGGTAATAGTCAACCTGAAACCCGGCGGCAAATATCTGATGGAAGATTTGTACTATGCAGGTGGCGTGGAGGCGGTTTTGAAGAAGATGTCTAGTCTCCTCAATCTCGACTGTCTTACTGTCACTGGTGATTCTCTGGGAGAAAATATCGCCGATGCTGAATGTCACAACGATGATGTGGTTCTTTCGCCAGAGAACCCACTGGCCAAAGAAGGCGGGCTCACCGTACTGAAGGGCTCGCTTGCACCCGATGGGGCCGTAATCAAACACATCGCAGCGTCTCCTGAACTTTTAAAGCACACTGGCAGAGCAATTGTGTTTGAGAACCCGCTTGATCTGAAAAACAGAATCGACGACCCCGATCTGGATGTGACTAAGGACGACATTCTCGTTATGAAGGGTGCAGGCCCGGTTGGTGGTCCCGGCATGCCAGAGGCTGGGTTCCTTCCTCTTCCGAAGAAACTGCTTGACGAAGGAGTTCGAGATATGGTGCGAATTTCCGACGCACGAATGAGCGGAACGGCGTTTGGAACAATCGTGTTGCACGTATCCCCCGAATCAACGATCGGTGGTCCGCTGGCGCTTGTTCAGTCCGGCGACATGATTATCCTAGACGTGGAAGCAAAAGTGCTCGATCTTAACGTCGATGCTGCCGAGCTTGAACGTCGACGTGCGAATCTGCCTAACCCGGAGGTCGACGGTGGATTCACCCGCGGTTATGGAAAGATGTACTCTCAGCACATCACACAAGCTCAAGATGGCTGTGACTTCGACTTCCTAATCGGAAACACGCCGGTTGAAACTCACATCGAGACAGGTGGACACAACGCTGGTTTCCACACAGGCTGATCTAGTACAGCAGCTCTTAGTCGGGAGTCGGGGCGTTATCTGGAATCAACCCTGCAGAACGCATATCGCTCCAAACAGCATTTGGAATGTCCTGTTGAACCATAGCGATGTTTTGCTCTAGCTCAGCGATCGTCTGGGCACCTGGTACCGCAGTAGCAACTGCCGGGTGAGCAAGAACGAACTGAAGCGCTGCGGCCTTTAAGTCGACTCCATGCGCAACACATATTTCAGTCAATTTGCGTGCCGTAGAAACTAAATCATCTGACGCCGGTTCGTAATCGAACGTTACCGGTTGTGAAAGATCACGAGCGAGAATGCCCGAGTTGTACGGGCCACCAATAGTGATCTTCACATCACGTTCGACACAGGCAGGCAGGAATTCAGACAAGCCTGAGTGGTCTAGGAGAGTGTATCGCCCCGCTAGCAGGATGATGTCTAGGTCGAATCGCTGGATGAATTGCAATGGCATCTGCCACTCGTTCATTCCACAACCGATTGCCTTGATAGTTCCTTGATCTCGTAATTCAATCAGAGCTGGGAACGATTCATTTAGAGCTTGCACTTCACCGTACGTTTCTACATCTGGATCATGAACGTAGATGATTTCCACGCTATCGAGGTTTAAGCGCTTTAGGCTTTCTTCGATAGATCGGTGAACGTCGTCTCGAGTCCACGAATTGACAGCGACTAGCTCCCCGATGCCATCCGGATCATCTGTAGGAACCATTCCGCCTTCAACGGCATTAAGAACACGACCGATTTTTGTCGAAATAACGAATGAATCTCGATCTGCAGACGCGTACGAAGATTGACCTACCCGAGCTTCTGCATGGCCAGAACCATAGAGTGGTGCTGTATCGACATACGAAATGCCCAGTTCTTGAGCACGGTCTATGACCTTTACGGCCTCGTCATGTGCTGTGCCACCGTAAAGGCCGCCACCGAGCACCTTTCCACTCAACGGCGCAGTTCCTAGGCCGAGCCTCGGAACTGAAATGCCGGTGTTTCCTAATGGAATTTTCTGGAATGGATCCATCTCGATAAACTGTCCTGTCGATTACTAAGTGCTAGATGTTTACTTATGAACTACTTCGATACCAACTCTGCGATGGCGTCACCAACTCCTTCGGTGGTCGAAGAACCGCCAAGGTCAGGTGTAAGAAGTTCGCCCTGCTCAAGTAACTGCAGAACAGCAGCATCAACGTCGGCGCCAGCAGTGTCTTCACCGAGGTGGCGAAGCATCATTGCACTTGTCAAAATTTGAGCCATCGGATTTGCAATTCCCTGACCTGCAATGTCTGGAGCTGAACCATGTGTTGGTTCGAACATAGATGGAACTGATCGGTCAGGGTTTATGTTTGCGCTTGAAGCCAATCCCATGCTGCCAGTGATGATCGCACCAATGTCTGTAATGATGTCTCCGAAAAGGTTCGGAGCCACGATTACATCAAACATCTCAGGTCGTCGAATAAGATCCATGCAAGCTGCGTCTATCAGTAGCGATGCCGAGTCGATGTCTGTGTACTCTTCGGCAACTTCTGCGAACGTGCGGTCCCAGATAGTCATGTAGCCAAGAGCGTTCGATTTCGTGATGGATGTGACGTGGTTCTTTTTGCCACGTTCACGGGCGAGATCAAACGCGTAGCGAATAGCTCGCTCACAACCCATGCGTGTGTAAACGGCTGTCTGTACAGCGACTTCATTTGGTGTCCCGTGGTAAGCGAATCCACCAATGTTGAGGTATTCACCTTCAGTATTTTCTCGAATTACGGTTAGGTCAATGTCGTAAGGCTTCTTGCCCGACAAAGGAGACTCAACACCAGGGTACAAAACCGAAGGACGTAAGCAAATGTACTGGTCGAAACGTCGACGAATCGGCAGCAGTAGGCCGTCGAGAGTAATGTTGTCCTGAATGTCAGGGTGCCCCACTGCTCCGAGGAATACAGCGTTGAAATCCTCAAGAGTTACCAGCGCGTCGTCCGGCATCATCTGGCCGTGTTTAAAGTAGTAATCGGAACTCCAAGGAAGCTCTGTGTAATCCCATGTAATACCGTATTTTGGAGCAAGGGCATCGAGCACTTTCATGCCTTCGTTTACAACGTCGACACCAATTCCATCACCTTTGACGATTGCGATTTTATGTGTTGCCATTTGAGCGGATTCCTATTTTTGTTGGTTACGTAATAATTGGATAGTGTGGTTAGATCCAGTGATCGAATCGAACCACGTTGTTGAATTTGTTTTAATCCGTGAAACAGGATTACTTAGATCGCTCTTCGATGAGTTCGAGAACTCCCGAAATGTCATGCTCTTTTTTGCCGGCATTCATCATCGTGTTGTACATCTCGAGTGACTTGGCAGCCAGTTCAAGCGAAAGACCTTCATCTTCAGCTAACTGGCCGATAATGCCGAGATCTTTCCAGATGAGACGGAGAGGCGCAGCTGAATTTGGGAAGTCTCGAGCTGCAGTCATTGGAGCATTTCGTTCGATCATCGTACTACCGCCCCAACTTACTCCAAGTAAGTCAGCAGCTATTTGAATATCTACTCCAGCTGAATTGGCGAGGGCGAATGCTTCAGCAGCGGCAACGCTATGTACGCCGACGAGCAGCTGATTGATCAGCTTCATTGCGGTGCCTGCGCCAGTAGGCCCCATCAGTTTGACGTTGGCACCCATTTTGGCAAAGTACTCATGCGCAAGTTCGAACGCGTCTTCGGAACCACCCACCATGATCGCCAATGTGCCAGCTGCTGCTCCACCAGGACCTCCTGAGATAGGAGCATCCAGGAAATGGGCACCTTTGGCCTCTGCGGCTTCGGCACAATCACGTGATGTTGCAATATCTACCGTTCCGTGATCAACGATCACCTGACCCGAGTGTGCGTTGGCGATTACGCCATCTTCACCAAGAAGAATTTCTCGAGAAGTTTTCACATCTGGTAAACAGACCATCACGACTTCGACGTTCTTGGTTAGTTCGGTGACGGAAGTTGCGCCCTTAGCACCACGTTCGATCATCGCTTCGATCTTCGATTGTGTGCGTGTGAACACAGTTAAATCAGTACCCTTTTCGAGGAGGTTGTCTACCATCCCCTGTCCCATGTATCCAAGACCCACAAAGCCGACTGACATTATTTGAGAACTCCCATGGAAAATCTGATATTGATTGTGCGTAAATATGAATTTATGTCACATCGTTACGTAAATAAAGAAGATAGCAACCTCGATACGCGACGGGATTATATCGGCTACTCGGCTGTGGATTGTCGAAAGCTGAATATATTTTCAGCAGATCCGGATTTAGTTAAAACAAAAAAGGCGCCAGAATAATCCGACGCCTTTCTTCTTTTTCTTTTAAATTGAGACTAGTCCAGTTGTCGCAACCTTGGGTCGAGCCGGTCTCGCAACCAGTCACCGAAGAAGTTCAATGACATCACAACCAAGAAGATTGCGAATCCGGGCCAGAATGAAATCCACCATGCTTCTTCAATGAACGCCCTACCGTCACTAACACTCTTGCCCCATGCAGGGATCGGGTCTGGAATACCAGCACCCAAGAATGAGAGTGTTGATTCGGTCAGAATCAATTGACCAACTCGAAGTGAGGCAACAACAAGAATCGTGCTGTATGTACCTGGCAATATGTGCTTGAGAATAATCCGTATCGAAGACGCACCAGCTACTCTAGCCGCAGAGACATATTCCTGACCACGAATAGTCAATACATCAGCACGTACTTGTCGTACGAAAGCTGTCCAAGCCACAAGAGTGATCAAGAATATGACAACACCCTTCGCGGCTCCTCCTGACTCTATGAATCGCTGAGCTACCACCAGTGCGATCAAAATAAACGGAAGTGCTAACCACACATCCACAAGACGCATCAATATCTCGTCAGTCCATCCACCAAAGTAACCTGAGACTATTCCCAAAAGAGATCCGACAATAATTCCTGTAGTGAGGGCGTATGCAGTCACTTCAAGAGAAATACGTGCGCCGTAAATCACACGAGAAAATACGTCACGCCCTAAGTTATCGGCACCAAGTATGTATACCGAACGTCCGAATGTGCTCTTCTTCGCCCTATTAAACGCCGAGCGCTCTTTAGTTATCGACATGTCGTAGTCAGCGGGGTCTGGCGCAGTGTTGAACTCTGGTCTTTCAGCACCCCAAGTTGGCGGGTAGTTTCTGAATGCAAGAGACTGTGAAATAGGATCTGTTGGTGCTAAAACAGGAGCGAATATACCCGCAATAAGCAATACAGCCATGATTATCAGCGGGATTATCGGCCAGCGTCTAACGAAGTAGAGAGTTTGAGAAGCTATTCCACGTTTCAAAACGTTACGTGTTTCTACGCTTTTACCCGTCTCCGAAGCACTATTTTTGGTTTGTATGTCAGCCTGTTGAGCCATGTGCCTACGCTAAAAACTAAATGTCTCTAAAAATTTGTACACCGTCTAGTCGTACCGAATTCTCGGATCGATATACGCGTACAAAAGGTCGGTGATGAAAGTCATACCAACGAACAAAATTGTGAAGAAAAATACAACGCCTTGCAGTACCGGAAAGTCATTGTTATTTACAGCCGTAATAGCCATTTGCCCCATTCCAGGCCAAGCAAATATTGTTTCTACCAAAACTGAACCAGTAAGAAAAAAGGTCAATCCCAAAGTCATGCCAGTTAAGGGTTGAATGAAGGCATTTTTAAAAGCATGCTTCCAAATTACGTTGTTATTGCCGACACCTTTGGCACGTGCAAGCCGGACATACTCAGAATCAAGTACTTCTAACATTGCCGTTCGAGTGATTCGCATGTAGAACGCAAATGCGCTTGATGCCAGAGTGATTGTCGGCAGCACCAGATATTTGAGGTCCCATAAACCTTCACCTTTAAGACCGGCTGGAAATATTTGCCACTTCACAGCGAACAGCATGATCAACACAAGGCCGAGCCAGAATTGAGGCACCGCCTGTCCTAGCAATGCAAAGAATCTACCAAGGTAGTCCCAAATAGTTCCGCGTTTCACTGCAGACAGAACTCCAAGTGGAATACCAATCAAAAATGACAGAAAGAACGCTGCGGCTCCTAGATGAAGAGTCGATGGGAGCCGGGCCAAAACCACGCGAGCCACTGGCTTGCGATCAAGGATCGTTTCTCCCATGTCACCTTTGAGCGTGCGCCCAAGCCACAGCGCATATTGAACTGGAACTGCACGATCCAACGCCAATTTTTTACGTAGAGCCACTTCACTTTCAGCTGTTAGACCGTATCCCGAAGTGGCGTAAAGCAGTAACGGGTCGCCTTGTGCGCGAGACAGCAAAAAAACTGCCAAGGTCGCGACAACAATGCTTACCAAAGAAAAGACAAATCTACGAACAATAAAGCGACGCATTAATTTCCTAGCATCTCACAAGTTTTGTGTCACCTAAAGACACGGCGAAATCCTACCATATTAGCGTTCTATTGTTGACAGTATTTTGAACCATTTTCAACAATCTACTTGAGATTAGTTGATAACTCTTCACGTTATTCACAAAAAAGAGAAGGGGCCCACCTATTGGTGAGCCCCTTCTCGTGTTTACTGTTTAGAACTGTAAACCCATTCTTTCACGTAGAACTATTTAAGTTCAAGGTTCCAGAGAGAGTTTAGGTTCGAAGCAGCAGCAACGTCCATTTCGAAGCTCTTTATCTTCTTGTTGTTGAAGTAAAAAGCGTCAGGAACGGCTACAACACCAGGCTGTAGAGCCTGGTCGTGAACGTACGCTAGGTATTCGTTAGCTGCTGCAGTTGCCGTGGCAGTATCAGAAGCCTGAGCCATCCGCTGGTAAAGATCCAGGATGACTGGTGATTCGAAACCACATGAGAAACCACCACGAGTTAGAGATGTCTGTACAAGGCCCTTAGGGAAGTGCCATGGGTTAGACGCCCTACCCTTGTCACAAGATGTGATCCATGGGTGCGTGTTGGCTCGACCAACGACAGTAGGTCGGAAGGCCGTGTAGGAGAACTTCAGTGAGAAAGTTTCAAGACCGATGTCGGCCCAGAAACCAGCGACAGCGTCAGCAACTTCACCAGTAACCGACGCACCACCACCAAGTTCAGGACCAGCGTAGACGGAGATTTCAAAGGCGTTATTGCCAAGAGGTCCATCGGTTGGTGCTCCACCTGCTTGGTAGTCACCGTCAAGTCCGTTGATCATCTCAACGGCTAGGTCTGGGTCGTAAGCGTATTCGTACTTGGAGTCCCAGTTAGGTGAAGCGGCGTTGAAGTATTCAACGTAAACCGGAGCACCAAGGCCTGCAAGTAGAGTGTCGTTTACAAGGTCACGGTCGATGGCAATGGCCAAAGCGTTTCGAACAGTTTTTGCTTGTTCGAGGTCACCTTCACCGTGGCTTGAGCCAGGCTTACCAATCCATGCTAAGTCATGAACGAAAGTAGCCTTAGGCGGCAGATCCTGACCCTCAAGGTCTCCTCCACCGTAAACGTCTTCCCAGAGGTTACCAGCGAAGAACACACCAAGCTGAACAGCACCACCAGCGGATGACTGTGTGAACTCTGTCAAGTCATACTTGGCAGCGTCCTTCGGCTCGAGGTGAGCCATGTCAACCTGACCAGTTCGCAGAAGCGAAGATCGAGTAGTTGCTTCAGTCACCTGAACGATTTGAACTCGGTCAGTCTTTGGCTCTAAATCACTATTCCAGTGAGTGCCTGCTCGGTTAACGACTGTGTATGACTCGTCTCGGAGCCATTCTTCTATCTGGTAAGGACCGGTAGCGACAACGTTGTCACGAACCCAGGCTTCGCCTTTTTCGTCAAAGGCCTTCTTCGAAAGAATCGAGAGGGCCTGACCTGACTGGTTGACGTAGTCGTCCTTCCAAGTCGAGTCAAAGTTAGTGAACTTGAACTCAACAGTTTCGTCGTCTATAGCAGTCCACTCACCCCAGAGACCGGCGAAATCACCAGCCTGGCCGTGAATTGACTCAGCATTTACAGCACTGTTGGCGTTGTTCATAGAGAAAGCAACGTCGTGTGCGGTCAGGTCGCCTGCGTCATAACCGTCAACAACCTGGAACGGGATGCCTTGCTGAATTTTCACGGTTGCGCCGGAAAGATCCGATGCAATCGTGAAGTCATTAGCGATCCAGTTCAATGTGCTGTCATCAGCAGCACGTCGGAACAAAGTTTCAGCAATACCAACATTCTTCAAGCCATCTTGAGATTGTGCTGAGTTCAATCCGTTTTGATCACCCACCGTACCATTGACAGCGATCACAGCCGTGCCAGCAGGTGTGGATGTATCAGGTGCTGTGATTAATTCTTCAGGTGCAGCGGCAGGTGCTGCAGGAACCGAAGTGGCCGTAGCAACTACCGTAATGGTGTCACCCTTGACATTTTTAATCACTTCAACTTCTTTGATCACCTCAACGGTGTCGCCCTTGACTTCTTTGATCACCTCAACGGTGTCGCCCTTGACTTCTTTAATCACCTCAACGGTGTCGCCCTTGACTTCTTTGATCACTTCAACAGTGACGGTGTCGCCCTTGACTTCTTTGATCACTTCAATGGTTTCTGTACCGCCACAAGCGATGACTGCAGTCATTGTTGCACCAATCAGAAGTCCCATTATGAGCTTCATCTTGTTTAACTTAAACAATAATATCCTCCTCAGACGTGCAACGACCCACGATTAGGTCTTTGTCAGGAGCCTAGATTGAAATCCAGCCACCACGTCATGTCGCAATGTCGAGGTAATTATTAAGAACTCTTTAAAGGCGCACACCCACGCGAACACGCGAATCTTGCCCGAACTTTTAACGACAACCTCATACTTAGCCGGGCAATTATATGAAGGGAGTTTTCCTAATGTCAATGTCAAGACGATTCCGACAGCTCGCAGTTTGTTGTTTATTCAACCCTCTAATCGACTGTATTTCCTACACGGTTTTGCATAAAATCGATGACATTGTCGACAACCATATTTAATGAAACGGTTAAAGCTTCGTTGGTATTAGAAGCGATGTGCGGGGTGAGAATAACGTTTGGAAGCCGCGCTAGTAATGAATTTCTATCAAGCGGTTGACTGTTAAAAACATCAAGCGCGGCGCCCGCAATTGTTTCGTTGGCGAGGGCCTCGGTAAGCGCCCTGTTACTAACTAATTGGCCTCGAGCAGTATTGACGAATAATGCCGTAGGTTTCATCCGAGAGAATTCAGATGAACCGAACATTGAGCGAGTTTTAGGGGTTAATCGGGCATGGACTGAAATCGCATCAGCGCTTGCTAACAGTTCAGAAAAACCGACTTCGGTCCAGTTCGGTCGCTCATCGGCTGACGATATTTCGCTCGATTCGCTTAGGGAACTTGTCAGAATCCGCATTCCGATCCCCTCTGCAATATGAGCTAATCGAATGCCCACAGCACCGGTTCCTACAATTCCCAGTGTTTTGCCTGCCAGCTGGGTTAGCTGCCCTCCAGGCCACTCTCCTTCTCTTACCCTGAGATCAAGTTGAGGAATCTTTCTGGCCAGCGACATTAATAGAGCCAAAGCATGCTCGGCCACAGCCACGGTGGCTGCATTGGGGGTGTTCGTAACCACAACACCGAGTCGGCGCGTTGCGTTAAGCGCTATATGGTCGGCGGCGGTACCCCAAATAGCAATGTGCTTGAGTTCCGGGGTGACAGATTCAAGAATCGTATTTGTCACCTGAGTAGTTGTCCGGGCGACTATCAAAGTATGAGCGCCGGAAATCCGTTCAATCAGCGTATACGGGTTCTCATAGCGTTCCGTGAACAACTGCACTTCAACGTTGGGAAGGCGTCGTAATCTTGCCATCGCTGCGGAATCGGCGAATACTGGCGGGTTGTCATCCGGCACGACTACTCGAAATACACCATCTGCTGCATCTGATTTCAATGGACTGGCTACTAACTACTCAATAAGTTATCGAACGAAGTATGACATCGAGCATATAGGTGATCACGATAAATTGCCCGTTAGTAATGATCGACACGATGCTACGATTATCATCCACGCTGGTTCGAACCACTCGACCGCGATCATAGTTAGATGGACCACACAAGATGACACGCGTACGCGTTATGTACTGGAAAGAAATCCCAGTTCAAGTTCAGGCAGAAGATGCTGATGGACGTATTTCTAGGCAGCTGGAAGATAGATTTCAGAAGGCAACCGATGCTGTTGCTATGAAAGACGGAAGCGAAGGAACTGACGAATATCTCGATGCTTGGGCATTCGGTGACTATGTCGATTCAGAGGCGAAAGCAAAAGATGCGGCAGAGCAACTCGCTACCCATTTGGAAAAAATTCCGTCCAATTTTGTGAAACGAATCATTAAACTGCACCAAGACGGATATCGAGACCCAGTACCGGGTGCGATCGATCATTGGGCACTAGATTAAATCTGGAGTCTCCTAAACGAATCTACTCAGTGATTCTGAAAAGGAGTAATAAATTTGGAGAGAACATTTGGCATCTTCTGACGCAAAACCGGGCATTCTTGACCGCCTTGCAGCCGGCGACACACTGATATTTGACGGTGCGACCGGAACATACCTGCAGAACAATGGCCTAGAGCCTGGTGGCAGCCCTGAACTGATGAACGCCGCCAATCCTGAAGTTATCAAGGGAATGGCGAAACATTATTTCGATGCCGGTTCTGACATCGTTCTCACCAACACATTCGGCGGAAACAAGTTCATGCTCGAGCGTTACGGCGCTGGCGACCGACTGTTCGAACTGAACCGATTAGCTGCCGAACACGCACGATCAGTCGCCCCTGAAGGAAAA
>Ga0209403_10001679_pt1 | contig 28169 bp, 22 predicted proteins | sample ArcticOcean_MG_C_8_FD_187440 | JGI IMG/M metagenome (GOLD analysis project Ga0209403, IMG submission 187440) | Marine microbial communities from western Arctic Ocean - ArcticOcean_MG_CB11_86 (SPAdes) (version 2) | ecosystem: Environmental > Aquatic > Marine > Oceanic | place: Arctic Ocean...
CCTTTGAAAATATCCCTAATCCATATGTTAGTCCAGAGTTAGATTTTGAATTTCATTATTTTTTTACTAGAAAGTTTTGGTTTTCTTATCTTGCAAAAGCTCTCATAATTATGCCTGGTGGTTTTGGGACTTTAGATGAATTCTTTGAAATTCTTACACTTATTCAAACTGGAAAAATTAAGAAAAAAATGCCTATAGTTCTTTTTGGGAAAGAATACTGGAACAAATTAATTAACTTTGAAACTTTAGTTGAATTTGGAACGATTAACAGAGAGGACTTAGATCTTTTTTTTCTTACCAGTAGTGTAGATGAAGCATATGAATACATTGTTTCAAACTTAAGTTCTAAATAATGGAAAGCATTCGATTAGAGAGAATGAGTCTTTATTCATTTTATACTCGGATGATCGTTGCTTCACTTTGCCTGCTGGTTGCCCGAACTGAGTCTTCCCCTTTACTAGAAAAAACCTATGAGAGTGCGGTTGAGCTTTTGACGGCATTTTCAGGAGAGAATGCTGATCAGTATAAGCCATTTTTTCAATTCTCGGATGAGACTAGAATTGTTGGTGTTGAGATTCATGCCGTTGGAACTGATGACACGGATGCCAGATATTATGGTGGATCTGAAGTTTGGAAACAAATGAACAACATTCTAAGGATCACGACTGCAGATGGATTTGAGGGTATATCAGGTGTTGTTTCTGAACATAACGGAGAATTCAGCGAAGAACACCTATTGGAATTGCAAAGTGTCACTAACAATATTCTTGCCCTCAAATCACTTGACCCGGTTGAGGTTGGGATGATGTTTGAGAGAACTAGACCAGATATGAGTGATGCTTCTCGTTCAAGCATTGATATAGCACTCTGGGACTTAGCGTCTCGCAGAGCAAATCGTCCTCTCTATGAATTACTGGGGGCAAAGCGTGATTCAATTGAACCTTATGCGAGCCTACCTTTCTATGATTCGCTCCCCGAGTACATTGAAGCAGTCAAAGAATATGCCAAACTAGGATATATGACTTTCAAGTTTCATGTCTGGGGTCAGATTGAAGAGGACTCCAAACTCGTGAAGTTGATCCAACAGACGTTTGCAGACTCTCCGTATCGCTTTATGATTGATCTCGAAGGAGCTTACAACTTTGAGGATGCACTAAGGCTGGGAGAGGAAATGGATGAGCGTCTTTTCGTTTGGCTCGAAGGACCCATCGATGACCAGCTTCTGGTCCAATACAAGGAACTCAAAAACAGACTTGCGTTACCAATCATTCCTGCCGGGTACAACATCTATTCTGCTGAGTTTATAAGAGAGGGGATTAAAACTGAGTCTTGGGATGCAGGTAGGTTTGATGCCACGACCATCGGTGGAATCTCAAAGGCGCTGGAGCTTTTGATGATTGCCAATGATGCTGGCCTTTCAATCGAAATCCAAAGCTGGGGTCACTCATTGGCACAGGCAACCAACCTCCACCTGATGCTAGCCAATCAGCGAACTAGGTATTTTGAAGCTTCAATGCCGAAGGAGGCGTATGAGTTTGGGATGAAGAATGGTAACTTGCTTCATAAAGGGCTGGTGGTTGCTCCAGATGGTCCTGGTTTAGGTATCGAGGTGGATTGGGATACTCTCTCCATGGCAGATTTCTATGTCAAAACTGAATCCCCTAAAAATTAAGAATGATGCCAATAAAAAGAATAAAAAAATTTAAAGAAAAGCCATTTGAACTTGGATATATTAGATAGAAATATTGGGAGTCAGCAGGTTGAGTAAAATTGCAAGAAGAGACTTTATTAATGGAACTTTAATGGCGGCTGGAGCTTCCATGCTTCCTTTTAAAAGCACTAGTCAAGAGGTAATGGCTGCACTCAAACCATCGTATTACCCCCCAGCGCTTACTGGACTTCGTGGCAGTCACCCCGGATCAAAAGAAAACGCACACAGCCAAGCATGGGCTAAACAAAAAAACTGGGGTTCAACCACTAATTTGAAAGAAGGCTATGATCTGGTTGTAGTAGGTGGCGGCCTCAGTGGACTTTCCGCTGCCTATTTCTATCAGCAAGAACATGGAAGAGATAAGAAGGTACTCATACTTGACAACCATGATGATTTTGGAGGTCATGCCAAACGCAATGAACACAAGATAGATGGAGACACTAGATTGGGCGAGGGTGGTTCAGAATCGTTTGAATACCCACATGAATTTAGTGAAACCGTTCTCAATCTTCTAAAAGAACTGGGTGTTGATCTGGATCGATTTAAGACAGCATATGACGCTGACTTCTTCACAAGGCATAACCTAGGTGCAGTGACGTATTTCAACAAGCGTATATTTGGTGAAAACAAAGTGGTGAAGCATCCTTTTTGTGATTACCCAGGTTTTGTGGAAGGACTCTTACGCCCAACGCTATCGTATGAAAAAGCTGCAAAACAAACTCCATTGAGTGAGAAAGGTAAACAACAGTTGCTGCGTGTACTAAAGAGTGATCCAAAGACACTGAAAGCACCAAAGGAGGAATGGCAGCAATACATGCGTACTCACTCCTACTTTGATTACCTAAAAAATACATTAGGAGTCGATGACCCAGGTGTGCTGAGAATGGCAAGACATTCTGTAGTTGACTATGGGGGTGCACCAGATGTGATGACCATGGAAGAAGCATTGGAAAGCGGAGCACTTGGTCTAGATTATTTTTCATGGAGAGATACGTTAAATGAAGTAGGATCAGATGGTGGGTATATCAAGAATACAAATACCTACTCCGTAAAGGAGCCCTTCATACATCACTTCCCTGATGGCAATGCCACTATTGCACGTATGTTAGTGAAAAAGATGATTCCTGATGTGGGACCAGGAGAAAACGTCGAAGAGATTGTGTTATCCAAGTTCAACTATGATGAGTTAGATAAACCCAGTAACAGTGTTCGTGTTCGACTAAACAGCACTGTTGTGAACGTTCGCCATGGCGGTGATCCATATAGTTCAAGCGATGTTTTTGTCAACTATATCTATGACAATAAGTCTTATCAGGTAAAGGCAAAGGGTGTCGTGATGGCTTGTTACAACATGATGATTCCTCACATCGTTTCAGACCTTCCCACAAAGCAAGATGCAGCATTGAGACGATTGTCAAAAATTCCGTTGCAATTCACCACCGTGGGTTTAAAGAACTGGAGGGCATTGAAAGAGATGGGAATCGGTATGGCTATGTCACCTGGAAATATGCATCAAGCCGTGGGGATGGACTTCCCCATTAGTATTGGAGGCTATGAGTACACTAAGACTCCTGATGATCCTTGTATCCTACACATGAGATGCTGTCTGCTTGGAGAAACTGTGGGTGCACCAAGAATTGAACAGTTACGTGAAGCAAGATACAGGATGTTAGGGTTGCAATTTAGAGATTACGAAGTAGAGATTAGAGAGCATTTAGGAGGCATGCTCCCGAAGGATGTATTTAATTTCGATAGAGATGTTGAGAGTATTTCTGTTAATCGTTGGGCTCATGGTTATTCCTATGGCAACCCGGGAGCCATTGGACGTCAACCCTTCGGTAGAATCACCATCGCCAATAGCGATTCCGTCAATAGTTCCCTCTTGAATAGAGCAATTGAGCAGGCATGGAGAGCCATAAAGGAATTGGGAAAATAACGAATAACAAAGAATGGATCAACAAGACGAATATTACGACAATATGATCACTATGTTGGAGCTGATTTGGGGACAAGGTTACATGGCTCCTGGGGGTGCGGGTAATGTCAAAAAAATGTTGAATGGCATTGAAACAGAAGGAAAACGAATTCTTGATATTGGCTGTGGTTTAGGAGGTCCAGCTTTTGAAATGACCAATACATTTGGTGCAGATGTTGTCGGCATCGATCTTGAGGCCCCACTTATCGAGAGAGCTACAGATTCAGCAACTGAGATGGGGTTGCAGGATAGATGTAAGTTTCGAACTGTCAAAGCAGGGGCTCTTGATTTTCCAAATCAGTCATTTGATATCGTTGTTTCATCAGGTGCAATCACACAAATAAAGGATAAAGCTAATATCTTCGGAGAATGTTATAGAGTGCTTAAACCTGGAGGTTACCTCACATGTTATGACTGGACCAAATCAGAAGAACCATTGTCTGAAGATATGATTTACTGGTTCAAAATGGAAGGTCTTACCTACGCATTAGAAACATTAGAAGAATATAAAGCTCATTTAAAGAAGATTGGTTATATTAAAGTCATCATAAACAATGCATCTGACTGGTATCGTAATGAGGTTCTTAAAGAATATGAACTTATTAAAGGAAAACTCTATCCACTTATGGTTGAACTTTTAGGTCAGAAAGATGCTGATCATTTTGTTGAGAATTGGCGAGCAATGGTTGTGGTCTGTGAGAAGGGAGAGATGCATCAGGGATACTGTCAAGGCCAAAGGCCATTAAAGGATTATTCATAAAATTATGAACGAAAAACGACGACAATGGAGATCTTTAATTTTAATCATCCACATCATCTAGATTACCAAATACTACTTCCCCTCCAAACAATGTCATCATCACGCGAGCTTCTGAGATATCACTAGCAGGAATATCAAACAAGTTTGTGTCGATCACGATTAGGTCAGCAAGTTTGCCAACTTCAATCGAGCCTGTTGCTTCATTCAAAAAATTCCCATAAGCACTGCCAAGTGTTGCGGCTCTAATGGCTGTTGCCAAGTCAATGGCCTCTGCAGGTAAAAGAGGATCTGTCGTATTACCATCTGGTTCAAGTCTTGTAACTGCAACCTCAATAGCTAGCAATGGATTTGCAGAGGTTACATACCAGTCACTGCCAAATGCAAGCTTCACCCCCAGTTTGTGAAGCGAATTGATAGGATAGAGATATTTAGATCGCTCTTCTCCCATACGAACATAAGTTATTTCATCATAATGTGTACCTTTTGATGCCCAGAGTGCCTGAAAGTTAGCAATAGCATCCAAGTTCGCCATTCGATCAAAATCAGTCGGGTTCCATGCCATGATGTGTGATAGATGGTGTCGACTATCTCGTTGACCATTTTGGATACGTGCGACTTCAAGAGCATCCAACGAATAGTGCGTGGCGGCATCGCCAATAGAATGAAAATGTATTTGAAAATCCAACGCATCGAGACGAGTTACAAGATCTATTAAATTGGCTCGAGAAATTAAGGGTGTTCCTTTAATCCCTTCATCTAATCGATCAGCATAAGGTTCGAGCATTGCCGCAGAATATGAAGTAGCAACTCCATCCACTAGGATTTTAACGGCTGTTGCACTGACATGATTCCGGTCAGCAGATTGTCTTAGCTTTTTGAATAATTCAACCTGAGGTTCAAGCGGCAGTGTTGGATCGTAAAGCATAGCTGCAACCACATGCATCTTCAGTAACCCCTTATCTTCAAAAGCTGTATAGGCTTCCATATTGCTATAAGCTGTTTCACGACTGACCTCCACATAAGAATCATGAACACCGGTAATACCAAAGCTATGGAAAAGCTGTTGTGCATAAGCAAGGCCTTCTATTCGTTCCTTGAGTGTAATGGTTGGCTCAAAAATTTGAATCAATGGCATAGCACTTTCTTGAAAACTTCCTGATGGTTCTCCAGTTATGGGATCACGGTCAATATGGCCTCCCTCAGGGTCTTTCGTTTCTGCTGTTATGCCTGCACGCTCTATTGCTGCAGAATTTGCCCAAACCGAATGAGCTGCATTAGAAAGTAATGTAATGGGTATATTGGGCGCTATTGCATCCAACATCTGCTTGGTTGGAATACCAGTTGGAGCAAATGTACTGACATACCAACCAGCTCCAACAATCCAATCAGCATCAGGTCTTTCAGTAACACAATTTTTAATGGCATCCAATAGATCATTAAGTTTAGGTAAATTAAATACAGCACATTGATTGAATGTCATACCTGAATCTACAGGATGAACATGTGCATCTTGAAATCCTGGCATAAGCATTTTGCCATTTAAATCAACAACACGAGTATTGGGTCCAATTAATGAGGTTGCACTTATATCATTGCCAACATAGGTAATACGGTTGTTAGTAATTGCTACTTCGGAAGCCCATGGATCTGTGTCAGTAACTCTATAAACCGCACCACCAGTAAAAACAATATCTGCCTTAGGGTCTTCGCCAAAGACTTCGGAGGCATTAAGAGTTGTCAGACTCACAATAATAAAAATTATTTTATACATGCTGCAAGCTGCCTATAAGTTTTAAATAAAGAGCAAGGGTTATTAAAATTTATAATAGCATTGTTAAGTTTATTGCCACAATTCACATTTGCAATAATGGAAAATTAAAAGGAAAATACATAAAATCCACCTTAATAAATTAATATGAAAGATTCTTATGCATTAATAACTGGCGCTTCGTCGGGTATAGGCCTAGAAATAGCAAATTCTTTAGCTAAAAGAGGTTTTAATTTAATTCTTACTGCAAGAAATGAAATAAAATTAAAAGAACTTTCAAAGGTTATTTCAGATAAACATAAAATAAAAGTGGATTTTATTTGCTCTGACTTGAGCAAAGTAGAATCCCCTCAAATTATTTATAATTTCTGCACATCTAATAATTATCAAATTGATTGTCTTGTCAATAATGCAGGTTATGGAATACCTACTGCTTTTCATGAAACTTCAATGGAAGATGAAGAAGATTTTATTAGAGTCTTGGCTATAGCTGTAATCGCTCTATCGAAAGTATTTTTGCCTAATATGATATCAAATGGTTATGGAAGAATAATGATTGTGTCGTCTGTTGCAGCGTTTGCACCACCTTCAACAATTCAAGCTTTGTATGGACCCATAAAAACCTTTATGAATAGATTCAGCGATGCTTTAAATACAAATTACAATCACAAAGGAATTACCTCTACAGCTGTCTGCCCAGGGTTTACTGTAACTAATTTTCATCAATCAAGTGGCGTTCAGAATGAAATGGATAAAGTACCTGGCTTTATGAAATTTAGTGCAAAACGAATAGCTGAGGAGGCTGTTATAGCAACACTTAATGGAAAAAGTTTATGTGTACCAACTAAAACGTATAGATTCCTAGTCTTTCTATTAAAAATACTACCATCTTCAGCATTAGCACTTATAGAGTCCAATGTTGCTCCAGGCAGATACGATAAAAAATAAACAATGAGTTAAAAGAAATAGGAGAAACTATGCCGACAATAACACTACTTGGATGGCTACATACAATTCTAGGAGTTTTTGCAATACTCATAGGTTTTTATACATTAGCAAAAAATAAAGTTATACAAATCCAGTATAAATCTGGAAAAATATATTTATTACTCACCTTAATAACAGCTTTGACTGCATTGGGCATTTACCATCAAGGTGGATTTAATATGGCACATATTTTAGCTATTTTAACTTTACTTGCCGTTCTTGTTGGAGCAAGTGCCGAGAAATATAAACTGTTTGGAAATTTATCTCCCTATATACAAGCTGTATGTTTCTCAGGAACACTTTTATTTCACATGATACCAGCTATAACAGATGGCTTATTCCGTCTGCCTGTTGACGCACCTATCGTTAATGACATTCAAGACCCCTTACTTTTGAAATTTTACATATGTTTTTTAGCAACATACTTTTTAGGTGTAATCATGCAAATATCTTATTTAAGAAAGTAAAGCATCCATGGCAATATTAAAGTTGAAGGTTGTATTTTATTTATTTGTCAAGCAGTAATGAAATTGCAACCATTGCTAGTGAACATTAATGAGGATGGAACACGAAATTTAATCCTTAAAAATGATCCAAATAAGGCTGATTAAAATACCAACTAATTATGTTAAATTAATAATTACAGTCCATTGATCCTACAAATAAATAAACAATAAGGAGAAAGATGAAGCAACTGAAACTAGTAATATTACTGACATTATTTTTGAATAGTTTTTTTGGATTATCAGTAAATGCAGAAATGCCTGGTATGTCAGGGGAAATCAGAAGAGATTATTCTGATACACAGTTTGGAAGAGTTCATCACTGGACTATTGGAGATGGCCCAGCTCTGCTCCTAGTTCATCAATCAGGACAAACATCTGCTGAATATTTAACTCTCGCACCTTTTTTAGCCGATACTTTTAAAGTCATTGGAATTGACTTACCAAATCATGGCCAATCTGATACTTCTAAGTATGAACTGAATGTTAATGAGTATGCCGATTCTGTAATTGATGTTTTGAATGTGATTGGTGTAGAAAAAGTTCATATCCTAGGTCAGCATGGGGGTGCAGTAGTTGCCATCAACTTGGGTTTAAGGTATCCAGAGAGAACGGGAAAGTTGATTCTCTCAGGTGCTGGTAGAGAAGAGAATCTCACTGATGAACAAATACAAGAGCTTATTGATCAACCAATGACTCGAGACTTGCCTGTAGATACGGATGGAGAATTCTTAAAAAAGACCTGGTCTGTATATAGAAGAATGAGTGCAACTAAGACCACACCAGAGATGACATTTCAACCTTTTCTCACTAGCTTAATAAATCGTCAAAGAAAATTTGACTTACATTATGCCATTTACCGTTACCAACCTAACCTTGATAATTTGAACAAAGAAACACTATTGCTTGAGGCAGAAGAAGATGAATATGCAGGGGATGTGACAGGATTACAGAGAAGAATAAAAGGAAGTACAATAAAGAAAGTATCCAATTCTGGGAGCTGGCAGTTTTATGAGGAACCAGAATTAAATGCAAAAATCATTACCGAATTTCTAAATCAATGAAAAAAATGAAAGAAGTGACTGGTTCTATTTTGGATATTCTTGTTGGTAATAACGAAGACATGAGTAAACAGTATACTCAAAGTATTGTTGTTGAATTGGATGGGTTTCCAAATGACAAGCATCAGGGATACAGTAGAACTGCTTTCGAAGGAGAATCAGTTCCTGAAGGAACAACTCGAAGAAATGATAGGCAGTGGTCAGCGGTTTCAGTTGAAGAACTCAGAATAATTGAGGAGCTAATGCAACTCTCAACTCCATTATTACCTAGTGTTTTAGGCGCTAACTTATGTTTTCAGGGAATTCCAGATTTCTCTCAATTGCCAAAAGGGACACAATTATTCTTCCCTTCAGGTGCCGTGCTTATGGTGGAGGAATATAATCCTCCATGTCAGTATATGTCTGAACAAATAGCAAAAATATACACTAAGATCAACGGAGGAGAAGTGAAAAATACTGATTTTTCTAAAGCCGCAAGAAAACTCAGAGGACTTGTGGGAGTGATCGATGTTGAAGGTGAAATTCATTGTGACGATAAGGTCACTGTAAAAATTTTCAACCCTAGTTCCATAAGTAACTTCCTTATTAGAAAATAAACTTTATTTTTTAAAATGATTTATTTATATATTGTAATTTTAGTAGTCACATCTCTTGCTGTATTTAATCCAGCTATTAGTCTTATTTTAGGTATTCTTTTTGCCATTCTGAATAAAAAGAATGAAATCATAATACCTAAAGATTTGGGTTCAAAGTTTCTAAAAACTGGCATTATTCTTTTGGGTGGTACCATCAGTTATTCTTCTTTTTCTAGCATTAGTATTGGTTATTTTCCTTTAATATCACTTTATGTTTTCGCGGTCATTATGATTGGCCTTCTCTTAGGAAGTTTGATGAAAATAGAAAAGAAGCATTTGTTTCTATTGGTATCAGGGACAGCAATATGTGGAGGCACTGCTATGGCAGCATTGGCACCGATTATTCAATCAAAAAAAGAAGACCTAGCATCCTCTATAACAATTATATTCTTGCTTAATTTAGTCGCAATTATTGTTTTTCCAATTGTTGGAAGTGTTTTAGGTTTAACACAAGAACAATTTGGTATCTTTGCAGCGCTTACAATTCATGACACAGCGTCTGTAATTGGAACCGCATCAATATTTGGCCAACCAGCAATGGAAGTTGCCACTATTTTGAAACTTGGCAGAACACTATGGATTGTTCCATTGGTAATTTTTTCATCTTGGTATTTTAATAAAAAAGATGGTCATTCGAATTTTCCATATTTTATATTATTATTTGTTTTGTTCATTCTGATTAGCTCTTTAGTTGGTTTTTCTGATACTACTGTTTATTATTTAAAAAACACCAGTAAGGCTTTTCTTTTACTGGGCTTATTTTTTATTGGCACAGAAATTAGTTTTACAAAAATAAAACAAATTAAATATAAACCAATCAGTTTCGCTGTAATCCTATGGCTCATTGTGATTGGAATGACTTCTCTTTTATATTTTCTATTATGAAAAATAGAGTTGCTATCATTGGTGCGGGCATTAATGGGCTGATAGCAGCTAATTATCTTAGTCGATCAGGGTTTGACGTTCATTTAATTGAAAAGAAAAGCAGAGTGGGTGGTGCTTGTGTTTCAGACACTGCACTAATCAATGGATCACATTATGAATATGCCTTAGGTGCTTCTGTCCTAGGTTTGATGCAAAAGTTTGTTTTTGAACAAACGGGTCTTTCAAATCGTATTAAAACCTATGTACCAATGAAACCTAAATTAGTTTTTTTTCCAGGCGATAAAAAACCAACTAAAATCTTTAGAAACCCAGAAGAACTGGACTATGAGCTTTCTCAGAAATGGGGAGAAAAAGGAAATGTTAGTGCATTCCGATACGATGAATCCAAGATAATTGAATTCCTCCAAGAGGGCTATTATAAAGCTGAAATACCAACGATTGAAGATGCCATACAGAGTTTAGGAAATGAGCTTACAGACTTATGGATTAAAGGTGATGCCCAAACATTATTGGATCATTACTTTACGAGTGAGAGGACTAAAACCTATATGGCAATGACTGTTTCAGAGAGTGGTCCTGTTTCATTACACGATCCATACTCAGCATTTACATTACCTTTAATGGATTCTGGGTCTATTTTTGAAGGCTATTATGGTTTTGTTAAGGGAGGTATTTGGAAGGTAACGGAAGAACTAGACAATATTAATAAAGAATTGGGGTCTAAAACTATTTTATCAGCTGAGATACTATCGGTGGATACGAATAATAATCGATTGTCATATAAACAAGATAATGCAGATTACGATATTGATTTTGATTACTTATTGTTTGGAACAGATCCATTGTCTGCTGCCAAAATGATGTTAGATTCTGATTTAATAAAAAAAATTGAAGGACAAAACTTGATAGGGAGCAGTGGAAAGATGAACATGATATTCACAAAACCTATAAAGTGGAAATCTGGCCCTGATAGTTCATTTCGTTTTCTATTTTCAGTCGACAACACAAAAGAATTTGAAGAAGCGACTTTAAAAGTTTTGGCCAGTGATACAGATTATGCTCCTGGATTTATGCAAATTTATTGTGAAGGCGCTGCAATGAGACATATGCAAAACAATGCACAATATGATCGATTGGCTGTTTTTCTTAAAAATATCTCATTAAAGAATCAAGGCGATGAAATTCCTAAAATTGAAAATGAAATCAAGACTAAAGTTTTAGAATATATTGAAAATCCTGAAGATTGTATTTGGACTAAACTGCTAACACCCAGAGATTTAAAAAATATATTTTATTTCCCTCAAGGCAATATTGATCATACAGTGCTAGCCGGAGGCCAATCATATTTTGATAGAACCTATTCTGCCGATCCAACAACTAACTTCTATCAATTGGGTGATTATGAGAATGTATATATCTGCGGGGCAAGTACCTATCCATGTGGCTCTATTGCAGGCACTCCTGGTTATATGTGCAGCCAACAATTAATCCAAAAAACCCAACATTACCTAAAACTATAAATATTTTTTAAAAAACATACGTTTTAAAAATGTATTTATTTTCAAGGATTTATTACACTAAATGACTTTAGAATCCTTATAACAAGAAAATAGGGCTAAAAATATTTTTATATAATTAATAAGTAGCAATAATTAACAACTAGATATGAAAAATCAGATACACAATATTAATGTCATAGCTAAAGAAAAGTTACCTTCACCAAAAGATCTGAAGGACACACTTCCTTTGACGAAAAAAGCTAGTCGGACAGTTCTAAAAACAAGAAAAGACTTAATCTCAATACTGGATGGCAAGGACGATCGACTTGCTGTGGTAGTAGGGCCTTGTTCTATCCATGATATTGATTTGGCGAAAGATTACGCTAACAAACTTAAAGAGCTTGCCAAGGAAGTATCGGATAGCTTTCTTATTCTGATGCGTGTTTATTTTGAAAAACCAAGAACCACGACAGGGTGGAAAGGATTAATCAACGACCCCGATATTGATGATAGTTTCAAGATTGATAAAGGCATTCATATTGCAAGATCTTTGTGTCTTCATCTGAATGAACTCGGCCTAGGAGTAGCCACTGAAGCACTGGATCCTATTATGCCTCAGTATTTAGGCGACCTAACCAGTTGGACTGCTATTGGAGCTAGGACAGCTGAATCGCAAACCCATAGAGAGATGGCAAGTGGACTTTCTACTCCTGTTGGATTTAAGAACGGAACAGATGGGTCTTTGTCTGTTGCAATCAATGCCATTAAATCATCCAGAGAGTCACATCATTTTCTAGGTTTAAACGATGGTGGAAGAGTAACTGTCTATGAAACAAGAGGAAATCAATATACACATGTTGTTCTGAGGGGTGGCACTAAACCAAACTACGACACCAAGAGTGTGAAATCATGTGAATCAAAACTTGAAAAGGAGAATTTACCAAAAAGAATTATGATTGATTGCAGTCATGGAAATACAAATAAGGATTACACACTTCAGCCAAAAGTAGCTGATAATTGCATCAACCAAGTTTTAAAGTCCAATCAGTCAATTATTGGTTTCATGTTAGAAAGTAATATTGAAGAAGGAAATCAGAAAATAACTCCAGATTTAAAAGATCTAAAGTATGGAGTATCTCTAACCGATGCATGCATCAATTGGGAATCCACAGAAAAACTTCTGCTTCGTCTTGCAGAAAAACTGAGGAAAAGGTGATATCTTAGCTTTTAGATACCATGAAAAAGAAATTTAATAGTTTTAAAGAGTTCTATCCTTATTACATTGGAGAGCACGAAAATAAATACAATAAGCTAGTGCATTTTATAGGCACAACGCTCTTCCTTATTTTTTTTATTAATCTTATTTTTACTGGAGAAATCAAGTATCTTGCTTACGCATTTCTCTCCGGTTATGGTTGGGCTTGGTTCGGTCATTTCTTTATTGAAAAGAATAAGCCAGCTACTTTTTATTTTCCCTTATATAGTTTTATGGGAGATTGGGTGATGTTTACTGAAATCCTTAAAGGCAAACATAAAATATTTTAATCATTAATTATTTTCAATCATGAGTATAGATTTATTTGATACAGCTTCATTGTTATCTGAAGAAGAACTAATGGTGAAAGAAAACGTTTCTCGCTTTGTGAGAGAAAATGTTAAACCTATAATTCAGGAACATTTCGAACAACATCGATTTCCATCTGATTTAATTCAACCTATAGCAGAACTAGGGTTGCTTGGAAGTTCAATTGAAGGTTATGAATGTGCTGGAATGAATGCAACATCTTATGGGCTAATTTGTCAGGAGTTGGAAAGAGGGGATAGTGGAATTAGGAGTTTTGTTTCTGTTCAAAGCAGTTTAGTTATGTACCCAATTTATACTTATGGTAGCGATGAACAAAAAGAAAAATGGCTTCCAAGATTAGCCAAAGCAGAATCCATAGGTTGCTTTGGATTGACCGAGTCTCATGGCGGGTCGGATCCCTCTAATATGAAAACTCATGCTAAAAAAGATGGTGATGATTGGGTTATCAATGGCTCAAAAATGTGGATTACTAATGGCTCTATTGCTGATGTTGCTTTGATATGGGCTGTAACAGATGAAGGGATCAGGGGCTTTATTGTGGAGACATCCAGTAAAGGTTTTGTTGCTAATAAAATAGAGAATAAATTCTCTCTTAGGGCATCCATAACATCAGAACTCTTTTTAGACAATGTTCGAGTGTCTAATGATAGTGTATTACCAAATGTTATTGGTTTGAAGGGACCTTTGAGTTGTTTAACTCAAGCACGATATGGAATTTCTTGGGGAGTGATAGGGGCAGCAGAAGATTGTTTAGAGCAATTATTAGAATACACGGACAGCAGAATCCTTTTCGATCGTGCACTTTCAGAAAATCAAAGTATTCAGATCCGATTGGCTGATATGCAAAGAAAAATTGTTATGGCTAGCTTACTCTCAATTAGATTAGGTCAACTAAAGGATAAGAATCAAATGAATCCAACACAAGTTTCTCTAGCGAAATGGAACAATGTTAGGATGGCGCTTGATATTGCAAGAGATTGCAGGGATATGCTTGGAGGTTCAGGTATCAGTGCTGAGTATGTACCAATCAGACACATGTTAAATCTAGAGAGCGTTATTACCTATGAGGGTACCGAGACTATCCATCAATTAACTGTAGGTAGAAATCTAACAGGAAAGAATGCTTTTTAATTGCCATCCAGCTTGAAGTAAAGTTCTATAATTTCGTTATTGATTTCAGTCGCATCTATTTCATCGGTATTGCAAAAAACAACAATTGAAAAGCCAATTTCTTCAAAACGAGTATAGTGAGCTAGCCATCCCACCCATGATCCTGAGTGAGACCACTTTTTCAATCCATTGAAGTATGAAAGATTTTGGGCAAATGCATAGGTGTGCTGGTCTTTATTTTCATTTTCTAGATCCTGACTCTTTCTATTTACTTTAGTTTCCAGATAAGACTGCTCCATGGTCTTGATTAACGACGGTTCATTCATACCTAATTCATTGGAATAAAAGTTTTGATCCCACTTGATAAAGTCATTGAGTGATGTATAGATTCCACCATCTCCAACCCAACTTAAATTAGTCACATTGATCTTATATTCGTCTTTATAACCTTTTCTAGGTGAATAAGCATCGGCTCGATTTTTAATAATTAGATTAACATCGTCATTAAAAATGGAATCATTCATCTGAAGTGGTGTGAATATCTCTTTTTGAGCCAGCTCTCTTAAAGTCATTCCAGTTATATTTTGAGCAACTAAACCAAGAAGAGCATAGCCTGTATTGCTATACCAAAATTTTGTTTCTGGGTCCCTGATGAGAGGTAAATCTTTGATGATTTGATGGAACTCATCATTGCTAAAGTAATCTTCATTACCCCATCTAAATTCCTCATCAATTGCATTCTTAAATGTATTGGGGTAATCACTGTCTTCATAGTCACCAAGGCCACTAAAGTGATGAATCATATGGTTGATCGTGACTTTTTTCTTATAATTGTAAAGATCTGGAATGTATTTTTTCATTTCATCATCAAAAGACAGCTTTCCTTGTTCTTCGAGTATCGCTATCAACATAGCTGTAAATTGTTTACTGACTGATCCTATTCGGAAAATAGTATCAGGAGTGATAGCAATATCATGTTCAAGATTAGCCATTCCATAACCTTTATTATGAATGTATATTCCATCCTTGATAACGCCAACAGCGCATCCAGGTTTATTCACTCTAGAGTTAAACAAATCGTCAATGGAATTAGAAAACTCATCGTATGATAATTCTGCTGAGAGGTTCAAGCTAATAATTAGAGATCCTAAAAAGACTAATATTTTTTCTAATTGATCTGTCATTATTTTCATTTAATTAGTTATCAAAGACACTTAAATCCGTTATTATCATTACAAAATAAAACCAAGGTTAATATATATTATGTTTGCAATAAAAAGAACTTTTCTCATTCTTTCTCTCATCAGCTTCAGTTTTGTATCACTGGCTAGTGAAGATATACCAGAAATAGCATATGAAAAATTCACACTCCCGAATGGGTTAACAGTGATTGTTCATGAGGATCATAAAATACCTGTTGTTGCAGTTAATGTTTGGTATCACGTTGGTTCAAAAGATGAAATGCCAGGGAAAACTGGATTTGCACATTTATTTGAGCATTTAATGTTTAACGGCACTGAAAATTATAACGATGAATATTTTGGACCTTTTCAACAGGTTGGTGCAACCGATATGAATGGAACAACCAATGCCGATCGAACCAATTATTTTGAAAATGTACCAACTCCTGCCTTGGATTTAGCACTTTGGATGGAATCCGATAGAATGGGTCATCTCTTAGGGGTGGTGACTGAAGAAAAGTTAAATGAACAAAGAGGTGTGGTCCAAAATGAAAAAAGACAAGGTGAGAATCAGCCTTTTGGAAGAGTTTTTCTTCAAGCAGGTAAGGCAACTTTCCCACATGGGCATCCATACTCTTGGTCAACCATAGGATCAATGGCTGATTTAAATGCAGCATCTCTCGAAGACGTTCAAGAATGGTTTAAAACCTATTACGGTCCTAATAATGCGGTGTTGTCTCTCGCAGGCGATATTAATGTGGAGGAAGCTAAAGAGTTGGTAAACAAATATTTTGGTGATATTCCAGCTGGACCTGAGCCAATTAAAAGAAAAAAATGGATTGCTAAGAGAACAGGTCAAACCAGAGAAGTTATGTATGACCGTGTTCCCAATACGAGAATTTATAAAGTTTGGAACACAGCTGAAAAAGGTACAAAAGATGAAGCTCATCTCGAGTTGATTGCCAGTTTGCTTGCAGGTGGAAAGAATTCAAGCTTGTACCAATCACTGGTTTATGAAAAACAACTAGCTACAGATATTTCAGCCTTCTACTACGATAGAGAGATTGCAGGACAATTTTGGATTGCGGCTGATCTATCCAATGGTCAATCTCTAGAAGAGTTGGAAAAAGGAATTGATGAAGCTCTTCATGAATTTATAAAAAAAGGCCCCATTAAAAAACGACTCGATAACACTGTAATTTCTTTAAGGGCTTCTTGGATTAAGGGTTTGCAAAGAGTTGGTGGATTTGGAGGTAAGTCTGATATTTTAGCTAAAGGCGAGGTTTATCAAGGAGATCCTGGTGCCTATAAGAACTTGATTAGTATAATAACCAATGCTTCAGCAAAGGATTTAAAAGCCACTGCTAAGAAATGGTTATCCAATGGCGATTATGTTTTAACAGTGATTCCTAATGCAGAAAGATCTTTCAATACGGAGTCAACGGTTGATCGAAGTCAGTTACCATACCCGACTGAATTTCCAACTCTTGATTTACCAGATATTCAAAGAGCAAAATTATCCAATGGATTAGAAATAGTCTTAGCCGAGAGACATGATGTACCGATGATTAATTTATCAGTGCAATTTAAGAGTGGTCATTCCAGCGATGCTAATGAACAACCAGGTCTAGCCAGTTTTTCTATGTCAATGCTCACAGAAGGGACAAAAAGATACAATGCATTACAACTGAGTTCTAAGCTGGAGGAATTGGGAACTGATTTATATACCAATGTTGGACTTGATTCATCAAGCATCAATGTTTCCTCATTAAAATCAAATTTAATACCTTCTGTGGATCTTCTTTATGAAGTAATGTCAGAAGCTGTTTTTGATGAGAAAGAGATTGAGAGAAAGAAAATTAGATGGTTGGCCTCAATTGACCAATCACTATCTACGCCAAATGGGATTGTCTCTAATATTGCTCCAGGTTTGCTTTATGGAGACAAAAACCCTTACGGTAAGCCATTCAGTGGCAATGGCACTAGAGAGTCAATCCAATGGATGGAAAGAGAGAGCATGATTGGGTATACGCAAGAGATGTTGAATCCAAGTAATGCCACAATTCTTGTAGTGGGGGATACTAATTTGGATCAAATAACAACTATCTTGGAGAATAAGTTTGGCACATGGAGTGACTCGCAAAGTTATCAAGATAATGTAATTGATTATCAGAACTATCAAACGCCAACTGAAAGAAAAATATATTTAGTTGATAAACCAGGTGCTGTTCAATCATTGATAGTAGCAGGCCAGTTGCTTCCATCTCCTAATACTGAAGATGAGATTGATATAGAATTAATGAATGCAGTTATTGGGGGTAGCTTTACCTCGAGATTGAATATGAATCTCAGAGAAGATAAAAGTTGGTCTTATGGTGCAAGAGCGAGACTATCAAGATTTAAAGGACCAAGACCAATGTTAGTTTATGCACCAGTCCAAACTGATAAGACAGTTCCATCAATTCAAGAAATCATTAGAGAATATGATGAATACCTGACATCAAGACCTGCCCAAACAGACGAGCTTGAAGCCATTGTTAAAGATAGATCCCTCGGTTTGATAGGTCAATTTGAAACATTTGGTGCATTGATGGGTGGACTATCGGGTGTAGTCGCATTCAATCGAAGTGATGATTATCTTGAGAGTCTTCCAGAAGCATATCAGGCAATCAAAATTGAAGATATACATCAGGCAACCGAGACTTATATTGATCCGAATATATGGACATGGATAATTGTTGGTGACCTGTCAATTATAGAAAATGAAATCAGGGAACTTGAATTAGGAAAAATAGAAATTATAAAGTTGGATTGAAGAAGTCTTTTTCAATATACTTCATTCCTGAAAAGACTTTTTGATCTATGAAAAGCATTTTTCTGGGTCCCCATCGTCTAGTGGTTAGGACACCGCCCTTTCACGGCGGCAACAGGGGTTCAAATCCCCTTGGGGACGCCAGAATTGTCTAGGGAGGGAATTATTAATGGATAAGGTATTAGTAACGGGGGCAACAGGCTTTATAGCTCTCCACTGTATTAAACAACTTTTAGATCAAGGTTATGAAGTCAGAGGTACGGTAAGATCCTTGACTAAGAAGAATGAAGTCATTGATTCAATGAAAATAAATTCATTACACCCAGAAAATTTATCAATAGTTTATGCAGATCTTCTTAAAGATGAAGGCTGGAATGAAGCTGTAGAAGGATGCAGGTACGTATTGCATGTAGCCTCACCATTTGTTCTGGAAGAACCAGACCATGAAGATGTTTTAATAAAACCTGCAGTAGATGGAACATTGAGAGTTCTTAATGCATGTAAAGAAAATCGTGTAGAGAAAGTTGTTCTTACTTCATCATTCGCAGCCATAGGTTATGGTAATGATGAAAAAATATTTGATGAGACTGATTGGTCTAATACTGATTCCACTATAGGTGCTTACGCTAAAAGTAAAACATTAGCTGAAAAAGCGGCATGGAGTTTTGTGAGTGAACTATCCGATCATGAAAAATTTAAACTGACTGTTATCAATCCAGTTGCTGTAACAGGGCCTATGCTCTCAGATGATATTGGCACTTCAAATACTATTTTTGTTCAGCTTCTAGATGGTTCAATTCCTGCATGTCCAAGGATTCATATTGGTTTTGTGGATGTCAGAGATGTTGCAAAAGCTCATATATTTTCTATGACTGAAGAAAAAACCAATGGTGAGAGAATCATCGTTAGCGAAAAAGAAATGTTCTTTGCAGAAATGGGAAGGGTCCTTAAAGACGCTGGTTATGATAAATCTCCAACTAGGGAAATCCCTGATTTCATGCTAAAGATTATGGCTGTCTTTATAAAAAAACTTTCTGGAATGAAAAGATCCGTAGGTAGGAAAGTTATTAGTGATAAAAGCAAAGCTAAAGAATTATTTGATTGGGAATATATTACAGCTGAAGACTCAGCAGTTGAATCTGCTAAACAACTAGAATCAATGGGTCTTATTTCAAATTGAAACGAATTTCCATAGCACCTATGATGGGCCATACTGACCGTCATTTTCGCTTTATGGCTAATTTACTTGCCAAAGATATAAAACTTTACACACCCATGATTCATGCTGATACGATTGTTTTTTCTGAAAATCAGTTATTGGAAACAGAGAATATCAATCAAAAAGATGTTGGTATCCAGATAGCTGGTAACAATACTGAAATCATGGCAAAAGCTGCCTCAATTATTTCAAACTATAACTATGATGAGATCAATATTAATATAGGTTGTCCTAGTGAAAGAGTTCAAAATTGTGAAGTAGGGGCTGCATTGATGAGTAAGCCCTCTATAGTTGCTGATTGTATAAAGGTGATGTCAAAAGAGGTAGACATACCTTTATCCATTAAAACTAGAATCGGTATTGATGACCAAGATGATTATGAATTTCTATTTAGATTTATTGATAAAACAGCGAATGCTGGATGTAATCATTTTATTATCCATGCAAGGAAAGCTTTACTACAAGGCGTGAGTCCAAAAGATAATAGAAGAATTCCACCTATTGATTATGAGAGAGTTTATCGATTGAAAAAAGATTTCGCAGAACTATCTATTGAGATCAATGGTGAAATCAATTCGATAGAAGAAATAGAAACTCATTTTAAATTCGTTGATGGTGCGATGATTGGAAGACATGCTTTTAAAAATTCATCATTTCTGCAGGATATACAAGAACATTTCTACTCGGATAAAAAGTTACTCAGTAAATATGAAATTATCAATGCGATGTTGGTCTATGCAAAAGAGCAGACCGATCAAGGTATTAGTATCCATTTGATCACTAGACATATGAATCAACTGTTGAAAGGTTCAAATGGTGCTAGAAAGTGGAGAAATATTCTTGGATCCAATCAGCATAAATCAATAGATTCATATGATTTAATTCAAGAAATCAAAGATTTTATTAGAGACAGGAAGGAAGAGTTAGTCTGAGCTATATTCTTTCAGTGAATCAACAACTTTTTTATGCTCATCAAATAACTGACTGGGCATTCTATCGCCATACTCTTTAAAGAAATCCTCGATACTATCCATTTCTTTTAGCCATTGATCTGGATTGATCGCAAATAACTCATTCATGGTTTCTTCGGAAATATTCAAACCAGAAGTATTAATATCATTGTTATTTGGAAGGAAGCCTATTGGCATTTCTTTAGCATCCACATTTTTCTGACATCGTTTGATTATCCAATCCAAAACTCTTAAATTCTCTCCAAAGCCAGGCCATATAAAGCCTTCTTCATTCTTCCTGAACCAATTTACATGAAAAATTTTGGGAAGATTATCCGATTGTTCAGAGAAACTTAACCAATGAGAGAAGTAATCTGCAAAATTATAGCCACAGAAAGGTTTCATAGCCATTGGGTCTCTTCTGACAATACCGATATCACCAGCCGCTGCCGCAGTAGTTTCTGATCCAACACTTGCTCCTACAAGAACACCATGATTCCAGTCTTTTGCCTCATAAACCAAAGGGGCTAACTCACTTCTTCGTCCACCAAATACGATAGCAGATATGGGGACACCAGAAGGCGAGTCTGCTAGTTCAGAGTATTGAGGATTATTTTTAGCTGAGACGGTGAATCTTGAATTTGGGTGAGCACAATGATTTCCTTCTTCAAGTTGATTACCTTTCCAATCAATACTTGGAGTACCATCAAGTCGTCCTTCCCACCAAGGTTCGTTATTATCTGTTAGGCCAACATTGGTAAATATGGCATCTCTTTGAATCGCTTTATAAGCATTTTCATTATCTTCTTCATTGGTTCCGGGAACAACGCCAAAATAACCAGCCTCAGGATTGATTGCCCACATTTGTCCATTTTCATCCATATTTAACCAAGCAATATCATCACCAATAGTTTTTACTGTCCAGCCCTCATATCCTTCAGGTGGAATCAACATTGCTAGGTTAGTCTTTCCACATGCTGAAGGAAAAGCAGCAGCAATATAAAATTTTTCATTGTTTGGATTTTCAATTTCAACAATTAGCATATGCTCAGCTAGCCAATTTTCTTTTAAAGCTTGCCAACTTGCTATACGAAGTGCATGGCATTTTTTACCTAATAACGCATTTCCACCATAGCCAGAACCTATACTTCTTATTGTTTCTTCTTCTGGAAAATGCATTATGAATCTTTTTTCTGGATCTAGATCTCCTATTGAGTGAATGCCTTTTACAAACTTGTTTTCATCTTCTATTCTTTTTAATGCAGGAGCTCCCATACGTGTCATTAGATGCATATTGGCTACAACATAAGGGCTATCAGTTATTTCAACTCCACATCTAGAAAGTTTTGAATCGATTGGACCCATGCAATAAGGAATGACATACAATGTTCTTCCTTCCATGCACCCTTCAAATAGATTATCCAATTTTTCATGCGCTTCTTGTGGATCCATCCAATTATTATTTGGACCAGCATCATCTTTTTCTTTACTGCATATGAATGTTAAATGTTCCACTCTGGCCACATCAGATTGGTCAGATCGATGAAGGTAGCAGTTTGGAAAAGTTTCAGAGTTGAGTTTTGATAAGTCTCCTGTTTCAAGCATTTTCTCAACAAAGCTTTGATACTCATCGTTGCTGCCATTACACCAATATATTGAATCAGGTTTTGTTAGGCTAGCCACTTCTTTAACCCAGTTATTCAGTAATTCATTATTTGTAGTCATAGATTTTTTAAACATTAATATTGAATGAAATATTATATCTATGTTAGATCTTGCGTCATTAAATAATTCTTTTATGATTGATTATTCTATAGGATTTATTTTATGACTAAATGCATTGCAATAGACACATCCACTACAAAGTTTAGTTTAGCTAGCTATAAAGAAGGCATATTTAAAGAATATAATGTGCTGGATTCTAAGAATCATGCTAAGGATATTTATAAGAATATCAATGACATAATGAATCAATCAGAGATGGAAATAAGTGAATTAGATTTTATTGCAATCGGAAATGGTCCTGGCAGGTTTTCTGGTCTCAGAGTCTCTGCTAGTGCTATACAGGCGATATCTTATGTTAAAAAGATTCCCATAGTTTCTATATCAAGTTTAATGGTAATAGCACAAGTTGCGATTGATCAATGTTCGTTAGATAAAATAGCTGTAGCTATGAACGCACGAAAAGGAAAAATATACTTCGGCTGCTATGGAAAAGGAGATGATAATCTTGCTCATGAATTGATTAAAGATTGCTTGATTGACAATGACTCTTTACACTTTCCAGAAGGTTTATTTTATGGTGTTGGTAATGGTTTTTCTCAAGAAACAAATTATTATCAAAATAACTCAATAGAATTGATTGAGAGACCTGAAACAGTTCTTCCTGATGCCAAAGCAATGATTAAACTAGCAATTAAGAAATATGAACTAGGTATAATTACTGATTCCTTTAATATTATTCCAAATTATCTAATGGAAGAGGTTACAAATTGAACAAACTTATGAAGAGATTCTATAACCTAAATAAGAGAACCTTGTATCTGATTGGTTTTATTGATTGTCTTTTATTAATAAGTTATGCCCTATATTCAGAACATGTATTGGGTTTAGAGCCTTGTCCATTATGTGTATTTCAGAGAATTGCTGTAATCTTAGTTGGTTTTATTTTTCTAGCACTAGCTGCATTTGTTCCAAGAACAAGTATTGCAAAAATTATAGCGTCAATCCTTATAACTATTACCAGTCTTTCAGGAGTTATTATTGCTGGAAGGCATGTCTGGCTTCAAAATCTGCCTCCAGATAAAGTACCAGGTTGTGGGCCTGGACTTGATTTCATGGTTAGTACATTCCCACTAAGCGAAGTATTTGAAATGGTTTTTACCGGTTCAGGTGAATGCGCTAATGTAGATTGGTCATTTTTATCACTGAGCATGCCCGCATGGGTAATGATTCTTTTAGCTTTGATTGGGTACTATGGCGTGTGGATTACTTATAAAAGAGATGTTATATAAATCTAATGCCTAGCTAACTTTTAACGAGTCATTGATTTTTGTCTTCAAACTTTCATAAATAGATTGATCAATGCATTCTTTTTTTGAATTATTGAGATAAAAAATATCATCAGCTTTCTCGCCAATTGTAGCAATTTTAGCTGACTGAATCCAAATACTCTCTTCTTTAAAAATCTTAGAGATATTAGACAGAAGGCCTGGCCTATCGATGCATGTTATTTCCATGACAGTTCTATTATGAATGAGGTCTTCAGAAAAACTGATATCAACTTTTTTATCAAAGCTTCGAAGTCTTCTTGATAATATTTGAGAACCACTTTGTGCTGAAAAACTATCAGAGGCCATGGCTTTATTTATGCATTTATTTATTGTTTCATTTTTTTGATTTATTTCGTCTTTCATGGTTCTCATATGATCAAAGTAAAAGCTATAAATGCAATATTCTTCATTCACTCTTACAACTTTAGCATCCCTTACTGAAACCCCTTCTTGTTCAAAGATACTGGTAATTTTATAGAATGACTCATTGTCTATTTGAGTAAAAACAAATGCATAGAAATAGTCTTCATTGTCTATAGCACTTATATCGATAATATCTTGAGCTTTATTAGGTATATTCCTATTTATCATTACTAGACTTTGTTTCAAGATTTCATTCATATTAAATTTTATAAAATAATCATCATCAAAATAGGATAGAAAGTTTTCCACATTTTGAAATTCATGATTATTAAGTTCATTTTTGGTTAATGATATTTTTTCTCTGATTAACTCTTCTTTATCAATGGGCTCTTCAAGACCTTCTCTGAGTGCTTTTTTTGTTAACAAATAGAGGTCATCAAATAGTCTCTTTTTCCAACTATTCCATAAGGTTGGATTAGTCGCCCTGACATCACATACTGTTAAGAGGTATAAATAATCCAATCTTAATTCATCGCCTATCAATAATGCTAAGTCTCTTATAACATTAGGATCATATATATCTTTTTTTTGTGCTGTTAAAGAAAAAACCAAATGATTCATAACAAGCCATGAAACAACTTTTGAATCGTAATTTGTTAAGCCATGATCTAAACAAAAAACTTCAGCTTCTTCTGCACCAATAATTGAATGATCTCCACCTCGTCCTTTGGCTATGTCATGAAATAATCCTGCAATGTATAATATTTCAGGTGACTCAATGGCTTGCATTTTTTGACTGTCTTCTGGAAATTCATGATTGAATCTAGTGAGAGCAAGACGTCTTAAATTACTAACCACAAAGAGTGTGTGTTCATCCACTGTAAATGCATGAAAAAGATCATACTGCATTCTTCCTTCTATTAATCCAAAGGCAGGTATGTAATGACCCAATACACCATAAAGATTCATTCTTCTTAATTCATGTGTTACGCCTTCTGGAGCTTTTAGTATTTCTAGAAAAATCTCCTTATGTTCTATTTTTCTTCTAAAGTCTTTATTTATGAGGTGTAAATTATTTGTAATCAAGCCAATTGTTTTAGCATCAATACCTTCAACATCTTTATTTTTCTGAAACAGTAAGAAAATTTCTAATAGTAGGGCAGGCTTGTCTTTAAAACTGATGTCATCTTTTATTCCCACTAATTGATTTTTTATTTGAAAGTTTTGATTGATATCTTTTGCTTTTTTGTCACTTTTTTCTAAAAACTGTTGCTTCAGAGTTTGTAAGATTATTTCATTCATTCTGCTGATAGTTCTTGCGGATTTATAATAATCTTGCATAAAAATCTCAACGCCAATTAAGTGATCTTGATCTTCATAATTGAGTTGCTTAGCTAATTTCTTTTGATATTCAAAGAGAAGCCTATTCTCTGCTCGTTTTGTTTCAGAATGAAGCGAGTATCTTATTAGTGAGAGAAAGTTTCTAGAATTAATTAATTGTTGGAGTTGTTTCTCTGTGAGAATATTATGATTCAAAAGCTCTTCTATCTTGTCAATTCCTAAAAACTTCTTACAGAGCCAAAATATAGTATGAAGATCTCTGAGACTTCCTGGCCCATTTTTAATATCGGGTTCTAAATTATAAGCCGTATTATTAAATTGAAGATGCCTTTTTATTTGTTCATCAACCTTTTCTTGGTAGAAATCTTTATTGCTCCAAAATGATTTGCTTTCATCTATTGTCTTTATTAGATTTTCAAACATTATTTTAGATCCGCTAATGTATCTTGATTCCAATAGTGTTGTAGCTATTGAGATATCTCTCGAACCTTCAGTTACACATTCTTTAATGGTTCTAGTGCTGTGACTAACTTCAATTCCTATATCCCATAAGTAAGCTAAAAAATGAGAAATATTTTTTTTATGTTGATCTTTTTTTTGATCATTAATCAGTATGAGTAGATCTGTATCTGATTTTGGATAAAACTCTTTTCTCCCATATCCACCAACTGCAATAAGACTGATTTCATCGTTTAATATATTAAACTTCTCAGACGCATATAGAATTAAAGCATCATTGATATTGGATCTGGCATTGAGAATGTTAAGTATATTATTTTGATTTAAATTAGCTTTTAAGATTAATGATTTCTTCTGAAGAAACTCTTTGGGCGAAACTTTATTTTCTTTTAATAAAGAAAGTTCATTGTTGAGTTTTCTAATACTAAGACTATCAAGGGTATTATCTTCAAGTGACATTGAATTAAAGTATTGTTTCTTCAGGGGCTAATGTTAATACTTCATAACCGGAGCTAGTCACTAATATTGTATGTTCCCATTGAGCTGATAAAGAATGGTCTTTAGTAACCACAGTCCAATCATCTGATAATAGTCTTACACCTGCTTTTCCACTATTAATCATTGGTTCTATGGTAAATGTCATTCCTTCTTTCATTTCAATTCCAGTTCTTGGAGTTCCATAATGTAGAATTTGTGGTGAATCATGATAAATTTTTCCAATTCCATGACCACAATATTCTTTTACAACTGAAAAGTAGTTATCTTCAGCGTATGTTTGTATCGCATGTCCTATGTCGCCTAAACGATTACCGGGTTTAACTGTCTTTATGCCTTCGCAAAGACATTGATAAGCAACATTAACGATTTTTTCACTAATTTTTGATACTTTTCCAACTTGGTACATTCTACTTGTATCACCATGGAACCCATCTTTAATAACTGTTACATCAATATTTATGATATCTCCATTTTTTAATTTTTTATCGTTGGGTATACCATGACAAACTACATGATTTACTGAAGTGCAGATTGTTGCAGGAAAGCCATTGTATCCAACATTAGCTGGTATTGTTTTTTGTTGATTAACAATATAGTCATTACATAATTCATCTAATTTTTTAGTTGAGATTCCAGGAGCAATGTATTTCTCAATCATAGTCAGAACTTCTGAGGCTAAATGCCCTGCAATTCTCATCTTTTCTTGCTCTTCCTTTGTTTTTATATTTATTTCCATGATGTTTAAAAGTTTAAAAGTTGTATTTTTTATTGTTGCTAAACACTTATTATGTTATAAAACACCCGCAATTTTGCATAAAAATCGAACATAAATCGACACATACAATGGGTGCTAAGAATATTATTCGTAGTTTTGTATGGGGTTTATGGGAGTTTAACCCAATTAAGGAAGAATTATGAAAAATATCGACATGCGTCAAATGTTAGAAGCTGGCGCTCACTTTGGTCATAAGACCAAATATTGGAATCCTAAAATGTCACCTTATATCTATGGTGAAAGAAATGGAATTCATATTATTAATCTAGAGACCACTATTCCAATGCTTTTAGAAGCATGTCATTTCGTTCAAACAATTGCTTCGCAGTCAGGAACTATATTGTTTGTGGGAACAAAAGTTTCAGTAAAAAGTGAAGTTAAAAATGCTGGCATTGATTGCAATATGCCATATGTATCAAATCGTTGGTTAGGTGGAACACTTACGAATAATCAAACAATATCTAAGTCTATAAAAAAATTAGAAGTTATAGAGGAATCTTTAAAGGATGAAAATACAGATAATCTCTCAAAAAAAGAGATACTCACTCTATCTAGAGCATATCAAAAACTAGATAAAGGGCTTGGAGGAATTAGGGATATGAAGAAAATCCCTGACGCAATATTCATTATTGATGTCAATTATGAAAAAAATGCTGTTAAGGAAGCACTTGTTTTAGGGATACCAATCATCGCTATTGTTGATACTAATTCTTCGCCTGATGGAATTAATTATGTAATCCCATCCAACGATGATTCAAGAGCAACAGCAAATCTTATTACCTCTCACATTAAGGAATCTTTCTTAGCTGGAAAGAAAACGATACCTATTTTAGATGATATTGATGATGAGTTTGTCGAAGTAGATAGTGAAGGCAAAATAGATGCTTCGAAAGTTAAGCGTAAAAGAAAAATCATAATCAATAAGAAAGAAATAGCTGAAGAAACTCCAGTAGAGGAAACTCCAGTAGAGGAAACTCCAGTAGAGGAAACTCCAGTAGAGGAAACTCCAGTAGAGGAAACTCCAGTAGAGGAAACTCCA
>Ga0209403_10001685_pt1 | contig 28137 bp, 28 predicted proteins | sample ArcticOcean_MG_C_8_FD_187440 | JGI IMG/M metagenome (GOLD analysis project Ga0209403, IMG submission 187440) | Marine microbial communities from western Arctic Ocean - ArcticOcean_MG_CB11_86 (SPAdes) (version 2) | ecosystem: Environmental > Aquatic > Marine > Oceanic | place: Arctic Ocean...
AACAACTGTCTCTACCAATTGGAGAACAGGATCTGGGTATATTCCGATTATTAGAATAGCTAAGCCTGTAGAAATTAATACACTATTAAGCAGTACTGATGAATTTGATGAATTTGGTGCTATATTTGAATTAGACTGAAAAAGTATTCTTATAACTTTTAGATAATAAAATGATGATAAAACACTATTTAATACACCAAATAAAACCAACAAAATTAATTCAGACTTTATAGCCATATTAAATAAATATAGTTTACCGATAAATCCTGATGTTGGGGGAAGGCCAATTAAAGAAATAAGTGCCAACATTAGAACAATTGAACTGATTTTATTATGGAAAAATGAACCAGCATAACTTTGAATGGAATAGCTATTTGTAGATTGAGATAAACTCATTAAGGAATAAAAAGCAGCTAAATTGGCAAATGAATAAGTAAATAAATAAAAAATAACAGCAACTTGTCCATCTATATTGTTAACAGTTGAAAAACATGCAATTCCGATTAATATATACCCTGCATGTGCGATTCCACTATATCCTAATAATCTTTTACTATTATCTTGTAGTAACGCTCCAGCATTACCAACCGTCATAGTAATAACTGCAATAACTGCAATTATGTATGTCCAATCAGTATACTCAAAAATTAACAAGAATATTTTGATTAATAACGCAAAACCAGCAGATTTGCTAGCAATAGATAGAAACGTCACAATTGGAGTTGGACCACCTTGATATACGTCAGGTACCCACATATGAAAAGGAACTAATCCCACCTTGAAACCAACACCTCCTAAAATGAAAAAGAAGCTAAATATCACTATAGAAACATTAGATTGAAGGCTTGTACCAGAAAGTATGTGTGAAATAATATCAAAATTAGTAGATCCACTAAATCCATACAACAAAACTATTCCATATAACAAAAATGCAGAGCTTACTGCACTAATAATAAAAAATTTCAAACTAGCTTCTATAGAAAATTCTTCTTTAGTCATCGCTATTATTGCGACAAGAGGCAATGATATTAATTCAAGACTAATATAGGCCGTAATAAAATCATTACACGCAGGCAACAACATCATGCCCACTGAGGAATACATCATTAAACTTAAATATTCAGTCTTTAGTTTCCCAAAATATTCAATATAGTCATAGGATCCTAATATAACCAAAAACAAAGTGCCTAAAATGAGCAGTTTGAAGAAAATGCTAAATTGATTAGCATTAATTGTATTATAGAAAGCATATGTAGAAGGTTCAAACCATAAACCAATCGCGAAAACAAATGCTATAAATATTCCCACTAAAGAAATAATTTTTGCTAAAATATATTTGCCTGAAAAAACTCCGGAAAGTAATGCTAAAGTAGCTGCAACAGTTACAATCAATTCACTACTTATATATTTAAGTTCAGATATATCCATGTACTATCAAACTCCTGTAGTGTTATTAACAAAGGGAATTATACTTTGTTCAAAGATTTCAAATATTATATTGGGGTATACTCCCAAAATAATTATCGAAGCAACCAACAATAATGCTGGTACATATTCATAAGAATGCAATTTGGGCAAATCTTTATCATAACCAAGGTCGTCTCCAAAAACAGTCCTTTGAATTAACCATAAAAGATAACCAGCCGTAAAAACTATTGCAAAAACGCTTATAACAGTGAACCAAGTCCATACACCAAAAACCGCCATAAACACAGTGATTTCAGCAACAAAACCGCTGAATCCAGGCAACCCTAAGGAGGCCATTGCACCTATGACAAAAAACAAACTTATAATAGGAGATCTATAGACAAGTCCGTTTAATTTCGATATATCACGAGTATGTAAACGATCGTATATTAAACCAATCGAAAGAAATAATAAGCCTGTGATTGTTCCATGAGCGAACATTTGCAATGCTGCTCCTTGTAAACCAAAAGAAGCAATTTCAGGAATGTCTGATTTATAAGCACTAATTCCAAGTAGGACAATGCCCATATGGCTAACACTACTAAACGCAATTAATTTTTTTATGTCAGTTTGCCTAAATGTGATTATTGCTCCATAAATTAAACTAAATGTTCCCAAAAATACGATTAACAATGATAGAGTTTTCGCCTCTTGGTGAAATATTTGGACACAAATTCTGATTATTCCATACCCACCCATTTTTATTAAAACACCTGCCAAAATCACACTACCAGCAGTTGGTGCGTCCGTATGCGCATCGGGTAGCCATGAATGGAAGGGCCAAGTAGGTAATTTTATAGCAAAAGCTATAAAAAATAATAAAAACACGTATACAGGTGCTATAGATAAAATGGAATTGCTTACAGGTAATTTTAAAAGTTCTTCTATATTAAAAGTACCAGCAGAAAATCCGGTAATTAATAAACCAATTAACATAAAGGCAGACCCAAATAATGTATAAATTACAAATTTCATGGCTGAGTATTCTTTACGTCCTGACCCCCATATAGAAATTATGAAATACATGGGTATTAGTTCTAACTCCCAAAAAATAAAGAAAAGAACTAAATCTAATGAAAGAAACACACCAAGAACAGAGGTTTCTAAAACCAGAAACCAGAAAAAATATTCTGCAATACGATCTTTTACAGAAAAAGAAATTGAAACTGCACACACAAATAACAATGTAGTAAGAAGTACTAAAGGCATACTTAGTCCATCTACACCAAGTTGATAAGTAATTCCTAGTGTTGGAACCCAATCATATTTTTCAACAAACTGAAATCCAGGGGTAGATAAACTAAAACTAGAAAAGATCCAAATTGAAAGTAACAGCTCGGCAAAAGTAATTATAATAGCTAATGTTTTAATGCACTGGGTGTATGACCTAATGAAAGGTATAAGCAAAGAACCTAATATTGGTAAAAATATTAAAATTGTTAACATAGTGCTAATAACCTTTGGCATTTATGAGATAACATGTAAAAGCAACACTCCTAAAGTAACTACTAAACCATAAAATAAAGTTATAATTAATGCATAGAATTGAACGGATCCATTCTGGAAAAAGACAATTGGACGACCTAGATTTTTTCCAAGACTACCAAGTAAGTCTGAAATTTGATTAATGACGTATTCATCGAACAATTGAGCAAATCGAGTTATCCCATTATAAAATATGTGTTTAACAAGTAATGTTTCATAGAAGTCATCAAAAAACCATTTCTTATGCAAGATTTTACTCATTGGACTTTCTGCAAATAACGTATTAACAGCATTTCTATTTTTAAAAAATATCCATGCAGCAGTAATCCCCAATACGGCCAATACTGTTGAGAGTAAAGCAACAAACCAGTTAATATCCAATATCTCACGATGCTGATAATGTAAGAACCAGTGTTTGTCGAAAATTAAAAAACTTACTGGAGGATTGATTAATAATCCGGATATAACAGCAAAAAATGCCAATATTACCACAGGAAAAAGCATAAGTTTTGGTGATTCTTTTAGGTTAGAATGATCAACTGTAGAATCTTCAGTCAATCTTTTATTAAAGGTAAGAAAAACCATCCTAAATGTATAAAATCCAGTCATTAGTACTCCTATAAAACTAGCAAATAAAACAATATTAGAAGCTAGATTCACACCGGCATATGCATGATTCACAATCTCGTCCTTACTCCAAAATCCAGCAAAAGGGAATATTCCTACTAGGCTCAAAGATCCTAATAAGAAAATAATGTATGTGATAGGCATTTTAGCTTTTAAGTTACCCATTTTTTCCATATCAAAGCTATGTACAGCATGGCTAACATTTCCTGCACCTAAAAACAAAAGAGATTTAAAAAACGCATGCGTAACTAAATGAAACATAGCTACTGCCGGAGCGCCTATACCAATTGCCATAAACATATAGCCTAATTGACTAATTGTTGAATATGCCAAAACCTTTTTTATATCATTCATAACCAAAGCAATTGATGCTCCAAGTAAGGATGTAATACACCCAATTATAGCAATAATTAATAATGATGTTGGACTAGCACTAATAAAATCAAAAAACCTAACAAGAAGAAACACACCAGCTGCAACCATAGTTGCTGCGTGAATTAAAGCACTCACTGGAGTTGGACCTTCCATGGCATCAGGCAACCAGGTGTGTAGTGGAAATTGTGCTGATTTCCCGACAGCACCTGCAATTATACCTACAGAAACTAGCAAAACAACAGAAGATGTGAGTTCATTACCCATTAGTAAGATGTCGGAAATCAATAAAGGGTTTAATCCTTTTTCTAAAAACGATATACCATTCACAAAAAGTAACAGTATCGCAAATAAAAACCCCACATCACCTATTCTAGTAATCAAAAAGGCTTTTTTGGCTGCTGCCCGTGCTGTATTTTTATCAAACCAAAATCCAATTAAGAGATAAGAACAAACCCCAACTAATTCCCAAAAAAAATACAGCTGCAATATATTAATAGATAATACTACACCAATCATAGCGGAGGTAAATAAAGATAAATACGTATAATATCGAATCAAACCTTTATCCCCAGCCATATACCCAATAGAGTATATTTGTACTAATAAACTTACGCTAGTTACTACTAACAACATAGTAGCAGTAATAAAATCAACATAATAACCAAACAAAACTGGGAATTGACCTATTCTAAACCACTGAAATTCGGCACTAATTTGATAATAATCTTCTGCTAGTGCTAAAGAAAATATATAGATCGATAATATAAACGAAATCAATATTCCAATAATAGCAAAAGCATACCCAGTTTTAATATTAGTCTGACGATCAAAACATATAAAAAAACTATTAATAGTCGCGGCTATTAGAGGTGCTGCAAATATCAAGGTGATTATGAATTGTATATCTAACATATCTATGACTTTCACAAGAATTAAAGTTTTCTAACAATTTCGTCTGCAACATGTTCGCGCCCTCGAGGAACCATGACAGAAAATTCGCTGGAATCAGACCAATTTTGCAATCCTAACTTAGGTAATAATCGTATTGGCAAACCTTCTCCTTCAAAAAGTTCTTTCCAACTTTCTGCAACAAATAAATTTTTAGCTTCTAAATATTGTATCCACATAAGTTAACCACTCATTTTACTAATATCTGAAATATCAACCGTATTTTTCGTACGATATATAAGAATAATAATTGCTAAGGCCATAGAAACTTCTGCAGCAGAAATTGCAATAGAAAAAATTGACAATACATGACCCGATAAAATCAGATCTATTTGTTCATTATCAACTTGAGCGTTTTGAACTCGAAAAAATGATGGTGCAACGTATCGAGATATACCTACTGCTGCAAGATTAATCGCATTAAACATAAGTTCTACACACATAAGAACCGCAATAAGATTTGTCTTTGTTAAAACTCCAAAAAGACCAATAGCGAAAAGACCTGCTGATAATGTTAATACTGAATCCAAACTCATTCTATTTTATCCTTAACTAACGCTAATGATCCAATTATTACTGCCAACAACAATACTGAACTAAATTCAAAAGCGATAACCCAATTTTTTAATAGAAGAGTGGCTAAATGTTTTGTCGTATTGGAAAACAAATCTATTGCCTGGTCACCATATGAAATATTATTCAAATCTAATAAATACCAAGGTTCGTTTATTAAAAAATAAGCAAGAATAATAAAGAAAAATAGACAAATTGGGCCATTAATAAACATAAAAATATTGGAAGTGTTTGCCTTAGCCATATCTTTAGTCATTAATACAGCAAAAATAATAATTATGGATATACCACCTACATAAATTAATATTTGTATCACACCTAAAAACTCTGCATTTAATAAGAAAAAAATACACCCGATACTGATAAAAGTGACTACTAGCATTAGAGCACTTTTAAATAAATCTTGTATAAAAACAACTAGCAAAGCTGAACTAAAAGCCACAAAAGCAAAAATCATGAATAAGATATCTGTTAGATTCAATTTTTACCTTTATTCTTAAAGTTTTTATTCTGCCAAGCTAATAAATTTCGCTTCGGACGGTTAGTAGGATGGTAGTCCCATTCTTCTCGGCCAGCGCTATCCCATTCCATTTCTTTTCCAGAGTGCGGAATATATTTCTGATTTTCTAATTGAGGTCTAAACCAGGTACTAGGAGATTTATTCTTTCCTTCTTTTTGATCTTTAATTTTATCGAGAACCAAATCTTGTCTACTGTATTGAGCTTGTTCAAATCCACTACCCATAAATAGTGCATCATATGGACACACTTCCACACAAAAACCACAAAACATACATCTAGCTATATCAATATCAAATGCTTCAAGTTTATAAGAGCCACCTTCAGGTATGTTTTCGTCACTAGGGCTCGTAACAATATGAATAATACCCAAGGGGCAAAATTTAGCACAGCTTGCACATCCAGTACACCTTTCTTCATACCATACGAATTCCTCGCCACGAAATCTCGAGTGTTGAGGGGCTCTTTGCTCCGGGTAACTAATAGTACTTGGCTTACGCACAAAATTTTTGAGCGTAACTATTAATCCTTTTACTATTCCTAATCCATACAAATTTATTTCTCCTTACTTATACAGGGTATTTATACTTATTATTAGAATCGGTCCCAATTTCCATAACTTTAGTAAATATGACAATACCCAAAATAGCTACACCAAAGTTAATTAAAGACATTATCCATAGGTCATTTTGAGTAAACAACCCATTAACACCAAAATATAAAACTTCAGAGGCTGTAACAAATATATTTAATAAGCTTAATGGGAGTAAAAACTTCCATGCAAAAGACATTATCTGATCCATTCTAAGTCGAGGTAATGTAGCACGAATCCAGATAAAACAAAAAGCCATGAAAAACATTTTTAATAAAAACCAAATTGGTGAGGGGATAAATGAAACTGGACCATCCCATCCACTTAAGAAAAGAGTGGTAATAATAGCAGAATTTACTAAAACCGATGCGTATTCTGCCAATTGAATCATTGCAAATCTCATTCCGCCATATTCTGTGTGATATCCTGCAATAATTTCTGACTCAGCTTCAACTACATCAAATGGTGTTCTATTCATTTCTGCCGAGGAGCCAATTATAAAAATTAAAAAAGCTAACGGTTGTACTAAAATAAATGGGACTGTTTGTGCTTCTACCATATCAACTAAAGATAATGAACCTGTTAATAAAATAATTCCAACTGTCGATAAAACCACAGGTACTTCATAACTAATTAATTGTGCAACAGCTCTCATAGCCCCGAGCATAGCAAAACGATTCCCAGTAGAAAACCCTGCCATAAAAATAGCAATCGTTGTCAGTGCTGTAATCGAAATAGCGAAAAGCAGGCTGACATTTAAGTCTGTCATAAATGTTCCTTCGCCTACTGGTAAGACAGCAACAACTAATATTACTGGCACCAGCATAATAACCGGAGCTAAATTATAAACAGGTTTATCAGCTGTGTCTGGTATCATAGATTCTTTTGTCAACAATTTGATTCCATCAGCAACTGGTTGCAAAATCCCAAATGGCCCTGCTCTATTTGGTCCTAATCTTGATTGGAATCTACCTATTAATCTTCTCTCTGCATATGTATAAAGTGCGCCGAAGATCATAAAAATATTTATTAAAACTAATACCATAGAAAAGCCTGCAATATAATACGGCATCCAATTAGCAGATTCTGGAAGTAGGCCAATAGCATCTGAACAACCAGAAATCGCTGTATCACCTGTATAAAGAAAGCAATAAATATTATGAAACCATAAATTATCACTTAGCATTAACGGTCTACCTCGCCCATATTAAAATCCAGAGATCCTAGGGTTACTATCATATCTGCTACCTTCCACCCTACAAGCATTTCGTCTAAAAGTGTCAAGTTTATTAATGATGGAGGTCTTACCTTGCAACGATATGGAGATATTGAGCCATCACTAATAAGATAAAATCCCAATTCCCCTTTAGGGCTTTCAACTCTTCCATACGCTTCACCAGAATCAGGTCGTATTAAAAATGGTAAATCCAATCTTATTTCACCAGGTTCTATTTGCTCTATGCATTGTTTAATAATTGAGATGCTCTGTCTCATTTCGTTAATCCTAACTAAGTATCTATCAAAATTATCCCCATTTTCTCCAATTGGAATTTCAAATTTCAGTCTATTATATATTTCGTAAGGATCAACTACCCGCAAATCCCAATTAAGTCCTGTAGATCTTAAAATCGGACCTGTTATAGAAGCATTTAGAGCTTGATCAGTTGTAATTGGGCTTACCCCTTTAGTTCTACTCAACAAAATCTCATTTTCTGTAAGTAAAGACTCATATTCATCTAACCGGTATTCCATATCAGTTAAAAAGCTTTCTAAAGCAGGCCAAAATTCCGAAGGAGTTTCTTGAAAAACACCTCCAACTCTCATATAAGTTAATGTTATGCGAGCTCCACATAACATCTCAAATAAATCGAGTATTCTCTCTCGTTCTCGAAAACAATACATTAAAGGAGTAATGAAAGCGCCTAGGTCATTTATCAAAAATCCAGTTCCTATTAGATGGCTTGCAATTCTTGACAGTTCAGCTGAAATTACTCGTAAATACTGTGCCCTAACAGGAGCACGAACTTCCATCAACTTTTCACACGATAAAACGTATGCTTGATTATTTGTCATAGCAGATGTGTAATCCATCCGATCTGTCAAAGTAATAACTTGCGTAAAAGTTCGTTCTTCTGCCAATTTTTCTGATCCACGATGCAGATATCCGAAAATAGGTTCGAGAGCTACAACAGTTTCACCATCTAATGTAATCCTTAATCGAAATACTCCATGAGTACTGGGGTGTTGTGGGCCAAAGTTTACTGTCATTAATTCGCTAGTCATATCTATTACCTATAATTATCGTGGTGCTTCCAAATAATCTCTTCTCAATGGATAACCTTCAAATCCATCCCATAAAAAAATACGTTTCATGTTCGGATGACCTTCAAAGTAAATTCCTAATAAGTCCCAAATCTCACGTTCTTGAAAATCAGCACCTTGCCATAAATCATAAACAGAAGGACAAAACAAATCATTACGACCAAATAAATTAACTTTAATGATACAACTATGTTTATGATGCGTAGATGTGAGGTGATAAACTACTTGAAAATATTCAATATAATCAACTCCTGAAATACAAGTTAATAAATTAAAAGAAGCATCTGGGTTATTTTTTAAAAGACTTGTAACACTTTTTAGAATATCTCGAGAAACAAATAATTCTTGATTATTTTGATTTGTTTGAAGGTAATCAAAATCTTTTCCAAGTAATTTAATTATTTCATTAGAATTAAGCTGTCTTATCATTAACTTCCTGCCGGATTTTGTGTTAGTCTGTATCGTTTTATTTTTTCCTGAAGTTGCATTATTCCAAATATGAGAGCGTCAGGCCTTGGTGGACATCCAGGGACATAGACATCTACAGGTATAATGTGATTTACTCCGGGAACCACGCTATATGACTGATAATATGGACCGCCACTTGTCGCGCACGCACCCATTGAAATTACCCATTTCGGTTCTAACATCTGATCATATAGTTTTTTAATTGAGGCACCCATTTTCCAAGTAACTGTCCCCGATACTATCATCAAATCGGCTTGCCTTGGAGACCCTCTAAAAACTTCAGCCCCAAATCTTGATAAGTCAAACCTAGACATGGCGCTTGCCATCATCTCAAATGCACAACAAGCTAAACCAAAAGATAAGGGCCAAACTGCCGACTTCCTACCCCAATTTAATAGAGCATCAATAGATGTAACAGCGATATTATTAGCAACATCATTAGGGACGTCAATTAAAGGTTCTGTTAATGGGACAAGAGAAGTATCTTTAAGATATTGTATTTCTTTCCCTTCACTATAATCTAATGAAAGAGAATCAAAGTATTTTGAATTTAGACCCATACTATTTCCCCCACTCTAAGGCTTTAACTTTCCATGCATATATTAATCCAACTACCAATATACCTACAAATATAAACATTTCAACTAGTGCAAACATTCCAAGTTGTCCAAATTGAATAGCCCAAGGAAATAAAAATACTGTCTCAATATCAAATATTACAAATAAAAGAGCATACATATAGTATTTGAAATCAAATTGAATCCATTTAACAGGGCCAATTGGTTCAACCCCACACTCATATGTTGTGGATTTAGTTTCATTAGGTTTATATGGCCTTATAGAAACCTTTGATGCTAAATAAGAAAGAAGCAGCATTCCTATAGGGACAGCAGTGGCAACAAGAACAAACATTGCAAGAAGACCGTACTGGTGAAAATAATCTTCCATAATAACTCCCATAGATGAAGTAGTTTATAGGTATTTTTAGAATTTAACTTATATATTCATTAGCATATCACCACCATAGTATTGTATCAAGTGAAAAAATACACAATCTACTTCATATAATTAAAAGTACTATAGAACTTTTCAATACAATCAAATAATAGTAGGCTAATACGATCGACATAAATTAAGCATAGGGGAAATAAGTGTTAATTGACTTACATAATCATACTTTTCCAAAATCTGATGATAGTTTGTTATCAGTTGATGATTTAATAATTAATGCAAAAAAAAGAGGATTAGATGGGATTTGTCTTACAGATCATGATCAATTTTGGAGTGAACTAGAAATAAATAATCTAAAAATAAAATATGATTTTCCTATTTTTGAAGGATCTGAAATCACAACTGAAGAAGGCCATATTATTGTGTTTGGTTTAAATCATTACATCTTTGGAATGCATAATATAGAATTTTTATCAAATATTGTCCACAATAATTCTGGATTTATGATAGCAGCACATCCATATAGAAGACGTTTTGATAGTGTTTCACAAATGGACCCTACAAAGCTGGATATTACTGCAAATAAATCTAAAAATGACCTTATTTTTACTATTGTAGATGCTATAGAGACAATAAATGGAAGAGGAGAAAATATCCAGAATACATTTTCTCAAAAGATTTGTGATTTAATTCAATGCCCTTCAACTGCTGGAAGCGATGCACATAAATTAGAAGATATTGCTAAAGTTAGTACACAATTTACTAATACTATAAGATCAGTTGACGAATTAATTATAGAATTGAAATCAGGCCGATTCGAACCTATATTATTAAAATAAGTTTTGTATAATTAACAACATGAATACTGAAAATTTATTAGAAATAAATAACCTAGAAGTGCAATTTAACACAAAAGAGTCATCAGTTACTGCTGTTGACAATATTAATCTATCTATCCCGAAAAACTCTATAGTAGGTATAGTTGGAGAAAGTGGATCAGGTAAATCAACAACTGGATTATCAATATTAAACCTTATTCCAGAACCTGGGATAATAAAAAGAGGCTCAATATATTTCAACTCTGAAAACCTATTAGAAATGAACGAGTCACAACTTCGTAAAATACGTGGAAAAGACATAAGTATGATATTTCAAGACCCCCGCGCATCTTTAAATCCAAGTATAACGATTGGCACACAACTTTTTGAAATATTAGAAACGCACTCAGGAATTGCAAAAAAAGAAGCTGAAAATGAAATAATCCCTTTACTATCTTCTATAGGGTTACCAGATCCAGAAAGAATACTTAAGTCCTACTCATTTCAGTTAAGTGGGGGCATGTGTCAACGAATTATGTTAGCTATGGCAGTATTGCTAAAACCCCAACTATTAATAGCGGATGAACCAACGTCCAATCTGGATACTACTTTGCAGGCTGCTATATTGCAAAAAATACGTGAGTTAAAAAAAACTTTCGGTATCACTGTTATTCTCATAACTCACGATATGGGCGTAATAGCACAAATGGCAGATTATGTAGCAGTAATGTACAAGGGTATGATTGTAGAAATAAGCAATACTATTGAATTATTTCAAAATCCTCATCATCCGTATACTAAAGGATTGTTGGACGCTATTCCGCGAATAGATGATTATCAAAAAAAGTTATTCTCTTTTGCTGCAATTGAAGAGTCTCTAGAAGGGTATGATCCAGATTTATGCCCGTTCCTACCTCGGTGTACATATAAAACCGAACTTTGTAGAAAAAGCCTAAGGCCAGCTTTAAAATCTTTTAATCAAAGTCATTCAGTTGCTTGTTTTCATCCTATAGAGAATAATTAAATTAATCTATTAGCAACTAGGTTATCAAATATAATGTTCTCCCTTATCCCACCTGTTTTAATTGCTATATCCAAATCCGAGATCTTTTCATATAAATCAAGAAGATCATTCATATTTTTATTTTTTAGTTGTTTTATAATACTATCAATCACATAGTCTGAATATATATTTAATTTTTGCTTGTATAAATCTTTAGAGGAATTCGTAAAAGTTAATTGCTTTGCAATCAATAGCAATCTAATCTGTCTGGATAACATAGATAATAAATATGGAGTTGAATAACCACTTTCAAAAACAGATTTAATATTTGCAAAAGAAGTACTAATATTACCATCTAATAATGAGTCAACTAATTTAAATATATTTATCTGTTTTGGGTTATTAATTAATATATCTAAATGCTCTTCTTCTATATTTTCCTGTTGACAAAAGTTAATAATTTTTTCTAGTTCATTACTTAGTGTCCACATATCATTTCCGACATAATCTGCTATTAATCGTGCGTTAAAATTACTTATAGTTTTACCGTTATCTGATAATTTTGAAACAATCCAGTTCTCTAATTCGATGTGAGAAATTATTTTAAACTGTTTAGTTTCAATATTTTTAATGTATTTATCAATTATATTATTTTTTTTAGGTAACTCTTCTTCAACTAGTACAACTTGTTTTTGATGAGGAAGATTATTGAAAAGATCAATAATTACACACCAATCACTGTAGTTGGTATTATTGCTTTGCTTGGTAGAATTATTTGCAAGATTCTTAAATCTCTCAAATAAATTATAAATCACAACCAATTGGAATTCTGAGAAAAAAGGAATAGTAATTAGGGCATTTTGCAATTCTTCAATGGAAACAGTTTTGCCATTTGTATAAATAACTTCAGAAAAGCTTTCTTCACCAGGCTGAGTATATTGGCTGACAAGAGAATTTAAATAATCTTTTTTCAGATAATCATTTTCACCCCAAATTATTGAAATTCTGCCACTATTATCATACATATTACAATTGGTACTATAAAGTTATAAATTTTAATACTTTAGTATAATTGGTAAGCTAGTATAATAAAATACAATAAATATTATTGGAATAATGTATCAAATATATGGAAGAATCAATAAATAATACAAATCTAAATAATCGAATCATTTGTAAAATATGCAACACTGGCAATGATGGAAATGCAACACGTTGCCAAAACTGTTGGGGTAGACTTACCCAAACTGGATTTAATAGAAGTACTGAACCTGAATATGTTTCCTCTACATATGAAGAAACATATATAAATAAGTATAAAAATAAAATTAAAACAAAAGGTTTATTAAAATGGGCTGTAACACTGGTTATAACTTTAATAGTCATAACTATTTGGTTACTAAATATATTTCAATATACCCCCCACCCATTAGTAAAAAACCCAACAACAAATATCTCTAACTCGCAAAGTATTGATGATTGGTCTATGGTTCAAAAAAATGATCATCAGACCGGTATAGCTGATAATAATAATTTCGCAATTACTAAAGGTACCCAATGGAAATTCTCAGCTAATGATTTCATTCACACAACCCCTTCAATACTTGAGAATACTATATATATAGGAACTGGTGATAATAAGATAATTGCACTAGATAAAAATAACGGTAGCACCTTGTGGGAATACAATGTTAATTCTCCTGTTGATGTTTCTTTATCGTTAACAAAGGAAATTGCCTACGCGGGGCTGAGAGATGGGAGAATATTGGCTTTAGACACAAAAAATGGTAATGAAATATGGTCATATGATACTGGAGAGGCATTGTTTGGTAGTGTTACCGTTATAAATGGTGCTGTATTTGGAGGGAATAGTGGAAAGAAAGTATTTAGTATCGATGCAGCAACGGGAGAACTATTATGGGATTTTCATACTGACTCATGGATCATGAATGCCCCTGCAGTAAAAGGCGGCGTAGTTGCCGTAGGAACAAATGGTCAACACTTTTACTTAATTGATGCTCAAAACGGAACCTTGCGATACAAAATCAAACTCGGAAGTGCTCAAAACACTCCAACTATAATTAATGATACAGTCTATTTCACTACTGCTAGTTATTTTGGAAGCACATTACATGCATTTAATATAACTAGAAAGAATATCCGATTTGCTGATGGACTTATTAAATGGTGGTTTCAACTATATGTATGGAATATAGCTCCTAAACCAGCAAATCCGATAGGATATAAATGGGGAATAATACTTAAAAAAGAACTAGTGCGTAGTAATTTGGCAACTGATGGAGAATACCTTTATGTGACAACTCTAGAGGGGAATATTCGTGCCATAGATGTTAAAGACGGTTCTACATTATGGAAGACTAGTAAGTCTGAAAATATCCGATCTGCACCCATACTATCTGGATCAACTTTGGTACAATTAATGGAAAATGGAACAATTTATGGGATCAATAAAAATGACGGCTCAACAACTTGGCAATATGAATTAAATGAAGACATTTATGGTTCAGCAATTTTAGTAGACAATACATTGTATGTTCCTACTATAAAAGGCAATCTTTACGCATTAGAATAAATTAGAAAGTGATATAAATGGAAATAGGACTTATAGGATTACCTCAGAGCGGAAAAACAACGGTTTTCGAAGCTATAACACGTACACTTAAAGATAAATCAAATAAAAATACTAACATTGGTATATCAAGAGTAGAAGATCCAAGAATAGATGAACTTGTAACGTTATTTAATCCTAAAAAGATTAGTAAAGCAGAAGTTACGTTTGTTGACATTCCCACCTCTCCGGAAAGTCTTGGGAAAAGTCAAAGTATTTCTGGGGAGTATTTAAATATTCTTCAGAGAATGGATGCTTTAGTTGTAGTCATTCGTAATTTTGACAATCCAGCAGTACCACATATATTTGAGACTATTGATATAAACAGAGATTCGAAAATCTTACAAGAAGAATTAGTCTTTTCCGATTTAACGATAATCGAAAAAAGAATCGAACGATTAAACAATGAACTTAAAGGCGCAAGAAACGATAAAAAAGAATCTATCACAAAAGAAATAGATCAATTAACCAATGTTAAAGAAAACTTAGAAAACAATATCCCCATAAAAGATCAAGATTTAGATAGTGCGACTGCTGCAATAATTTGGAATTTTCAACTTTTATCTGCAAAACCATTGCTTAGTATACTAAATATCGATGAGGACAAGATTAATACTGAAGATATGCAGAACACTATTAGCATATGTGCACAAATAGAAAAAGAACTATCAGAAATGTCACTAGATGATCAAATTTTATTTAGAGAATCTTTAGGCATTGAAGAATCAGGTAAGAATAAAGTTATCGATAAAAGTTATGGACTATTGAATTTAATATCATTTTTTACAGTTGGTCCTGATGAAGTAAAAGCTTGGACTATTGCTGATGGAATGACAGCACTAGAAGCAGCAGGACAAATCCATTCTGATATACAAAAAGGTTTTATTAAAGCTGAAGTAATCGGATATCAACATATGATAGATAGTAAAAAAATGGTTGAAGCAAAAAAATTAGGCTTACTACGCTTAGAAGGAAAAGAATACCTTATGAAAGATGGTGATATTGCTAACTTCTTATTTAACAAATGACAAATTTGCATTTATTATGAGAAATATAACAATATCTAGCTTAATAAGTATATTATTTATTTTAATAATTTCTTGTAATGAAACAACACCAATATGTATAGATATGTGTCACGGCAAAGTTATCGCCATTGAAAATAGTTCTATAGAAAAAATCGATACTTTTACCATGACAGAATTAACAACCGATAAAATTATTAAATTCCATACTATTGGACATGTTGGGATTTCAGCTTCACACCTGAAAGAACATATGTTAATTGTTGAACCAGTATCAGTTTCATTTTATGTAAATACAGATGGTCAAAATATTGCAACAAATGTTGCTGATCTAACACTTATTGATAGATCGTTTTAAGTTAAAGACAAAACAATACGCCCAAATAATTTATTTTCTTGCATCCACCCATAAGCTATTAACATGTCTTTTAAAGGCAGTTTCGTGTGAACAACAGGTTTTAGCTGTTTATTTTCTATCAAAGCAATAGCTTGTAACACATGTCTACGTCTAGCTCCAGTAGAGCCTTTAATTGTTAAATCTCTAAATAAAATTTCAGCTAGGTTGACTTCAGCTTTACTATTTCCAAGCTCACCTAAAAGAATTAATTTCCCATGACTTGTAAGGCTCTTTATACAAGATCCGAAAAATTTAGAACCAACACAATCAATAAACACATCCACTCCTTGATCTGCGGTCATTGCCATTAGTATTTCTGAAAAATCTAAATCATCAGATGCCAATACAATTTCATCTAATCCTAATTCCATCAAAGAAGATATCTTTCCTTCAGAAGAAGTGATTCCAAAAGTTGTGCATCCCATGGATTTAGCCACTTGAGCAACATGTATTCCTAGCCCTCCACTTGCCCCCGTTATTGCTACTGATTGACCGGCTGAGATATTTGCAACTTCTGTAAGTGCTTGTATACCAACACCAATTGGACAGGTAAGAAGAGGTGCGATATCTGTACTTATAAAATCAGGGATTTTTATAGCAGAATTTTGCTTTACTGCTAAAAGTTCAGCAAATCCTCCTTGTGATCCATGGCCAATCCCTACACCATTATCACATCTGTGGTCATTACCTTTTTGACATTGTTCGCAGATACCACAGGATTGAGTTAAAAGAGTAACTATTCGTTCCCCTATCGTAAAATCCTCTATTAATTCCCCTTTACCAATAACTTCTCCACAAACTTCATGTCCAAGTATTGCATCACTCGGTATTCCTCGTCTAAGAGTTCCGTTCATGACTAAAAAGTCATGACGACACAGTCCTACACTCAACACTTTTATTAGTAATTCATCTGGCTGTATTACCGGATCTGGAACATCAGTATATGCTAATACCGGCACAATCCCAGGTTGTTTTAAAACTACTGCTTTCAATGATACTTAGTCCTTAATACTTAATTTTTATAAACATTAGAACCATCTAGCCAATCTGTACGTATTGGGCTAAATGCATCTATCTCTTCCGTTTCTTCTATAGCTTCTGCACTATGGTCAACATTTGAAGGAATATGTAGGGTTTGTCCGGGTAACACAATTACTTCCACTCCATTAATTATAAAGAGTAATTTGCCACTTAGAACATGTGTAATTTGTTCACTCTCGTGCCTATGGGAAGGGACTTTTGCACCTTTATCAAATAGTATTCTTCCTAACATAACTTTTTCACCCAAAGCTATCTGCCTAGTGACACCAGGTATAAATTGTTCTTTTGGTACGTCGTTCCATGAAATTGCCGCAGTTGCCATATCCCCTCCTAAATTTCCTTGATAATTATAGTTTTTATAATGTCACCATTATAATTTGGAGCCTTAGAAGGATCTCTAAATGTAATAGCCTTAACGACTTCATCAAATCCTTCAATAACTCTGCCAAAGACTGTATGACAATGTATCCCTAAAAGGGTACATTTTTTGTTCTCTCCATTTTCCATGGTATCTAATATAGTTTGCGGTGAAAGAGTAATGTACCATTGTGCACCACCACTATTTGTAATACCTTTATTAGCCATAGCGATCATACCTGCTTCATGAGATAAATCATTATATTCATCTTGAATAGTATATCCAGGGTGCCCTACACCTGTTCCAGTAGGGTCGCCAGATTGTGCTACAAAATTACGAATAACCCTATGAAAAGTCATATTGTCATAATATCCTTCTTGAGATAAGGCAACAAAGTTATTGACAGTTATTGGTGCCTTATCTGGGTATAACTCAAGTAGTATATCTCCTTTTGCAGTTTTTATAGTAGCTAGATATTTCTTATTTATATCAATTCTCATTTCAAATGGTGTGGCTCTGAATACTGCAAATGTTGGAGTTGGAGTTAAATTTAATTCCAATCGAGTTGGAGCATCTTCATCAATTTTATACTCTGCAATATCACATCCTACGAATATTAAAATTGAAATTAGTATTAAAAATATGGTTTTATAATTAGTTATCATCTTATTCTTTTATCCAAATATATCTTTGTTATCGTTTTGAATATTTTGTATATCTTCATCAGTTTTTTGTGGGTTTATAAAATTTGTTAATGTATCATTCGATCGCACATCAATAACAACTGGCATAGGTAACGCATGTCCAATAACTAATGCTTGTTGCCTTGGTGATAAAGTTGAAACTACACTCTTAAGATCTCTCGAAGAGCCTGCTAAAATCGAGTCAATGTCACGATTATCTTCTAGTTGGTGTATAAATTTAGTACCTAACTGGCTAAGAACTTCTGGATCTATTCCACTAGGTCTTTGATCAACTATTAATAAAGTCACTTTCCATTTTCTCATTTCACGGGCAATTGTCCCAAAAATAGTTTGACTTGCAACTTCTGAATTTAGAAATTTGTGAGCCTCTTCTATAGTAATTATTAGTTGCCTATTTTGTTCAGCCCAGCTCTCATAAATCCTACGAGTTATGAGGGTTGTAACTAAAATATATGCAGTTTCATTACTTTGGTGAGTTCCAAAGTCAAGAATTACATTTTTGCCTCTTTGAAGAGCTGCAAAAATACGTTTGATTGATTCTTCAGCAGGATTATCTTGTAAAAATTCAAACTTTTTTAATATCTCCAATCGCCTCCACAAAGTATGTAAAACTGTATACAATTGACCTGTACTTTTGGCCGCAGAAGCAAGACTATTAGTATTTGTACCGTCTTCACTAGGCTCCATGTTTAAAAACTTAGCCAACCATTTTTCGCCATAAAATCGTTCTAAAGAATGTGTGGCAAGCAACCCTGCAGAAGTTAAGTTCAATGTTTCTCCCAATATTTCAATGTCTTGAACTTCTAGATCATTATATGAAATCATAATTTCAGCATCTGGTCTTATTTGACCTTTATCATGAGATTTACCAAGTGACATCACTTCTACTTTTGAAGGAAATAACTGTTTTAAACTACTTATCCTTTTACCCGATTCATCATAAACCACATCGCTATAATCTCTATGCATATCAAATATCAGATTGACACCTAAGTCTTTTTTGATGATTTCGGATAATAAAACACGCGTTAAAAATGTTTTACCAGTGCCAGTTTTCCCAAAAACCCCATTTGAACGTTTTATTAATCCTTCTAAATCTAAATTTATTTGTATTTCATCTTTACTCCGACCTTTTGGGGTTCCTATCCATCCATGGATAGCATCCTCATTTCCAAAAATATCGATATAATCTTTATTCGTTGCTCTATATACGGGAGAAAAATGCGGAGGAATGGTTGTAGCAGGTCCAAAAGTAGATTCATTGACACCAAGTTTCTCAAAATCATCAGAAAGGTTTTCTATTGGGATTGCCAGTTGCAAACTAATCTTTAGTATTGTAAAAGCGCTTGTACCGGACAAAATAGAAGTTACAAATATATCAGAACTATCAGGCGGAAAAGACCTTAGAGAAGAATCTGAAGATTGCAATTGTATATCTGAAATGATTCCAAAAAAACGCTTTTCACGACCAAGAATAGTAATACCATCTCCCACATATAAATTTTCAATAGAATAGTCTGAACCTAGTCTAATATCTAAACCAGAAGATAACGACCCCCCAACAACAACTCCTATTTTTTGTTTTAGATCTAAATTATCCATTTATTGGTCCTCGACCTAATTTACGTAATAATAAAATTAGCTTTTGTTGATCATGTGAGAAACTGCCAGCAAGTTGTTTTCCTGAATCAAATATAAATTGTTCAGGATCTTGACGATATGAAGCAATAGTACGAATAGTTATAGAAAAAATCTCTTCAGATATAGTGCTTATACCTTCAATTAATAATTCCAAGAAATTGATATTTTCAGTAAAAGATACAATTTCTTCTTTGGTTAACAAAGATACTCCCATATGAATTTTCGCAGGAAGTAAAGGTGATTCATACTTATATTTTTTCGAATTATCAATATACCCTAATATAAAAACTTCAACTTCTGTTCTAAACAGGAGTGATAAATGGGGGTTGTCTTCATAAAGTTTTTCTTGGGTATTTTGAAAAGGCCCACGTGCAATTGGTCTGCGTGATGGGTCTAAGGGTTCAGTAAAAACATTATAAACCACACCTACTATAGACGGATCATCTCGAGTTTGGACAAAAGTACCTAGTTTTGGAGCCTGATAAAGCTCATAGCACTGTGCAACAAAACTTTTAGTTGAAGATTCTATAATTTCTGCAATAGGTTTGTAGTTGTTCATTTTTTCTCTAAATTTTATTTATTGATAGTATTATACCAATAATTTACACCCATCTAAATTTTTTTGATCTATCTTTTTGTGACGTATTATAATTTACGCCTTGTTCGGCCAGCAAACGATCTAATAACATTTTGAAATTTTCTCGGTCATTTGTGTTTATAACAGCTTGTTCATGGGATTCCATAATTGAAACAGGGTACCCCATCCCTTTTTCACATTGATCAATAATTAAAGAATGGCTTAATTGTAATAAATTAGGGTCGTTGGATACCCAGCTTGGAAGCTCTATTCTCGCGATTTCATCAAAAATACGCAAATAATAAAAGGATATCTCATTACCTTTGTTATAATATTTTTCTATAACATTGGATGTGCTTTCAAATAATGCAGATCTTGCATTATCCGGTAGAAATTTAATAAATAAATCTCGATCTCTTATACCGTTAACTAAAACACATCCTTCAGTACAGGGATTTTTGTTAGAGCAATTTTCATTACAAATACATATTCTTAATGCATTAATCACATCCGATGTGTCTGGATAACTGAGATAAGATGCAAGAATAACGTTTTGATGAGCAAGGTTCTTAATCCTATTTAGTTGTTCTAAAAATTGATCTTGTAATAATTCCTTTATTACAAACTCTTGCTCACCAAGTATTGACCATAATATTAAAGAACCATCAATTAAAGCCAGTGTTGGAATTCCATCTGCATATTGTTCTAAGGTGTCAGCAAGATTAGTAAGTTCCATTACTGCACGTTTGACACCCATAAGGTTACCTTGAAGAGGAGATCTACTCGTTGTACTAGAATCAAATATATTTATTTCAGAGTCTCCAATAAACGTATAAGGTGAATTAGTTAGTATTGCCTGTGGTTCAGAACCATAGGTAAATATAACTGTTCCTATATTTAATACCACACATTTAATTGGACTGTGTCTATCTACATCAATATGTGAACCGTCAACAGCAATAACCCGATAATCAGAGGGTAGTTTATTTGCTTCATAGTATATAGAATTTTCATCCAAAAACTTTGCAGATATCCAGTTGTGCTTACCTTCGGTTCGTTTTTGTTCAACAAAGCCTAGTTCAGTTGTTTGATAAATATCTATTAACTTTAATACTCGTTGATTAAATGAATTGGTATTAGATTTAATAGATTTTACTGCTTTTTGAAGCTTTTCAGTTATTAATTCAAAATCAAATGGCATAATTAACGTCTCAGAGTTATCTAGTAACTAAAAAAATTGCTATCCCTGCAAAAAACACACCTAAGATCTTTGTTATTTTTATATCTTCACCAAGAAAAATAAAACTTAGACAAACAACAATGATAAATGACATTGAAAAAATTGGGGCTACAACAGATGCCTCGCCTCTGCTTAATGCATAATAGTAGCACATAACTGCTAGACCTAAAAACCCGCCTGCAATTCCCATTAAAGACCACGCACTTAGGGAAATATTTCCATCTATTCCAGCTAAAATATTTTGTCGATGAATCCAAAAGAAAATGAATGCTATAACCATCAGAATCCCATTAGTAACAAGGATAACTATTTCATTCGGAACATATTTTAATGACACTTTAGTAAAAAACATTGCAAATCCATAACTACACATTGCTATGCCTGCCCATGTTAAATATCCCATTCATACTCTCTTTCTTCACTTGATAACAAGAGTTCTAAAATCTCCGTTTCTTCTAGTAATTTTTCTACCATCTAAATGTTCTAAAATTAAAAGTGCATTTTTCCTACTAATATTAAGAAAATCTCTTACTTCTGAAACCTTAACATCTTGATTCTTTTTCATCAATTCAACTATTTTATCAATCATATTTTGATATAGTTCATAACTCATCACAATTTCAGAATCAATTTTTATCAAATAATTATTTTCAATCATAAGATTTACTAATTCTCTATTTGTGTAGTCTGAAAGCATATTTACAAAAGATTTTGATTTAGCAATCTCTAAATATTGATCTATCAAAACCTTATCATTATCATTTACCTTAACTGCATAACCAGGTAGACAAATTGTTTGATTTTCTTTATTGATTATCTCATCCTTTGCTAACTGGTTAATAAAACTCATCAGAAAAGAATCCATAATATTTAAAACTTGGTTTAATTCACTAATCGTACATCCCTTACGATAAGGAAAATCTTTATGATATTTCTTTAAATAATTTTGTGTGTCATTTTTTATTTCTTCATAATAGGATGATAATATAAGAATACCTATATTATCACTATAATTTAAATCCAAAGTAATGATTTGTTGATTTTCTACAAAACTTAATATAGTTTCTTTAACTTCTTCTTTTGAATAATTGATTGTTGAAACTAAATCATCTATTTTACAAATTTTAGAATCTTGGAGGTGTTGAATTATGACATCTTCAATACCACCGAGTGACAATGTATTAAGCCTATCAATTATCTGCGTATCACTTCTTTTATGTCTATTCACATCAGTTTCAATAATTACCCCACCCCCAATTGTCACATTTGAAGTTCTTATTATAAAACGGTCTCCAGAAACACAAGGGAGCATATCTTCTAAAACAAATTGTGCTAATCCTTCATCTCCTGGTTCAAGTTCATTAGTAGTAAGTAACCGTACTTTGACCATTGATTCACTAGCCCCTGTGTAAAACATAACTGAGGAATTATGACGAAGGTATTTTTTACTTTCTGATAGTAATTTTAGCTGAACATCAACCGCCCTTGTTACCTTTAACCAATTGGGTATAGTTAATATATCTCCTCTCAATATATCCTGATGAGAAATACCAGAAATATTAACTGCAACACGATTCCCAGGCTCAGCAAGTTCATAAGGTTTATTATGGATATGTAAACCTCTAATACGGCCAATTTGATTAGATTTAACTAATTCAATCTCTTGACCAATCTCTAATGTTCCTTCAATCAATGTGCCCGTTACGACACTTCCAAAACCAGTAATAATAAATGATCTATCTATGGCTAATCTGGGTTTACGAATCGCATTGTGGTAATTAAATAATCTTGCATCTTTTTCTATTTGCATAATTAACTTATCAATACCGTCCCCCGTAATAGAAGAAAGTTCTATTATTGGGGAGTTTTCATATGAAGACTTGAAAAGAAGTTTTTCTATTTCTTCTTTAATTAAATCAATCCAATCTAAATCAACTAAGTCTTTTTTTGTTATTGCTACTATTAAAGACTTGATATTTAACAAGTTTATTATTTGAAAATGTTCTAAAGTTTGTGGCATTATGCCTTCATCTGCAGCTACGACAAGTATTGCCATATTAATACCACCTACGCCTGCTAACATATTCTTAATAAATTTTTCATGGCCAGGAACATCTATAATACTTACTTCTTCACCATTTGATAGATTAAACCATGCAAATCCTAAATCAATAGTCATTCCTCGTTTTTTTTCTTCAGATAACCTATCTGGGTCAATTCCCGTTATTCTCTCTACCAAAGCTGATTTACCATGGTCTATATGGCCTGCTGTACCTATTACAAACATACTATGTGTCCTTAAGTAGTTTGTAGAAAACCTCATTAGCCAATAATCTACCGCGTTTTGTCAATTTTATAGAGGTTTTACTTAAATCAAGAAGTCCTATATTTATCAATCCGTTTATTTCTTCGTAATAATGTTTTGTTATCATACTAAAAAAATTTGAAGGGAATTTAGACTTATTAATACCATCAATTAATCTTAATCCGAGAATGAATGTATCTGATATATTGGTGTCGAAATCATATGGTTCGATATCTGAAACAGCACAAAATCCACTTTTTACCTGTAAATTACTGTCAGTTGTTAATATGTTGGTATCTTCTAAGAGGTTGATATATTCTGCAGGAGAATTCACATTCCAAAACCTTAAACCTTGAAAATAAGAATGAGCACCAGCACCAATACCTAAATATGGTCTTGAGTACCAATAAGTTAAATTATGCTGAGACTCTTTTTGAGGTAAGCTCCAATTAGAAATCTCATAATGTATATAACCTTTATCACACATTATTTCTTCGACATATTCATACATATCAGCTGCTATATCAGAATCTGGTTCTGGCATTAATCCTTCATTTACCATCCAATCGAATTTAGTATTTTTTTCAATGGTTAAACCATACATTGAAATATGATCAGGATTTAAATCTAAGGATTGGTTAATTGTAGCTTTCCAATCAGAAAGTTTTTGACCTGGAATACCATATATTAAATCTAAACTAAGGTTATCAAAACCTAACGATCTAGCTAATGAAAAACCTTCTGAAATTTCATTGAAATCATGATCTCTGCCTAAAACACGTAAAAATTTATCACTAAAACTTTGAGCACCAATGGATAAACGATTAATAGAACTTTCTCTCCATTTAATTAATTTATTCGAAAGTAAATCATTGGGATTACATTCAAGAGAAACTTCAAGATCTTCTTCTAAATCAAACTGGTTTTTAATTAAATCCATGACATCTTTAATATATTGTTCTGGAATATATGATGGAGTTCCGCCACCAAAGAAAATAGTTTTAATACATTTGTTTTTATTAGTTATATCTAAATACTTTGACCAATAAATTAACTCATTTTTCAATGCTATGATGTAACGATCAATCATATGTTCTATATTTGCATAGGTGTTAAAGTCACAATAAGGACATTTAGTCCTGCAAAATGGGATATGAATGTATAAAGATAAAGGTTCCATAATATTTCTTAAATTAATAAAGTTTTAGATATGATATAATACACCACTTTAATAAAGGTGTGAAAAAGGCAAGAATTACTTGGTAAAAGATAATTATCAATCAAAAACTGAAGTAAGAGTTCGATGGTCTGAGTGTGATATGCAAGGAATCGCATTTAATGCTGTTTATATGGTATGGGCAGAAATTGCTTTTCAAGAACATTGGCGATCTGTGGGATTGAATATATATGAACTAGGTGAAGAAAATATATTTGACACTGTTATTGTTAACTCTAATATTAATTACAAACTATCAGCAAAATTAGATGAGATATTAGCTATATTGGGGAAAATAACAAAAATTGGTACATCAAGCTTTACCATGGAATTCAAAATCCACAAACAAAATGGCCAATTATTAACAAATATTGAAAACACATATGTTAGCTACGATAGGATTAAGGAAAAATCAATAAAAATCCCTGAACATATACGGAAACTATTAGCTTGATCTCTTCCCGAATGGCAATTTCAACTCTCCTTGTTCCCACATGACTAAAAATTGGCACGCAATGAAAATTGAACTATAAGTACCCACAACTACTCCAATAAGGAGAACATAAAGAAAATTACGTATACTTTCTCCACCTAAAAATATTAACGCAAATATTGTTAATAGTAATGTAATGGTCGTGTTTAAAGATCTTCCAATTGTTTGAGTAATACTATCATTTACAATCATTGATAACGGTTTTTCAGGATCAATAATTGCATTTTCTCTCACACGATCAAAAACTACAATTGTATCATTAACACTATAACCAATAACAACTAATATACCAGGAATAAACATTGCGTTTATTTCCAAACCTATAAATTTACCTAAAAGGGAAAATATACCTAAAACTATGGCAGAGTCATGTATCAAAGCAACAATAGCAGCAACTCCATACCTCAACGGGTTTGGGATCCCACGGAAAGAATAAGTAACAAAAAACAATATCCCAACCGAAGCAACTATTACTGCGATAATAGCATTGTTAACAGTATCATTAGCTACCACTCCAGAAACAGTTGCAACATCGACACTTGTGATCTTAGATAGATTTGCTAAATCTTCTTCAATTATTAAGCGATCTGATTTTCGCCCAGCTGCTTCGTTTCCTTCTCCTAACTTACTCATTCTAATAAATACTGTATCTGACCCACTTTGTTGCACAGTTACATCAGAATAGCCTAATTTATCAAGTCGGAATCTCACCGATTCTGATTGGATTTCAGATTGAAAAACAACTGTTAAAGTAGAACCTCCAGCAAAATCAATGCCCAATTTTAATCGCGGGGAAATTAATAGAGAACTGACACTAATTAGAATAATAACTAGTGAAATCGAAAAATACCAAAACCTTCTTTTAACTATGTCCATTACTTACCCTCTAGTGTTTGCAATATTTTCAGAAGAAAACAATGATTTCCATTTGCCTAAAAATGTCACACTTATTATTTGTAATAAAACTTTACTGACAAAAACAGATGTAAATAAACTAACTAAAACACCTATAGACAATGTAGTTCCAACACCTGCAAGAGTTGTTGCTCCTAGTCTTTGACCAAACCAAATCAAAACAGCACTTGTTATCAGGGTTGAAATACTAGCATCCCTAATAGCAGACCATGCTCTATTGAAGCCAATATCAATAGATGATAATAGTGTTCGCCCCAACCTCAATTCTTCTTTAGTTCTCTCAAATATCAAAATATTTGCATCTACTGCCATACCTATTGATAATATAAACCCTGCAAGTCCTGCAAGAGTTAATGTAATCGGTATTAATTTAAATAAACTTAAAACTAAAGCTGTATATAAAATAAGACTTAATGCTGCAATAACGCCAGCTAAACGATAATACAAAACCATAAATAATAGAACAAGTAATAGTCCTACAACCCCAGCTGATAAGCTTTTACTTAAAGATTCTGCACCAAGGGTTGCATCAACTGACAATTCTGAAATAAGCTCTAAAGGAACAGGTAACCTACCAGACTCAAGTTGGATTGCAATGGTATTTACTCGATCAAAAGTAAATGTTGGGCCTTCAATAAATGCAGATCCACCTAAAATAGGTTGTGATACTCCAGGTGCTACAATTTCTTCATCATCAAGAAAAACTACAAATCTATCAGGCGTAGCTGTGCCCCTTGTTGCTGAAATTTTTGTTGTTAGTTCTGCAAATACTTTTGTTCCTTCACTATCGAATTCAACATTGACTATTGGAGCACCAGTCTGAGGATGTGTACCTACATAAGCACGATCCAAATCATCTCCTGTTAAACCTGTCTCTTGATCTGATTGATTTTCTTTCACATCACAAGGAAAGTACTCTTGACCATTAGCAACAAGTCGATAATTTTCAAGACAGGTACGTTCAACAAATCTTAATTGAGCAGTTCTTCCAATCAAAGTTTTAACTTCTTCAACATTATTCAATCCAGGCAACTGAACTAAAACTTTATCTCCATCCATCGATTGAATTATAGGTTCTGATACTCCATACGGGTTGACTCTTCGATTTATAATATCTACAACACCTTCCATTTGATTTACATTAGGAGTTGCGGGTATATCTGTAATTAAGTACTTCTTAGTAGGATTGATATAAAGTTCTAGTTCTTTTCTCAATTTATCTTGGTCAGGTGTGCGACTTGACAACTCTGTTGTAATGTTAACTGAATCGCCATTTGATGCACGCACACTTTTATTACTTGAACCAAGGTTGGAAAATATTTCTGAAACAATCTGTTCAAGTAGTATTTTTTGATCCTCTTCAGAAAATATAATACTGAAAGTAAATTCTTTCATGTTTTCAAGGTCTTCATCTGATGCTTGAATGAATTTCATATCTTTTATATTTGT
>Ga0209403_10001689_pt1 | contig 28037 bp, 27 predicted proteins | sample ArcticOcean_MG_C_8_FD_187440 | JGI IMG/M metagenome (GOLD analysis project Ga0209403, IMG submission 187440) | Marine microbial communities from western Arctic Ocean - ArcticOcean_MG_CB11_86 (SPAdes) (version 2) | ecosystem: Environmental > Aquatic > Marine > Oceanic | place: Arctic Ocean...
GATGTCTTCTTGCCGCGCAAAATGCTGCGAATCATGCCTACCTCCCTGATGTTTTCTCTTATTGGCGGCGGCTCCGCGCGATGGCGATGTCACTCTTTCCGCCGTGTTTCACCTGATACATTGCGCGGTCCGCACGGGCCACAAGTTCATCAATCGATTCAGAACCCCGCGTCTCACTGACCGCCATGCCAACGGAAATCCCGAGGGGGCGGTCTTCGTCAGCAGAGAGCAGGCGAAGTTTCTCGCTATCCCGCAAGAGCTCCTTGGCCTTGGCAGTGGCATCCTTCTCAGTTGTCTCCTCAAGCCAAAGCGCAAACTCATCACCACCCAGGCGCGCAACAAGATCGCCGACCCGGGTCCCCATCGACAGCATGACCGCCAAATCTCGCAGAACCTCGTCACCTCGTTGATGGCCGTGCACATCGTTTACCGGCTTGAAATTGTCGAGGTCGACGTACACCAACGTGCCGGCTCGGCCGGTCCGCCGATGGTGGGCAACGCGCAGTCCGACCTCTTCGAAAAAAGCCCGCCTGTTGAGCAGGCCGGTCAGCTCATCAGTCCGCGAAATCCGCTCCAGCGTTTCATGATTGACGATCTGCTCGATGGCAATACCCAGACAGTCCGCAACGCCGACAAGGAGACCGCGGTCATCATCGGTCCAGGCGGCGTCATCTTGTTCCCGGCAAACGGAAACAGCGCCGTTGACAACACCGTGGTGGTGCGAGACAGCCGTCAGAACGACACTGGTTCCGGCGATACGTTCGATGACCCCTCGTGGATCTCCGTTCACAATTAGGTCCAATGCAGACATTATGGCCGCATCGGGCGCTTGCCCGTCCCCGCGGCCATATTCGGCGGCTTTCACATAACCGCCCTTTCCATCACTGCGGAAAATCCAGCCATGGCCTGCGTCGCAGATTCGGCGGCGGCTTGCAACATCGCACGCGGTTCCACCTCGTTTCGAATCGAGTCCACGATATCGCCCAGAAGTCTCTGCCGGTTTTGCGCCTGTTCCAGCGCCAATTCGTGCTCCCGCATAGCAGTGACGTCGCGGGCGACACCGCGCGCACCGCGCCACTCACCATCCTCTGAAAAAACCGGAACGGATGACACCTGAAGGCAGGCAGCCGAACCATCGGCACCACACATCCAGACCTCAATGTCTTCGTACGGGATGGTACCCTCAAACGGAAAAGGCGCGCCCGCAATCTGTGATGAATGGATGAGCTGGCGGACATTCTGTGTGTTGAGTTCGTGCGCGGAATATCCCAATGCCCCTTTCGAGGAGACATATCCAAAACTGCCGTCCGGCAACGTTTCCCATGCGAAGTCTGAGGAGCACGCGACCAGATCCTTGAACAGTTGTCGCGACGCGATAAGCGCATCGATCAGGTTGCGCTCAGTTGTCGATTCCCGGCTGAGTGCCAGGGCGAAGCGGGACCCTTCGTCCAGCTCGAACGGGACGAGTACGATGTCCAGCGTAACCGAACCATTCTCTATCTCTATCTCGACCTTCTCGGACACGGCCCGGCTTTCCAGGATCACGCCTGCCAACATGCCGCGAAGCGTCGCGTCACCACCTGCCTCGAAGGCCTTGGCCAGTGCATGGCCCTCCGTGTTCGAGGCGACGACCTGGCCCTTCTCGTCAAGCAGTACGCCCGGCCCAGAATATCCGCTCAAGATGGATGTCGGAGACATGTTGAGTAGATCAGGAACGCGCGGCTCACCCCTCGATTTTGACAAGGTCTCGACGGCGCTATGTGCCAATGGAAATGTGGACTTAGCCATTTTCCGAACAATCTCGTCGCAGTCACATGTGGCTATACAGTAGCCGGGCGCTCGTTGCGGAATCGTTGACGCGCTCTTCCCTCATCGGGTGGCGCGACTCAGGAGGCCTGTCGGTGCTGGGTCGCAGAAATTCCCGCACCGGGTTTTCCGAACAGGTATCCCTGGCCGTAGCGGACGTCCGCGCCGCGCAGGAATTCGGCCTCTTCCTCCTCCTCGACCATCTCAGCGACGGTATGTACGTCGATATCACGACAAAGATTCGCCATCGAGCGCAGGAAAGCCTTGCCGTTCTTCGTCGTTAGCGCCTCCCGCACATACACACCGTCGATCTTCACGTAATCGACTTCCAGTGCACGCAAATACTGATAGGCCGCGGCTCCGGCCCCAAAATCGTCAAGGCATACGTGATGGCCCAAATTGCGGAAGCTCTGCAGAATGTTGTTGGTGGACTCGAGGTCGTGGATTTTCGACGACTCCGTAACCTCGAACAGCAAGTCCTCGCGGATGGCGCGGCAGGTTTTCAGCAGCTTGTGAATTTCCTCGACGATCTGGGGATTTTCCAACGAACGCCCGGAAAGATTGACCGCGATGCTGATGATGTCTCCGTGTTCCCGCACCTTGGTGATCTTTTGAATGACCTTGTTGACCACCGCAATATCAAATTCGCCAATGATGCCCACTTCTTCCGCAAAGGTGATGAATTGATAAGGCGAGGATTCCGGGCCCCCTGCCCGCAGCCGTGACAATGCCTCGTAGTGATGCACGAAGCGCGTGGACAGCTCTACGATCGGTTGGAACATGATGTCGAAAGCGCCGAGGCGAATGGTCTCCTTGAACGCGCGAATCTTTCCCTTGGTTTCATTCATCATCAACTTGTAGCCCTCGTTGAGCTCGGTGACGGTGAAGTCGCCACGCGATTCCGAGAACTTGTTGACGGTATAGAGCAGCGCCTTGGTATCGTCCGCCTCGGAGAGACCGGCGGATTCGAGGTCCACGGTCGCGGCACCGACCTTGACGCCCGCACCATCGGGATCGGCCTCTTTGGCGCGTGCGAGGATGGTTTGTTCGAGAGCCTCGATGTTCACGTCAGCGTCATGGACCAAACCGAATTTATCGCCGTCCAAATGGCCGACCGACGATCCATTGACGGAATTGGCCTGCAGTTCGGCAGTGACCGTGGCGATGAAGTCCTCGGCTTCCTCCTCACCCAGACTGGCTTTGACCTTCTCGAGACCGTCCAGATCGAGAAGCGTCATGTTGTAATCGCGGCCCTGCTCCTTTCCGGCCTTGAGGGCTTCGGCCGCCATATCAGAGAACGATTCCTTGTTGAGCAGACCGGTTTCGGAGTCGATCGACGATTCATCCGTTGTGGCGCCCGGCGACATGCGCGACGCACTGAGTGCGAGATAAATTCGGCCCTCGTGCGTCGGCAGGTAAGAGCCGAACATGGCCGTTTTGATGGGCGTCGAGTCGCCGTGCGTGAACCGGACGTTGAGCGGGCCGAACCGTCCCTGACGTTTGACGCCACCCAGTGCCGCCCGCACCATCGGCCGGTCCGGCTGGTGGACGAATTCGATCAGGGGTTTGCCGATAATCAAGTCTTGAGAGGTGCCGGACAGCCATTGAACCGCGCCGACCGCGTAGTCGACGTTGAATTCCTCGTCGAGTTCAAGGAATGCATCTGCCGACGCGAATGCGAACGCGACGAACCTGTCACGCTCCTCGCGAAAATCGGGGGCGCTGATCGCAGTGTTAGCCATGGGCCGGCTTAAACTCCGACGATTTCAAGAAGATGGCACGCACTGCCACATATCGTCTCGTCACACCAAATTACCATTGTCATATGGTTCAATTTCCCAACGATACCACGACCAGGGCCGAAAGAGTCCATCTCGCCGGGGTCAAGTCCTCCCGACCGGTTCCGGTACTATTCATGCATTCTTCCATCACCCTCTTGATACCGGGTGTCTGTCACGACAGAGTGCGGGCCATGACGAATTCAATGACTCCTTTGAGCGGACAGTCGCGATTTGCCGAACCGCGCGACGTCGAACACATCGAAACTTGGATTTTCGACCTCGACAACACGCTCTATCCGGCGCAATGCAAGCTTTTTGACCAAATCGATCGGAAAATCGGCGAGTACGTCGCGTCCTTTTTTGAAATCGACCAGGAGACGGCGCGCGGTCGGCAGAAGGAATTCTTCCACACCCACGGCAGCACGCTACGGGGCATGATGTTGCTCCACGACATGGAGCCTGATGACTACCTCGATTACGTCCATGACATCGATCTTTCACCGGTAGACCCGGACCCCTTGCTGGACGAGGTCCTGACGCGGCTTCCCGGGCGCAAGCTGATCTTCACGAGCGCCACGACGGCGCATGCAGAGCGCGTGATGGCCCGTCTCGGCGTCGACCATCATTTCGAGGTGATCTTCGATGTCGTGGCCGCCGAATACACTCCAAAACCTCATGCCGTGACGTATGAACGGCTGCTCACGGAGCATGCCGTGGATCCCAAGGTTTCGGTGTTCTTCGACGACATCCCGCGTAACCTCAAGCCGGCGGCGGAAATCGGCATGACCACCGTGTGGATTCCAGGCCACCATAGGTGGGCGCAACCCGAGGACGACGGCGACTACATTCACTTCGTGGCGGAGCATCTGGCCGGCTGGCTTGACATCGCAGTCCCGAGTTAGCCCGCCTTCTTGACCTGAGTTGACAGCGGGCGTCCCCTCACTATGTTCGGGCCTCGCTCAGGATGCGGGAAGAGGGAATAGTGATGGCAACATCCGATCTCCAGACGACAATCGAGGCGGCCTTCGAGGATCGGGAGTCGATCTCGCCCGAGACGACGGGATCTGTACGGGAGGCGATCGAGTCGGCGCTGGACGATCTCGACGCCGGGACGCTACGCGTGGCCGAAAAGCAAGGCGACGACTGGATCGTCAATCAGTGGCTGAAAATGGCAGTCCTGCTTTCGTTCCGCTTGTATGACATGACGACGATCAGTGGCGGGCCCGGTGAGAACACGCCGTGGTTCGACAAAGTATCGTCGAAATTCGCGGACTGGGACGACGCCCGTTTTCGCGCCGCCGGTTTTCGCGCCGTGCCGAGTTGCGTGGTCCGCCGTTCGGCATACATCGCTCCCGGCGTGATCCTCATGCCCTCGTTCGTTAATCTGGGGGCCTATGTCGATTCGGGAACCATGGTCGATACCTGGGCGACCGTCGGAAGCTGCGCGCAGATCGGCAAGAACTGTCACATCTCGGGGGGTGCCGGAATCGGAGGGGTCTTGGAGCCCTTGCAGGCCAATCCGGTGATCATCGAGGACAACTGTTTCGTCGGCGCACGCTCGGAAGTTGCCGAAGGCGTGATCGTCGAGGAGGGCGCCGTGCTTTCGATGGGAGTCTACATCGGCGCGTCGACCCGGATCGTCGATCGGGACAGCGGCGAAGTCCACTACGGCCGGGTACCGGCGTATTCGGTCGTGGTGCCCGGCGCACTGCCGGGACGCGCCCTTGCTGACGGGTCGCCGGGCCCGTCGCTGTACTGCGCCGTGATCGTCAAGCGGGTAGACGCCGGCACGCGGGCAAAGACTTCGATCAACGAGCTTTTGCGCGACTGAGGTCAGCAAACAACATCGAATGGTGGTGTGATGCCTCCTCCCCATGAAATTGACGCGGCAGGGCTTGCCGCCCGCATGATCCGCTGTCCGAGCGTGACACCTGCCGATGCGGGCGCGCTCGATGTTCTTCAGGACTCCCTGACAAGCATGGGATTCACGTGCCAGCGCCTGCCCTTCTCCGAGCCGGGCGCCTCCGACGTCGACAATCTCTTCGCGCGTCTCGGAGACGGATCGCCAGCGTTCTGCTTCGCCGGACACACGGACGTGGTACCGGTCGGCGAGGCCGGGCAGTGGATGGCAGACCCGTTCTCCGGTGAGGTCCGGGACGGCATGTTATACGGCCGCGGCGCCGCCGACATGAAGGGCGCCATCGCTTGTTTCGTCTCGGCAGTCGCGACCTTCGTGAACGGCGGAAAGCGGTCGTGGCCGGGCTCCATCAGTCTGCTGATCACCGGCGACGAGGAAGGACCAGCAATCAACGGCACTCGCAAGGTTCTGCAGTGGATGGCAGACAACGGCCAGGACATCGACGTCTGCCTGGTCGGCGAGCCCACCAATCCCGAGAGTGTCGGGGATATGATCAAGGTCGGGCGCCGAGGGTCGATGGTCGGCCGTCTGTCGGTTCAAGGAGTCCAGGGACACACCGCTTATCCCCATCTCGCTGACAATCCCATTCCGCGCCTGGTCGCGATGCTTCGCGTGCTGACGGAGATCTCTCTCGACGAAGGCAGCTCGTATTTTCAGCCCTCCACCATTGCCGTCACGTCGGTGGACGTCGGCAACCCGGCGACCAACGTGATTCCGGCCACTGCGCGCGCAACCTTCAACATCCGATTCAATGACGCGCACAGCGGTACGGAGTTGGAAACCTGGCTGCGGGAGAAATTCGACGAGGTCAGTGGACGTTACACTTTGGATGTCGCGGTAAGCGGTGAGGCCTTCCTGACCAAGCCGGGGACGTTTTCCGCGACCATCGCGAGCGCGGTGGAGCGGGTGCTTAACATACAGCCCGAATTCAGTACCAGTGGCGGCACGTCGGACGCCCGTTTCATCAAGGACTACGCGGAGGTCGCGGAATTCGGCCTTGTCGGGCGCACGATGCACAAGGTGGATGAATGCATCGCGATCTCCGATCTCGACAAGCTGACCAGGGTTTACACCGCAATCCTCGAAGACTTTCTCTCCGCCAGCTAGGCACGCCACAACATGCCGAGCGGCCAGGAAATCCTCAATTCGATATTCGGCGCCTACCGTCTGGCTCGGCTCGACGGCTCTGGATTGCGCTGGTTCACGATCTCATTGCCTGGATTCTGGCACTCGTTCTTTGCGGCGCTGCTGGTCGCCCCGCCGTTCGCGCTGATCGTGGCATTGCGCTTTGAACCGGAGATCATGGCATCTGAAAATTATTGGCTGATCGAAGGCGTTTCCTATGTCCTCGGTTGGCTGGTCTTTCCCGTGATCATGGTTCCGGTGTGCTGGGCACTTTCGTTGGGCAATCACTACTTCACCTACATAACCGTCTACAACTGGTCGGCGATCGTGCAAGTCAGCGTAATCCTGCCGATCGTCATCCTCGATACTTCGGGGTTTCTACCACCAGCACTGAGTACATTCGTGGGATTGCTGGTCACCGGCGCCCTGCTTTTCTATCAATGGTTCATCGCCCGGACAGCCCTGCAGGCGCTGCCGGCTCTGGCTTTGACCGTCGTCGTGGTCGACCTGCTGTTGGGACTGACCGTGACACTGGGTGTCGAACGCCTGCTCTGAGTCGAGCCCTAATTCGCACACTTCGTACTTAGTCTCAGAGAGATCCGATCGCGGCCTCAAAATTCAATCCATACGTGTGAATCATATAAAATAACCCTAATTAGAGGAACCCATCCCTCTGAGTCCGACACGGCCTACGATGGGGTCGGATCTGGGGTCGGATCTGGGGTCGGACCTCAGGTCCGACCCCAATGGGGCACGCCCTCCTCCGCCAAGGCGCGGGAGGAACAGGACCTGGATGCGGCCGCCATGGGGCACACGGCCTGACCCTTCACCACCTGTTCCGGCGGCCTGGGGGTGAGACGACGGCCGGGGGAGGGAACCTACCAGGGAAAGGAGATCAGGATGCGGGGAAAGACACAGAGTCCTTAATCGTAATCGACCTTGAAGAGGTAGAGACCGTGCGCGGGCGCCGTGGGGCCGGCGCGGGCGCGGACACACGACGCCAGCGCCGCGGCGACGTCATGGACCTGCCACTTGCCCTCACCGACAAGTTTGAGTGTCCCAACCATTGAACGAACCTGATGGTGCAGGAAGGAACGGGCGGATGCCTCCACGGTGATCTCCTCACCACTGGTGCCGACGTCCAAGCGGTCGAGGGTCTTGATCGGCGAATTGGACTGGCACTGAGCGGCCCGGAATGTCGTGAAGTCATGCTGTCCGACGAGAACTTGCGCGGCCTCGTGCATCGCATCGCTGTCGAGCCCAACGGGGACATGCCAGACCCGATCGCGGGCCACGGCGGGGGGTGCCGAACGGTTGGCGATACGATAGCGGTAATGACGGCTGGTGGCCGAGAAGCGCGCATGAAACTCCGTATCAACCTGTGTGGCGGCCAGGACCGCGACCGGTTCGGGCTGGAGGTGGAAATTCAAGGCGTTCCTCACCGTGTAATCCGGGTGAGCACGTTCAAGATCGACATGAACGGTTTGCCCCAACGCATGAACACCGGCATCGGTCCGCCCGGCGGCGTGCAGCGTGACAGTTTCGCCACAGAACCTGTGCACGGCCCGTTCCAGACACTCTTGTACCGACCATCCATTGGTTTGCCGCTGCCAGCCGTGAAACGGCGTGCCATCGTATTCGACGACCAGCTTGTAGCGGGGCATGCCCCAGCCTAACCGAGCCGAGTTCCCGACGGCAGCGCCTGCCCTCGCAGAAACGCATCAACGTCCATGGCCTTGCGGCCCTCGCGCTGCAATTGCTGAAGACGCAGCGCGCCCTGGCCGCAGGCGATGGTGAGCCGGTCGTCCAGAACCTCGCCCGGATCGCCTGACTTTCCAGCCGCGATCGCGCAGGCGAAGACCTTGACCCGCTCTGCCCCGTGGCGGAACCAGGCGCCAGGTGACGGTGCCAGCGCCAAGACCTGACGGTCGATTTCCTCGGCTGAACGCCGCCAGTCTATCTCCGCCTCCGATCGATCGATCTTCCGGGCGTATGTGGCACCGTCTTCCCGCTGGTCCGTCGCGACGAGACCGCCCTCGGACAACCCGGCCAAGGCCTGCACGATCAATGCGGCACCCAGTTCCGCCAAACGGTCGTGAAGCGTCCCCGCCGTTTCCCCAGGTGCCATAGCGACGGCGTGCTGCAGGAGTACCGGGCCGGTATCGAGCCCCTCATCGAGCAACATGATGCTGATGCCTGTCTCGGCATCACCGGCAAGAAGCGCGCGTTGAATCGGCGCGGCGCCGCGCCAGCGCGGCAGCAGGGAAGCGTGGACGTTGAGGCAGCCGAGCCGCGGCGCGTCGAGCACGGCCTTGGGCAAGATGAGTCCATACGCCACGACGACGATGACGTCGGCGCCCAGAGTCAACAGGACGTCCTGCTCCTCGACAGAACGGAGGGTCTCCGGCGTGCGCACGGCGATTCCCTGGTGGTCCGCCGCCATGTGCACGGGTGTCGTCCTGGGCCTCTTCCCTCGCCCGGCGGGGCGGGGCGGCTGGGTGTAGACGCTGACCACATCGTGACCCGCTGCGACCAACGCCGTCAGTGACGGGACGGCAAACTCGGGCGTCCCCATGAAAATCAGCCGATATGCCATGTCAGGCCGTTTCGTACTGCGCCTGTTTGCGCGCCTTCGCCAGCTTTCGGACGATCATACTGCGCTTCACGGCAGACAGGTGATCGACGAAGAGAATCCCCTCGAGATGATCCATCTCGTGCTGGATGCACGTCGACAAAATCTCTCCCGCATGAATCTCGCACCGCTCGTTGTGATAGTCGAGATAGCTGACTTTCACCTCCGAGGGTCGCACGACTTCCGCGTACTGCTCCGGCAGCGAAAGGCAGCCCTCCTCGCGCTCCAAGACGTCGTCCGAAGCCCAGGCAATCTCAGGATTGACAAGAAAGAGGGCCCCTTCCGGCTGTGCGTCGCGCCCCAGGTCAACGACAATGGCTCGCTTGGGGACCCCGACCTGTATCGCGGCGAGCCCGATGCCGGGAGCCGCGTACATGGTCTCTAACATATCGTCGAGTAGCTGGCGGATCGTGTCATCGACACGCTCGATGACCTTCGATTTTACCTTGAGCCTGGCGCTCGGCGCGGTGATGATCGGCAAAATCGCCATGGATCGCCCTATCCTGCATTGAGAGTGGACTTCCATACCCTAGGTCGCTGTCCCAGCGAAAGGGGCACCGCCCGATCATGGGAAAATGCCAGCGAGGTAAAGACGCCGGACCATCGGCCTCATCGGCGCCTTTCATCGCGCCCCAGCCGAGAAATGATGCTTGTTCCAATTCGAAACAATGGCTGTAGCAGAATGGACCTGAACCTGAGGGGTCTGTTCCGATCTCCAATCGCGCGTCCTACGCTTCAAATACCAAATTTCCAAAAAAATTCATTATTTCAAACAAATACACCCGCTTCGCCAAACCTGTTGGTTATCGAATACGCACATTGAGCAGTGGCACGGTGATTGCCACCGGGAATACTGTTCATGTAACCGTCGGCAAGTGACAGCAGACTGATCGGTATGCGTGCCGTATCGATCGACAATGATAACCAGACGGGGAACTTGGTGAAGGTACCCTTATGTCATTGATTGGTAATTGGTAACGATCGCGTAATCAGACGAACGAATTCCTGCCCCGGACTGCTGATGCCCAGGTATCAATGATCCTGGGCAGTTTCAGCGTGTACGCGCTGAAACACTCAGCACAGAATCACGCGTCAGAATTGGATCGCGATCTGCTCCAGTGATCCTTTTAGGCACGAACTGCTTCAGTGCCATGATAGAGTGGCGAGAATGCACTCTCAGAACATATGCTGATGGACGCGACGACCCTTGTCATCGTCGCCGTCGTCGTGGCTGTCATGCTGGCGGGTGTCGTCTTCGTGGCCGTATTCCTGGTCGGCGCGCAGCGGGAAATGAGCGGCCGTGTAGCCCAGATCGCCGACACCACGGCGGCAAGCCAAGCCGAGATGCGGCGCTCGATGGACGAGCGTCTGGACGGCGTCTCGCGCCGTCTGGGCGAAGGACTCGAACAATCGACGGCCCGAACAGCCGAGACACTGGGCGATCTCAAGAAGCACCTCAACGTCCTCGATACCGCACAGAAGAACATCTCGGAGTTGAGCGGTCATGTGGTCGGCCTGCAGGATATCCTGGCCAACAAGCAGGCCCGCGGCGCCTTCGGGGAGATCCAGCTCCAGGATCTCGTGCAGTCGGCACTGCCCCCGTCGGCTTATGAGTTCCAGGTCACACTGTCGAACAACCGACGCGCCGACTGCGTGGTCAAACTGCCCAACCCGCCGGGCCCCATCGTGGTGGATGCGAAGTTTCCACTCGAAAGCTATCACGCGCTGAGGACGGCACAGAACGACGCCGCGCAGACAGCGGCCTCCCGCAGGTTCTCGCAAGACATCCTCAAACATGTCAGCGATATCGCGGACCGTTACATCCTGCCCGGCGAGACGGCTGAATCCGCACTGATGTTCCTGCCTTCGGAAGCCGTCTACGCAGAGCTTCACGCCAACTTCCCGGGGGCTCTCGAACAGTCCTACCGCCGCCGGGTCTGGATCGTCTCACCGACGACGCTGATGGCGACCTTGAACACCGTCCGTGCGGTTCTCCAGGACGCGCAGATGCGGGAACAGGCGGGCGTCGTGCAACGCGAAGTGCAGGCCTTGCTGCAGGACGTTCTACGCCTCGATGACCGTGTGGCCAAACTTCACCGGCACTTCGATCAGGCAGGCGAAGACATGCGCCAGATCCGCATCTCCACAGAGAAGGTGATCAAGCGGGGCGAGAACATCGAGAATATTCAGATCGGCGAGATGGAAGACGATGCGACCGAACAAGACGGTCACATCCATCAACTGCCGCCCCAAGGCCGTGAAGCGGGATGACGTACTGCTCGCGAATTTGACCTCCCGCGTATTCGGGAAGATTTCAGACCTTCACCAAATTCCAAATTGAGGCCTTAGGCCTCTAACGGCACGCCTTCAATCGTGATGCGGTGCATGAGGCGGCGCGAACCGTGGTAGTCGTTCACCGCGTAATGCCAGGTGGCACGGTTGTCCCAGAAAGCGATCGATCCCGATGCCCACTGATAGCGGTAGGTGTGTTCCGGCCGCACGACGTGCTTATACAACATGCTGAGGAAGGGTGCGCTTTCACCATCATCCCAGCCTTCGATACCCACCGCGAATGCCGGATTGACGTAAAGCGCCTTACGGCCGCTGATCGGGTGGCGAATAATCAGAGGGTGGATGGAGTCCTGAACTGCGGCATCGGCGTTGCTGAATCGTTCGGCGAGTCCGGGCCGGCCTTTGTAGTAGGCCGCGCTGTCGCGGCCGGATACGTTGCGGCTTGAATGCACGGCGCGCAGCTGCTCAACGGTCTTCTTGAGGCCATCCGAGAGCGAGTCATAAGCCCGGAACATGCTGGCGAATAGCGTGTCGCCACCCTGCGGCGGCGTCTCGCGCGCGAGTAGAACCGACCCCAGCGCCGGCGCGGCATCATAGCTATGGTCGCTGTGCCAACGGTTGCCGATATTGGATTCCTGCTCGGGGTCTTTGCGCACCTCCGCGATCTCCGGATAGCCATCGACGGCGGGGGAAACCGATTGACGTTGATCGGGCCGAAAGCCCCGGCGAAGGCGATGTGCTGGTCTGACGTCAGGACTTGGTCCCGGAAAAACAGAACACCGTACTCGCCAAGTGCAGCTAGCATCGCGCCGGTGACGTTGTCTGACAGGCGCTGGGAGAGATCAATCCCGTCGACAAAAGCGCCGACACCACCTCCCGACGCGGTAATCGAAAGACCATTTGTAGTGGGACGCAGCACTTCAGACCCCTTAACGAGTGCGCAGTGGTCGTAGGGAACAGAAGCCTATCTGGCCGAAATCCCGACATCAACGGGGAGCGACATGCTCGCTACTTTCCATGACTCGTCGGACGCCAGAAAAAATGCACTGCCCGTATCCACCGGCTTCAACGATCGAAGTTTGAGGTGCCGTAGCCGAGAGTGCCGGCAGATTTTTTGGGGATAATTGCACCGCCACTGTCACAATCCCCTATATCATCGTCTGTGAGCGCGCCGGGACGTCTGCGGGTGCAACTGAGGAGGCCTGCCGGTGTATCTGGACAGCCGATTATGGACATTCACAAAGGGCGTGCGTCTTCGCATTGCGTGGGCCGTATTCGTTGGTCTGCTGGCGGTCGCGGTGGGCATCGCCCGGCTCGGCCTGCTGGGCTGGCTGCTGGGCCGCGTATTTGGTGGCGAGTCGATCGAGGTCATGATCCTGCCGATCGCGCTGGTGGCCGGGACGATGCTGCTGCGCGGCTGGCTCGACTATTACCGAAACATGGTCGCGCACCGCACGGCCGCGATCGTTCAGACCCATCTGCGGTCGATGATCTACAATCACGTCACAGATCTTGGGCCGGCGCACTTCAGCGAGGCCCGGACTGGCGATGTGATCCTCTCCATGGTCGAGGGGGTCGAACAGCTCGAGGTCTATTTCGGTCAGTATCTGCCGCAACTCTTCATCGCCGGGCTGACGCCGGTATTGATCTTTGCCTTCGTCGCTTTCGTCGACATGCCAATCGCCCTAGCCCTTCTGGTCGCGGCGCTCGTCACACTGTTCGCTCCCGCCGCTTGGCATAGCCTGGACAGCAAGAACAGTGTGGTACGGCAAAAGACCTACAGTGCATTCGCCGCCGAATTCCTGGATTCAATCCAGGGGCTCGCGACGATCAAGGCATTCGGACAAACGCACGAGCGCGCCGCGGTACTGCAGGCCAAGGCGCATGCCCTGTTCAAGAGCACCATGTGGGTGATGGCCACGAGCACACTCTCCCGCGGCATTACGGACGCCGGGATCGGGATCGGCGCCGCCGTTGCCCTGGGCTGGGGCGCCTACCGGGTCGAAGCCGGCTTGATGGATATTACAGCCTTGCTCATCATCCTGATGCTTGGCGTCGAAGTATTCCGGCCGTTGCGGGACCTCCGTATCATTTTACACCGGGGCATGGTCGGCCTCGCAGCTGCGAAGGGCATCTTTAGCCTGCTCGGCGCCCAGCCATTGGTGCGCGATGTGCCGTTGGCCGACCACACGGAGATTGCACTCGATCCCACGGTGAGTTTCGAAGACGTTGCGTTCTCGTATCCGGGCGGCCGACGACCAGCGCACTCGGCCTTGAGTTTCAGCATAAAGGCCGGCGAGCGAGTGGGTATCGTCGGGCCAAGCGGATCAGGCAAGACATCGGTCGCACGGCTGCTGTTGCGGTTTTACGACCCGCAAAGCGGTCGGATCCTGATCGGCGGCCAGGATCTGCGCGAACTCACATTCGATCAGATCCGTAGCCAGATCGCGGTGGTGAATCAGGACACCTATTTGTTCCACGGCACGGTCGAAGACAATCTACGCATGGGCAAGGCCGACGCATCGGAGGCTGAGCTGGAAGCCGCGGCCCGGGCCGCGAATGCCCATGAGTTCGTCACCCGTTTGCCACAGGGTTATCGTACCGTGGTTGGTGAGCGCGGCGTCCGGCTGTCCGGTGGGCAAAGGCAAAGAATAGCAATCGCCCGTGCACTGCTCCGGAACGCTCCGATCCTCATCCTGGATGAAGCGCTTTCCGCGGTCGACGCGGAGAACGAGGCCATCATCCAAGAAGCACTCGAGCGCCTCATGGTGGGTCGCACGACCTTGATATTCGCCCACAGACTTTCAAGCGTCATCGGTGCCGACCGAATTCTGGCACTGGAGGAAGGTCGGGTCGCCGAAAGCGGAACGCATGTCGAACTGATGTCGCGGCAGGGCACCTATTACCGGTTGATGGCCGCGCAGGCCTTCGATAGCGCCGAGGGGATCGAATTCGACGACCGGATCATTTCCCGTGCGCAAGACGACGCATTGGTGGTCGATGAGCTGGAGGCGGCGGTCGCGCACCTGGAACCGACCGACGCCATCATACGGGCAGAAGGACTGGGATGGATTGCGCTGATCCGAATCCTGCTTGGAACAATACGCGGCTATCTCGCACAGCTCATCGTTACGTTCATGCTGGGCATCATGCGGGTGATTGCCTTCATCGGCGTCGGCGTGGTGAGCGCGCTTATCGTGCTCGCGGTCAAGAATGGTGAGCCCTTCGGAGGTCTTCTCGTCATTCTGGGCATCACTGCCCCGCTCGCGGGTATCCTCCACTGGACCGAATCGTGGTTTGCCCACGACATGGCGTACCGGTTGTTGGCGGACATGCGCATCGATATTTTCCGCAAGCTCGATGCATTGGCGCCGTCCTACTTGGTGCGACGGCGTACCGGGGACCTGGTCGGGGTCGCAACCCACGATGTCGAGCTTATAGAATATTTCTTCGCCCACTCCGTTACGCCGGCATTCGTCGCTGTGCTGGTACCCGCCGTTGTGCTCACGACTCTCGCCTGGTTCGGCTGGGAGATCGCCTTGGCGCTGCTACCGTTCCTCGCCTACGCTGGCCTCAGTCCGGTGCTCGGCCGGAGCCGGATCGATCATCTGGGTTCACGCGCCAGAGAGGCATCCGCTGATCTGAGCGCATTTGCAGTCGATTCAGTCCAGGGTCTTGGGGAGATCATCGCTTTCCAGCACATTCGCCGTCGCGGCGAAGCGTTCGCGGCAAAGGCGAGGGCGTTTGCGGACATTCGGGCGCCATTTCTGAGCGATCTGGCCATTCAAACCTCGCTCCAGGAAGTGGCAACCGGACTGGGCGGACTCGCGGTGATCGTGGTCGGCGGCATCTTGACAGCGGACGGCCGCCTCGAAAGCGGGTTCCTGCCATTGCTGACTTTGCTCGCCATGTCGGCGTTCCTGCCGATCTCCGAAATTGCCCAGGTCGGTCGCCAGCTCGCGGATACGCTAGGCGCTACCCGCCGTGTCCACGCCGTGAACACGGAGCCGGTCGACGTGACCGATGGTCCGGGTGTGGCCAACGAAGACCGCGTGGACAAGGCCGCGCTTGAGATGTCGGACATCGACTTCACCTATCCCGGCCGCATTCGGCCGGCACTGTCAGGTGTTTCCTTCACAGTTCCGACCGGCACCACGGTGGCGCTCGTCGGTCCATCCGGTGCGGGTAAGACGACCATCGCCAACCTTTTCCTGCGTTTCTGGGATCCCGCGCGCGGTGTGGTCAAAATGGCGGGGCATGATCTGAGGGAATTCGGACTTGACGACCTGCGCCGCCAAATCGCATTGGTGGCGCAAGACAGTTACCTGTTCAACGACACGCTTCGGAACAACATCTTGATGGCACGGCCGTCCGCAAGCGAACCTGAACTCGTGGAGGCCGTCGAACACGCCGCGCTTTCGGAGTTCGTCGCGACTCTGCCGGATGGTCTTGAAACGATCATCGGCGAACGTGGCGCCCAGCTCTCGGGTGGGCAACGACAGCGGGTTTCGATCGCACGCGCCTTTCTCAAGGATGCGCCTGTGCTGATCTTGGATGAAGCGACCTCGCACCTTGACGCTGTCAACGAGCAAGCCGTTCGCAGCGCACTGAAGATGCTCATGCGCGATCGGACCACGGTCGTCATCGCGCACCGGCTCTCGACGATCCGTGATGCATTTCAGATCATCGTGCTCGAAGAAGGGCGGGTGGTTGAAGTCGGCAACCATGCCGAACTCCTCAAGCGCGGCGGCCTATATGCCCATCTCGTCTCGGGACAACTCGCTGCTGGGACCGTCTCAGGGGCTTGAGATTGGCTGAGTCACTCTGGTTCGTGTCACCGGCCTGGGCTGTATGGTCTTGCCCAGTTTCTACCCCCCACTCATTTGCTGGCGAGATTTGAGCGCGGCACCGATCGTGCCATCGTCGAGGTAGTCGAGTTCGCCGCCCACGGGAACACCATGCGCGAGCTGGGACACCGTCACGTCGCAACCCGTCAGACAATCGTGGATGTAATGCGCAGTGGTCTGGCCGTCGACCGTGGCGTTAAGGGCCAGGATGACCTCCTTGATCTCGGGCGTCCGCGCGCGGGTAATCAAGCTGGCAATGTTGAGGTCTTCGGGCCCCACGCCATCCAGCGCCGACAGGGTGCCGCCGAGGACCTGGTAGCGGCCCCGGAACACAGCGCCGCGCTCCAACGCCCAAAGGTCCGCGACTTCTTCGACAACACAAATCTGGGATGGATCCCGGCGGACATCCGTGCACACCTGGCAGGGGTCTTGAGCATCCAGGTTCCCGCAGGCCGAACAGGGATGAACGGACTCCGCGACTGCTGTCAGCGCCTGAGCAAGCGGTTCAAGTAACGTATCCTTCCGCTTGATGAGATGCAGCGCGGCGCGGCGCGCCGAGCGGGGTCCCAGGCCGGGGACCCGGGCCAGCAACTGGATCAAACGTTCTATGTGGCCGTCGTGCATGCGTGAAACGGTTAGGTGGAGAATGGGACGCGGATCAATTCAGAATAGAAGCCGGGTATGATCAGAATGGTAGCTTGAGTCCCGGGGGCAGATTGAGGCCGCCGGTCACCTTTGCCATCTCTTCCTGAACCAGTGCCTCGGCCTTGGATTTGGCGTCGTTGTGCGCGGCGACGATAAGATCCTCGAGCACTTCCTTGTCATCGCTTCCAAGCAGCGATGGATCGATCTGGATCTGCCGCATGTCGCCCTTGCCCGACAGCGTCACCTCGACCATGCCGCCGCCCGAAGCACCCGTCACCTGCATGGCCTCAATCTTCTCCTGGGCTTCGCCCATCTTGGCCTGCATCTGCTGCGCCTGCTTCATCATGTCACCAAGGTTACGCATCGCTGTTCCTCATTCTTCCAAAAATTCGTTTTCGTCAAGATCTCCGGGCATCTCGTCGGATGCGCCGGAGACCTCCACGGCCAAATCACGAATCTCCCTGACCTCCGAACCGGGAAACGTGTCGAGCGCCTTGCGGACCAGGGAGTGCCGCTCGATCTCGGCACGCCGATCCCGATCCGCTGCCGCCGCCTGTTCATTCAACGTCGGCGCTCCTTCGGTCTCTGAGGCCGAGACTATCCAGCGGCTTCCGGTACCCTCGCTCAGCAGCGCCCCGAGACGGTTGGGCAGCTTGCGATCGGCCTTCCCATCGAGCCGGAGCTCGATCAGGCCAGGCTCAAAACTGACCAGATGTACGTTGTTCCGAAGATTCGTTTCGAGGATCGGCTCCTTCATCTCACGAACAAAATCGACGACCGATTCAAAATCCGCCAGCGCGCGAGCCTGCGGGGCCCTCTCAGATTCCTGGCGAGTTTCCTGGTGAGATTCTGGGCTGCCGGCCTGCACGGCAGACGGAATTTCCGCGACATCCGACCTTGGCTCAGCCGCCACCACCGCCGTGTTCTGCGCCGTGGCCGGCACGCTGGATGGAGTCGACGATCGGTCACCCGAACCTGACCCGGTGGGGATTTCCGTCGCCGTCGGCCCGCCGTCCGAGTCCTGCATCTGACGGATGATATCCGCCGGCGCCGGCAGGTTTGCCGCGTAACCGAGCCGCACGATGACCATTTCGGCCGCTGCTCCCGGAGACGGCGCCGACCGTACTTCCGCCAGCCCCTTGAGCAGGATCTGCCAGGCCCGGGTTAGTGCCGACATTGAAAGCGCGGTTGCGAGGTCTGCCCCGCGGGTCCGGTCGGTCTCGGCCACGGTCGGGTTTTCAAGCGAGCCCGGGACAATCTTTACCCGCGTCAGCCAATGGGTCAGGGTGAGCACGTCCTCGACAACGAGATCCGGTTGCGCACCCGCGGCCACGAGTTCGCCGAGCGTTCCGAGTGCAGCAGCGACATCCCCCTTGAGGGCATGCTCGAACAAGTTATAAACCTGCGTGCGATCCGCCAGGCCCATCATGTCGCGGATCTTGTCGACTGAAATCTCATCACTTGTCAGGGTCGCCGCCTGATCGAGCAGCGACAGGGCATCTCGCACCGATCCCTCGGCGGTCCGGGCAATGATGTCGAGCGCCGCCTTCTCAATGCCGATGGATTCGCGCTCGCAGATCCCGGCCAGATGAACGGACAAGACCTCCGCATCGATGCGCCGCAGGTCAAATCGCATGCAACGCGACAGAACGGTGACCGGAATGCGGCGCACTTCGGTGGTCGCGAAGACGAACATCGTGTGGGGCGGCGGCTCCTCCAAGGTCTTCAGCAACGCATTGAACGCGTTGCGGGACAGCATGTGGACCTCGTCGATGATGTAGACCTTGTATCGCCCTGAAACAGGTGCGTATCGCACGCCATCGATAAGATCGCGGATGTCATCGACACCGGTGTGGCTGGCGGCATCCATCTCCAGCACATCGACGTGGCGGTCCTCGGAAATGGCGACGCAGCTCTCGCACGACCCGCAGGGGTCCTCGGTCGGACCGTCCCCCCGGCCGGTACAGTTCATCGCCTTGGCGATGATGCGCGCCGTCGACGTCTTGCCCACGCCGCGGACGCCCGTCAGCACGAACGCATGAGGCAACCGGTCGATCTGTATGGCGTTGGTCAACGTGCGAACCAAAACTTCCTGCCCGACGAGATCGCTGAACGTCTGGGGCCGGTACTTGCGAGCAAGAACACGATATGGGGACGGTGTTGAGGTTTCGGTCATGGTGTCCTGACAGCCAGCGTCCCTTGCGCGGCAATTCTGCGGACCCGCGCCGCCCGAGGTCGAGGCGGGCGATCCATCATTCTCCGATCTCCCGACACGGCGGGGGCTTATACCAACGCTCATTAGACATGAGCGTTGGACTTGCGTTCAACCGCCACGCGGGCTGAGCGCCTCAATGACATCTGCCTTTGGGGCGCAAGCCTTTGAGGCACCTGTCCTTGAAAGCGCAGGCTCTTTCGAACCAACATTTTCCACGTCCACCAAACTTCGATGAGGCGACCTCAATGAAGTTTGGTTACTAGGCGGGAGATTGGACAGACGACCCGGACCAACCTCGTTACGGCTGCTTCCTTCCGGACCTGACCGAGTTGGCGAAGAGGCCCGTCCACCAGCCAACCTCCCGGGCACACTATCCGCATTTCAAGTGGCGAAGACAAGCGCATCGATAGACCCAGGCAGCCATGTTCGGCGTCGGGTTGTCGCGGGCAACCCACTGTGCCAATTTGGCGCCCCTATCAACCGTTCCAAACCTTCCGGCATTCATCGCACATGAGCCATTCACCGCACACATTTGCGGGAAGTTCCCTGGACCGCACGGCCAACACGCGTCGAGAGCCGGACGAACTCGAGCGCCTGATCGGCCTGCCCGAAAGCCATTTCCTGCCACTCTGGAATCTGCGCGCCCTGGTTACATCCGGCGGTGAGCCGCGCCTGGCATGGCAACCGCTTGGGGACTTGGCGGCGTTTGCGGGCGCGGATGCCGATCTCGTGTTTCTCGGTCTCGCAGAAGACGGGCCACGATTTACCGCCGGCGTAAAAGGCGAAGCAGACCCTGCCGCAAGCGACCCATTGGCAGCACAAGGTACGTTCGAGGAAGTACGGCCCCTGGCCTCCCAGCTTCCCGCCGACGAGGCCGCGATCCTGGCCCAGGCCCGAGCCCTCGTCGACTGGCACGACCGACACGGATTTTGCGCCGTCTGCGGGGCACCGACGAAGCTCGGAGAGGCCGGGTACCAGCGGGCCTGTCAAAATGACGACTGCAAGGCGCTGCATTTTCCGCGGACGGATCCCGTGGTCATCATGCTCATCACACGGGACGAGCGTTGCCTACTCGGGCGTAACAGCCGGTTCCCCACCCGCAAGAGATACTCGGCCCTTGCCGGGTTCGTCGAACCCGGCGAGTCGATCGAGGAGGCCGTGCGGCGCGAGGTCTTCGAGGAAGCCGGCATCGTCGTCGGCCGCGTGAGCTACCATTCATCGCAACCCTGGCCCTTCCCCTCATCGCTGATGATCGGTTGTGTCGGCGAGGCGGAAAGCGAGGAAATCACCGTCGATCCCGTCGAGCTGCAGGACGCCATCTGGCTCACCCGAGAGGACGTGCGGTCCTGCTTCGAAGGCGCGGATCACGTTTCGGCGGACGGCAGACTCGAAATCCCGCCGCCAGACGCGATCGCCCATCACTTAATCAAGAGCTGGGTCGACGGGAGCCCCACATCATGATCCGGTCGGAGCCGCACATTTTCGCCGGCAACCCTCTCGACCGCGCCGCCCATCTGCGCAAGGATCCAGACACCCTCAACGCGCTGATGGCCAATCCGGAAAGCCGGATGCTGCCGGTCTGGCAACTCAAGACCCTGGTCACGTCAGGTCCGGCGACCACGCTGGCCTGGCAAGCAATTGACGGTCTGGCGGACGGCGCAGCATCGGATGAAGTGATCTTCTTGGGACTTGACGGTGACGCCGGACGGTTCGCGGTGGGCATCGGCGACGAGGCCGATCCAGCGGAGGCCGGATTGTTGAAGGGCGCTGGTACCTTCGAGGAGGTGCGGGGATTGGCATCCCGACTGCCGGCGAACGAGACCTCGATCGCGGCACAGGCGCGGACCCTGATCGGTTGGCACGATCGGCACCGTTTTTGCGCACAGTGCGGCACGCCCACGGTGGTCTCCGACGGCGGTTACCGGCGTGACTGCCCGAACGCCGCGTGTGGCGGACGGCATTTCCCGCGCACCGACCCAGTGGTCATCATGATGGCGGTCAAGGGCGACATGGCCCTGCTCGGCCGTCAGGCGTTCTGGGTTCCGGGCATGTTCTCGACCCTGGCGGGATTCATCGACCCCGGTGAGACGATCGAGGAGGCGGTACGCCGCGAAATTTTCGAGGAGGCCGGTGTGCATGTCGGCGATGTCCTCTACCATTCATCCCAGCCTTGGCCCTTTCCGTCCTCGCTGATGATCGGATGCATCGGGCAGGCGGAAAGCGAAGAGCTCAACGTCGATACACGGGAAGTCGAGGACGCGGGGTGGTTCACACGGGACCAAGTCCGAACGGGCATAGAATTGGCGCTGTCCGGACCGCCCGACGATGGTTCGTTCCATCTGCCCTTTCCCGCCTCGATCGCCCATCAACTGGCGGCCTGGTGGGTCAACAACGGGTAGATTGATTAACCCCAGAAGCACTGAGAGACCGCGCCCGTTGAGCGATCATATTTCTGAATTTTATGACAAAAATCGACTGAGGTGGGAGCATTGACAGACGATCAATCAATATACGTTGAGCGTACTCGGCCGCTCTGTGTCTGGAGGCCTCTATGGTGAAAGACGCCAAACCACAAGGTGGGAACTGGGGAGCGCGGGCGGCGTACTGGGACAAGAACGCACCGGCGGGTGAGTCGGTTACGGATGACCTCAACCAGATCCTCATCGGGCTGACCGGCATCGACGCGGGAGATCGGGTGCTCGACCTGGCCTCGGGGAGTGGCGAGCCGGCCATCAGCATCGCGTTGAAGGTCGGCGCGAGAGGCTCGGTGACCGCTCTGGACGCGCACGCCGAAATGCTCTCCGGAGCCGAGCGCCGGGCGTCAACGCTCGGCTTGACCAACATCACCTTCGAGATCGCGCGGATGGAAGAGCTGCCGTTCGATGACGACAAATTCGACGCCGTGACCTGCCGCTTTGGCCTCATGTCCTCGGAAGATCCTGTTGGAGCCCTGCGCGAAGCGCAGCGGGTGCTGAAGCCCGGACGCAAGGCCGCCTTCATGACTCACGGAAACCAAGAGCGAAACACGCTGTCGAACGTCGTGGAGCAGGTCGTGCGGGACGTCCTGGGTGAGCGTGAGGGGTCCAGTGCCGGGCGACGGTTGCGGTTCAGCGAGGCCGGTACACTGCAGGAGGTGTTCACGGCCGCAGGATTCGAAAACGTCGGCGAACGGGAAATCCGCAAGACGGTGACCCATGAGCGCAACACACGGTTTTGGCGGGGGCTGCTGGAGCGGCGCCACGGGCCCCGGTTGGAGGCTCTCCGCGCCGAAGAAGTTGCTGAGTTGAACGAGGCGCTGGAGATGGCCTTTGCGCCATATCTTTCGGATGATCAGTATGAATTGCTCTCGACCGACATGGCGGGCTGGGGCACGGCCTGAGATCGGATGCGACGGTCGATCAGACGAGGCCCAACTCCCGTTGCTTTTTCTTTGATAGGCCGAGCGAGACGATGTGATGAGAGTGGCGCAAATAATCTTTCAGGTCTGCATCAGACAGTCCGGGCTTGGAAAAATGCTGGATCCACTTCATGCCACGTGACGCGAGGTAGGGTGCCGGACGCAGGCCTGGCTGATCCCGGAGCATCTCATAGGCAATCTCGGTCACCTTGAAGGTGTACGCGGCCTCGTCATCCGCCCAGCCGCCGACGGTGAACAGTTTGCCACCCACTTTCCAGACGTGCGAGCCACCCCACTGCACCACATAGGTTGTAGCGGGGAGGCCGCCACAAAATTCATTGAACTCATCGTAAGTCACGCACATCCCTCTCTTATGCACCGCAGTACAGGTCTGGAGTATTTTACAGTCAAGGCGCCAGAAGGCAGGTCCGGGCGCCAGCATTCATACAAAGCGCGCCGATCAGGTGTTCATCACATGGAATATGGTGGAGGACGGTGATCGCCTCCGGAACTATCGGCAGATTAGCGGTTAGCGAAGTCTCGATAACCCATATTTGACAATCAATTCATCATGGCGCCCCGACGTTGCGATGGCGCGGTAAATCCTAACCACCTGCTCTGCTGTGTAGAAGCGGAACCACCATGGAAACAGGGCATGGACAAGGCCGGCAGCGCCGGCAACGATCAGCCAAAGTGAATGCTTCGCCGCGAACACCCCGTGCTCGATATAGCTTTGTGGCCGCTCTGGGCGATCAAATCGAAGATGTTCAGTCATAAATTGGGGCATCGTCATGATAGCGCCCTCCGGTCGGACTGAGTTCCATTACGCTTTTTAAATGGTGCGGACATTCAGAATGGCAAATTGCTTCCGATCACGTTTTCCGGCGCACTCACCGCCACACTGAATCTCATAATTGGATACAAGTTCGCAGGATTTGTTGTGGAGAGGTCTGAATCATGAGTTACGCGGAAACGAATCACCGGCTGCAGAACGGCGGCATCGTCATTCTCGATGGCGGGACGGGCACCGAACTCGAACGACGGGGCGTGCCCATGGACGCGGAGGCCTGGTGCGGACCGGCCACGCTGGAGAATACCGACGTGCTCGAGGCTGTGCATCGCGACTACATCGCGGCCGGCGCGGAGATCATCACAGCGAATACTTACGCGTCATCACGGCTGATGCTCGAACCCGCCGGATTTGCCAGTCAATTGGCGGAAATCAACCGCACGGCCGTTCAAGCTGCGCTGCGCGCCCGCGAGACGAGCGGACGGACTGGCGTATTGGTCGCCGGTTCGCTGTCCCACATGTGCCCGATCGTCAAAGGTGATTCGCGCGCCGACCTGTCGCGGGCAAAGTCGAAGGAAGAGATGGCGGAGGCCTTCGAGGAACTCGCTTTGATTCTGCGGGACGAAGGTTGCGACCTCATCCTTCTGGAGATGATGTACGACCCACAAAGGACTCGTCTTGCCTTCGCCGCGGCGGCGGCGGCGGACCTGCCCGTGTGGGCAGGGTTCTCGGCGCGCCGCGGAGATGACGGGTCGGTCCTCAGTTTTGCACGGGAACGCGAAATTCCGTTCGAAGAAATCCTTCAGGTCCTTGACGACTTCGACGTGGCCGCGGCGGGTGTCATGCATTCTGATTCGAACGTCACCGGCGATGCGATCGACATTCTGCGGACGGCCTTCAAGGGTCCGCTCATGGCCTATCCCGATTCAGGCTATTTCAAGATGCCGCACTGGCAATTCGAAGACGTTATCCCGCCAGCCCGATTTCTCCAATTCGCGTCCGACTGGGTCGAACAGGGCGTGCAGATCGTCGGCGGCTGCTGCGGCCTTTCTCCCGATCACATCGCCGCCCTGCAACCGCTTGGGCAACGATAGCGGGTCCGGTCAGGATAACTCCCCCCGCCACGAGAACGGCGCGAAGTTACCGTTGTTGCTGACCCCTTGAAGATCAAGATCGAGATCAAACCCCTCGACCCGCATCTCGCTCGCCTTGGCCAGCGCGAGCTTCCGGCCAGCGGGGTGCGAGGTATTCTCAAGGTAGTAAGGCTCTCCGTTGACCAGACGTGATGGCACACCTTCGATGACGAACTTGAAGATGCCGGACGCCGAGCTGGCCCGTTTCAGGCCATCCATCTCAAAGGCAATGGGTTTGAACTCAACGCCGCGAAAGTCGGCGACGAGGTTCTCACGGATCACCGATGTGGGCCCACCAGCCTCACCGCTGGCGATAGCGGCCAGGATCTTCCGCTGGCTTTCGTCGGCACCATCGTCGACGACGCAGCCGAAAACCCAACCGCCTTGGGCCATGACGTTGCCCGTGCGGACAACCAGGGCGAAAGTCTGCCCTTCCAGGCGAATGTCACCACAATGTCCCTCGTCGATGCGATAAACCATGAGGTCATAACAGTTGTCGTTGGTCGCCGGACTCTGCGGATTGGTGTAGATGCAGGGACACAAGTAGTCGCAGTTGCAACTCTCCATGTACTGGCCGCTGATGGCCCACGCCTCGCCCGCCATATCGTTTTCCTCCCCCTGCATCCCAGCGGAACCGGATTGTCGACCAGCGGCGCGATCACGTAACGGCGCTACGCCAGAGCAGATTCACGCGACCCAAACGGGTCGCGATCTGCTCATGAGAAAATTTTGTTGAGTTGGAAACGGAAATGTTTCCAACTCAACAATGTCATTTGCTCAATCATAAATATGGTAGAGCAGATTCACGCGACCCAAACGGGTCGCGATCTGCTCTACGAGAGTGTTCCGGTGCCGGGCCCTGAAGTCCTCGGGCACCAAGGAACGGCGTCACGACGGTGCCCGGTCACTCGAGATGGAACCACAGTGTTCGTCAAGACAACGCTCCCTGCCATGAGAACGGTGCATAGTGGCCGTTGTTGCCGACACCTTGAAGATCCAAATCGAGGCCGAAGCCCTCGACCCGCATTGTATTCGCCTTAGCCAGCGCCAGTTTGCGGCCGGCGGGATGTGCCGTGTTCTCGAGATAGTAGGGCTCGCCATTGGCCAGCTGCGAGGGCACGCCCTCGATGTCGAACCCGAACATGCCGGGTGCCGCAGCGGCGCGCTTCAGGCCGTCTTCCTCAACGGTGATGGTTCTGAATTCGACACCGCGGAAGTCAGCCACCAGATTCTCTCGGATCATTGATGTCGGACCACCGGCTTCACCGCTGGCGATGGCGGCGAGAATGCCGCGCTGGGTTTCATCGGCGCGATCATCGACGACGCAGCCGAAGATCCAGTCACCGTGGGCCATGATCTCTCCGGTGCAGATCACCAGGGCAAAGGCCTGTCCGACCAGAGATACCTCTCCGCACTGACCCTCGTCGATGCGGTAGACCATGAGCGCGTAACAATTATCGTTGGTCGCGGGTCCCTGTGGATTGGTGTAGATGCAGGGACACAGGTAGTCGCAGTTGCGGCTCTCCATGTACTGGCCGCTGATGGCCCACGCCTTGCCTGCCATACCGAGTCCCTCCTGCATGTGTTCTGAGAGAAAGATTGTCGGCCAACCGCGCGAACGCGTAAAGGCTCTAGCGCAGCAGGACGAGGATCAGGATTCCTACCGCGACCAGGGCGATACCGAAGAGTTCGGTTACATTGCTGCGTTCGCGGAAGAAGAGGTAAGAGGCACCGAAGGTAAAGAGCAATTCGATCTGGCCGAGGGCGCGGACGTAGGCCGCGTTCTGAAGGGTCATGGCGGTGAACCAGCCTGCCGATCCCAGCATGCCGGCGCAGCCGACCCACGCCGAGACCCGCCACGATGCGAGCACGGCGGTGATCTGGCCAGGCTCGCGGATGCGCATGTATAGAGCCATGACGATGGTCTGAAAGATGGTCACACAGGCCAGCGTGAAGGCCGCGCGAATGACGAAGTTGCCGCTGTCGAGAGAGAGCGACGCCGCCCGGTAACTGACGGCCGAAATTCCGAAGAAGGCGCCCGACGCGATACCGATGAGTGCGGATCTGTCGAGACCGTGCTTCATGAGATCACGCACGTTGAGGGATGCCTTGGTCACGGAGATCATCATCACGCCGACGAGACTGACTATGATGGCCATCGTGGCAACGAAACTGATCCCTTCGCCGAGCACGACGATTCCGAACATCGCGGTCTGAATGGTCTCGGTCTTGGAGAAAGTCGTGCCGACGGCGAAGTTTCGGAACGAGAAGATATAGACGAGAAGGGCCGTCGCGATGATCTGGGCCAGTCCGCCCGTGACCATATAGGCCGAGAATTCGAAGTGCGGCACCGGCAGCGCGTAGCCGCCAAAGAGAACCAACGTCGCGGCGTACAAACAGGCCAGCGGCGCGGCGTAGGCAAACCGAGAGAATGTCGCACCTGACGTGCTGAGCCGGCCCTTCAGAACCTTCTGCAGCATTGAGCGCAGGTTCTGCATAAATGCCGCGAAGATGGTGATGGGGATCCACAATTCCATGCGGATGTCTTTATCAGGTCGAAACGTGTTTGGCAGAGCCTTTTGCGCGGTACAGATAGATGCGGGAGTCGTGCAGATCGCCAATGGCGTGCTCGTCGATGGGTTGCCAACCGGGAAGGCGAAAGAAGTTGGAGACCACGAGTGCGCCCGGCGACAGTTCCTCGGCGAGCTTGGGTTCAAGCTTCCGCATGCCGCCCGGGAACAGGTAGCAAACGACCAGCGCCGCATCGCCCAAACCTGCACCGTGGAAGTCACCGCGGATCAATGTGAGATTGGGGAGACGCCAGACCCCCTGGCATAATCTTGAGACCAGCCAGGGCAGCGGCGAACGTTCGTAGGCCACGACCCGGCAGCGCGGATATCGGCGCGCCAGAGGAAAGGCGAGCGTTCCCCATCCCGATCCGAGTTCGAAGATCGTCCCGTCCAGCTCAGCCGGCAGCAAGTTGAGCATGGCCGACTTCGCGCGCGGCATGGTCGGCAGCGGGGAGATGCCCGTGATGAGCGTATAGACCAGCACAAGGCCGGCCACGATCAGCGCTAGTGCGAGAACAACCAGATTCATGGCGAGAGCCGTGTCCGATCGGATGGTAGCGCCCGATTGGGTGTAACGCGGCTGTCAGACTCAAAGAATGTGGACAGAAAGGCGCTCCTACCCACGATCGAGAAGATAGTCGCGCGCGGCCCGGACACCGGAGAGATAGGCCCCGGGAAGTTGCCCCGCCCACTCGCTGTGGGTTGCTTCGCCGGCAAAATAGAGACGGCCTTCCACGGTCCGGCGCAATTCCCGGCGCATGCGGTGGTACCCTGGCTTGGCGGCGGCATAGGCCCCGAGGCTATAGGGATCATGCCCCCACGCAGTCGCGTGTCCTTTGACGAATCGCTTATGCACGGCACTACCGAACATGCTTGCCAGTTGTTC
>Ga0209403_10001691_pt1 | contig 28016 bp, 20 predicted proteins | sample ArcticOcean_MG_C_8_FD_187440 | JGI IMG/M metagenome (GOLD analysis project Ga0209403, IMG submission 187440) | Marine microbial communities from western Arctic Ocean - ArcticOcean_MG_CB11_86 (SPAdes) (version 2) | ecosystem: Environmental > Aquatic > Marine > Oceanic | place: Arctic Ocean...
CCGCTTTGGCCTTTCCCGATCAGCCTGCCTGCAGCGAGTTCTGATTCTCAGGGAGCGGGCTGGCGATACCGATAGCCGAATCCCCTGACATTTTCGATCTGCGTGAGGCGATAGATCAGATCGTGTCAGACATGCGCTCTGACACGACGGCAAAAGCGATTGAGGTCTCGACGCTGGGAATGTCGGCGCCCGTATTGGTAGTAGGTGATCGCGGCCGAGTCGTACAGATCTTGGCCAATTTGATGAGTAACGCCATCAAGTACAGCCCCTCCAACGGCGCGATCGAAGTCGCGGTAGCGACACCGGACGAAGGCGGCGACTTCGCAAAGGTGAGTGTTCGAGATGAAGGCCTAGGTATTGCCGAAGCTGACGCTGTACGGATATTCGAAGGGTTTACAGAGTCAGCGATTCGACAACTGGTGTCACGACAGGAACAGGCCTGGGCCTGGCCATAACCCGGGCCCTAGTGGAGCTTCACGGAGGAGAAATCTGGCTCGAAAGCGAGGTCGGCGGTGGGAGCATATTCAGCTTTACGCTGCCTGTGTCAACTCCACCGGACGGGCCAGAGTCATGAAATATCGAGTTAGTCGAATTTTCGAGGAGCCGGCCACTCGGCCGGCCCCTTCACTTCAATCGAGCACTTTCATCTAAGCTCAGCCGAGCCTAGGCTTCCCGCTTCCACTCCTCTCGGAGAAGGCCATAGACTGCGTAGTCGACCCTGTCTCCGTTCCTCACGCTGTGGCTGCGGCGCACGCCCTCCTCGGCCCTCCGACGAGTGAACGGACTCGGCGTCCCGGTGTAGAGGCTCATCTCGGCGTCACTCGCGTAATCGAAGTATTCGTCTACGTCTTCCAGGCCGAATGGCCTTAGCTCAAATCTATCGGTGGTAAGCAGTACGTCTTCAAATCCGTAGTTCACGTGCGATCTCCTTTTCATAAACAAAAAATGGCCACAAACCCAAGGGGCTCATGGCCATCGATCTTCAGGAGACCAAAGAGCCATGAGCAGCGCGACCGAGGCCGCCTACTCATGGCTCTAGTTGTTACCAGGCTGTTTCGCAGGCGAACCTAGTCGAGCTTGTTTACCTCAACAGTGACCATTACTCACCTCTCGAATACACAATATCCTGCCGAACACACCCTAACACGTGCCGACGCCCTACGGCAAAATCTCAGGAATTTCGTACTCCGCGATCAACTCCTTGAAGCCCGTCACGTCCTCGTCAACGATGCGTTGTAGGTCGTCGGCTTGTGAATCGAGACGCTCGTTCAGCGAGGCGAACACGTCACGGGAGGACTTTGTAGGAGCCCAATCTGCGCTGGCTACGACGCCCATCAGCTCCTTGAGTTTCGCGTAGAGGCCCAGAGGAATTCCTCGTGGCTGTGTGCCAGCGGATCTGAAGGGCACTAGCTCGTTCTCCACGTCGCCCAGCTTTCCGGCGATCGCCCCCGCAGCCTCCGTGAGCCTAGCTTCAGCCGCATGACCCTCCGCCCGCGCGGCCCACTGCTGGACCTGGTCGCGCAGGTTCCGAATCTTGACCACCTGGCCATGGGTCTCGGAGTAGCGATCGCGGATCGCGATTTGGAGTGCAAACTGTGCGTCAAGATCCGCCTGGCTGACATTCGACCTGGGGTCGGCTGCGATCTCGAATAACGCTTCGCTGGTATTGCCGCCGGTTGTGAGCTCGATCGTATAGGTGCCGGGGGGCGCCAGAGGGCCGGTGTTTTTTGCTCCGAACGGAGAAACGCCACCCGCGACATCACCAAGTTCCTTACCTTGCGGATACCGGGTATCCCACTGGAACCGGTTCATGCCCTGGTGTGCATCGAGCCGGCCGTCGCCCTGCAATTCGGTGGAGTAGGTCTTGATGGCTGCGCTGGATGGTGCGCGGAGGGTTATCGCCACTTCCACCTCCGGCTCATCTGCGAGGTGATAGTACACGGAAACGCCGTCCGGCGGGTTCGCCCCGGCGTTCAGGTAGATGCGTTCTCTGCCGCCCCCAGGCGTCTCCACCTGGCGGTATGTCATCGGTGGGCCCAGGATGTCGGACATGTACTGCTTTCCGATGGTATCGTCCAGGATCGAGCCGGCCTGCCGAAGTAGCCTCGTGTAGTTTCTTGGCTTGACCAGGTGGGCTGGCGCGGATAAGGCGGCCTCGGTCAGTTCACGTAGCGGGGACAGATCGTCGAGGATCCAGAACGAGCGTCCGTGGGTGCCCGCAATTAGATCTCCGTCCTTAATTTGCAGGTCATAAATGGGCACCACTGGCAGGTTGGTTCGCAGCGCATCCCATTGATCACCGCCGTCGAGGGACACGTACACGCCAGTCTCGGTCCCTGCGTAGAGTAGGCCCGGCCTCTCCGGGTCCTCCCGCACGACGCGGGTGAAGTCGTCGCCGGGGATCCCAGTGGTGATCTGGGTCCACGTGTCGCCGTAGTCCTGCGTCTTGAAAATGAAGGGCCGGTTATCGTCCAGCTTGTACCGCGTCGCGGCCACGTACGTCGTAGCCGGATCGTGGGACGATGGCTCGATGGACGACACCAGCGCCCACTCCGGCAACCCAGGTGGAGTTACGTTTGCCCAGGACCCGCCGCCATCCCGCGACAGGTGGACCAGGCCGTCGTCGCTGCCCGCCCACAGCACGCCCTGCTCGTGGGGCGACTCGGCGAAGGCGTAGACGGTGCAATACATCTCAGCCCACGGACCCTCCGATGTAATGGGGCCCGAAAGTTGCTGCTTTGACTGGTCGTCGCGCGTCAGGTCGGGGCTCACCGGATCCCATGACGTGCCCTCGTCCCGCGAACGGAAGACGATATTGCCACCGATGTAGAGAGTGTCGGGGTCATGGGGTGAGATTACTATCGGAAACTCCCATGCGAAGCGATACTTGAAATCGGCGGGAGCCGTGTTCTGGTTGTACTCGGGCCAGGGCATGATCACCCGAACCTGTCCGGTCACGTGGTCATAGCGCTGTAGCGTCCCTCCCGGGTATGAGGAGTAGACGATGTTGGAATCGCCAGGCTTGACCGCGATCTTGCCCGACTCTGACAGGCCAACCGTGTATGTGTCCTCCCAGAGTAGCGCCCCTTTAAACGACCGAGTCGGCACGGACAACGCGGAGTTGTCCTGCTGCGTGCCGTATACCCTGTAGGGGAACTGGTCGTCGGTGGCGACGTGGTAAATCTCGGACGTGGGCTGGTTGTAAATACTGGACCAGGTGTCGGCCCCGTTGTAGGTGACGCATGCGCCGCCGTCGTTGCCATTGATCATCCTGAGGGGATTGCGCGGGTCTATCCACAGGTCGTGGTTGTCGCCGTGGGGCGTCGTGATCTTCTCGAATGTGCGTCCGCCATTGGTGGACTTAAGGGACTGCATCGCCAGCACCCATACTGTTTCGGCGTCCGTGGGGTCGGCGAAGACGTGGGTGTAGTACCAGGGCCTAGAGCGCACGTCCTCGCTATCATTGACCTTCTCGAAGGTGTCGCCGCCGTCGTCGGAGCGGAACAGGCCGCCGTGTTCGGCTTCGATCAGCAGCCAGATGCGCCCAGACTTTGCAGCGGAGGCTGCCACGCCCATGCGCCCTTTCAGGCCCTCGGGCAGTCCGGGGTTGTCGGAGATATCGGTCCAGGTGTCGCCGCCGTCGTCCGACCTGTAGACCCCGGAGTCGGGTCCTCCGCTGCTCATGTCCCAGAAAGAACGCTTGCCCTGCCAAAGGGTCGCATAGAGTCGTCGGGGATTTGTTGGGTCGATGACGAGATCGGCGGCCCCTGCAACATCGCTCTTGTAGAGCACACGCTCCCAGTTGGCACCGCCGTTTTGGCTACGAAAAACCCCTCGCTCTTTATTGGGCCCGAAGGCATGTCCCAGCGCGGCGACGTACACAATATCGGGATTTGAGGGGTGCACCCTGACGCGAGAGATATGGCGTGTGTCCTTGAGCCCAAGGTTCATCCATGTCGCACCGCCGTCATTGGAGCGGTACACGCCGTCGCCATGGGTCACGTCGACCCGGATGCACGCCTCGCCGGTGCCGGCGTAGATCACGTTCGGGTCGGACTCGGCCACCGCGATAGCTCCGACAGAGGCCGTGGTGAAGTCGCCGTCTGAGACGTTTTCCCAGTACGTGCCGCCGTCGGTGGACTTCCAAACGCCCCCGGCGCACGCGCCGAAGTAGAAGACGTTTTGGTCTGATGGGTGCCCGGCCACTGCCACGACACGCCCACCCCGAAAAGGCCCGATGTTTCGCCAGTTCATGATGCCGTCGAGAACGTCCACGCTAGCCATTTTGCAGTTCACTCCCTGAGATTGACGCTGTATTCCCATTCATCTCCATCCCTAGATATGAGGACTGAGGTGGGGGTCTCGCGCTTCCGCTGGCAGTGTAGCTTAGGAGGAGGTCAATGCAAAGGGGCGAGGGTCGCTGTTGGGGAACTCGGACGCGAACAAGTAAGTGGAGCTTGCCGAATGGTGGTTCGACGAGTTCACCCCGGGCGGAAACTCTAGGGGCTTCCCTGACTTGCACATCGGCCCTTTTCTGGATTAGGGAAAAGGGGAGTGCAGAGGGGCGATAGCCTCTATGCCGGGAGTGTGAGGGCGTCCCTCACAGACAACATCAATATTTCTCTTCTTTTTATGCTGGGGCGGGGTCGCATGGTGGCATAGCCAGGCCCCGCAGCCCCTACATCCCGAGCGCGTCGAAGCTGGCCGCCATGACACTGGTGGAGTCTATCTCGTATTCGCGGTACAGGTCCTCGGGCGTACCCGACTGGCCATACCGTGTCACACCGAGCGGGAATGTGGGTGCCGCCAGCGCCGCTCCCAACCAGGCTAGTGTCTGTGGGTGCCCGTCGAGGACGGTCACGATTGGCACATGGCGCTCTTCAGGTGACAGCACGCCGTCCAGGAATGGCTTGTCACGCTCCCCGGTCTTCATGGACTGGTGGACAGAGTCCTGGAAGGTACTGTAAAGGGGTCCCGGCCCGGTAACATTGATTACGTTCGCAAACACACCCTCTTCGAGGAGTTGATTACTGGCATCAATCGCCCCCGGGACCATCGCTCCACAGGCGAACACGTTTACCACGTTCTCCCCAGGAGCGTAGCCGTCCTCACCGCTGCGGTCGACTAGCCTGTACGCCCCGGCGATAACCTGTTGTCGCAACTGCTCCAGTTCGGCCGGATCGGATGGCGGTGTGAACAAGGACTGGTCGGCGGGCTTGGTGGTCAGGCGCAGATATGTCGACTCGACCCTCGTTCGGATCTTGTCCAGCGCCGACAGCAATATCCACTCCAACTCTTGGCCAAAGCAAGGCTCGTAGTAGGCCAAATCGGGCAGCCCGATGCCGATGGCGGGTGTGATTACCGATTGGTGTGACCCACCCTCGGGGCCGAGAGTGACGCCAGAAGGGGTGCCGACGACGATGTATCGCGCCCCCGAATAGACGCTGACCATGAATGAGTCGAGGCCGCGGCGAACGAAGGGGTCGTAGACGGTGCCGATCGGGAAGAGCAGTTCGCCCGTCATCTCGAAGGTGAGTCCGAGTTGCCCCAGGCATGTGAACAGGTTGTTTTCCGAGATACCCAGCTCGATGTGCTGGCCCTGGTCGGATTCGACCCACTGTAGCGATCGAGCCTCGCTCTCCTCCGGGACATCTTCCTGAGCGGATTTTCCATAGATGCCGACGCGGTTGATCCAGCCTCCCAAGTTCGTGGAGCTAGCAACGTCCGGACTCGTTGTGACCAGCCGCTCGCGGAGCGCAGCATGGTTACGTGAAATCTCGGTGAGTACCTGGCCGAATACCTGCTGGGCAGAGGATTCGCCGCGGTACGTCCGGCCGAAGCTGGTTGGTATTTCAATCTCGGGCGGGGCGTCGTTCTGGCGCTTTTGCAGCTGGAGGCGGGAGCCCGTTTCGAGGCATAGTCGCCCGGCGGCAGTGTCGGACCCTAGCCTTGCTGTGAGTTCGCTCTCGTCGATACCCAGGGCCTCACGGACCTCGGCCATTTGCTGCTCGTTGAGGTTGGCAGAGTGATTCTGAGGGTCGCCGACAATCGGCAACATCCATCCCTTTAGCGTATAGGCGAACATGACGGTTGGGCCAGTCGCCTGATCAGCCTTCCCGAAGGCCTCACGGAGCATCGCGAAGTCGTGGCCACCGAGGTTCCGCAGCAGAGATTGAAGATCGTTGTCGTCCCACTGGCCGATGAATTCGGCCATGTCGGTGGGGTGCTCACTTGTTCGAGGCAACCACTCGCGTAGAGTGGCGGCGTCAACCCGGAGCAGTCTCTGATACATCTCGTTGGACATGCCGTCGATGCTGTCGCGAAGCAGATCGCCCCGAGGCAGCTCGTAGGCCGCCTGGAGCTTCTTGCCGTACTTGGCGTCGATGACGTTCCAGCCGTTGGCGTCGAACATTTGTCGCCAGACATCGGCTCTGATACCGGGGATGACGCGGTCGAGGCTCTGGCGATTGAGGTCGACGACCCACAGGGCGTTCTCAAGGCCCTCCAGGGCAGGGTCGGCGATGCCTTCCCAGACTACCCCCTCGTCAAGCTCGGCGTCTCCAACGAGGCTGATAAAGCGACGACCAACGCCACTGTCCTCGTTGAGGTGGTTACGTACGTACTCCTCGGCCAACCATGCAAAATTGGGTGCAACAGCTCCGATTCCCACCGGGCCCGTCGAGAAGTCGACCCCGTCCGGGTCTTTGGTGCGGCTGGGATAGGCCTGAAGCCCTTGGAACTGCCTGAGTTTGGTCAGATACTCGGCATCCAGATTGCCGAGCAGGTACTGGATTGCGTGGAAGACCGGGGATGCGTGGGGCTTGATGGAGATGCGATCGCCCACTCGCATGTACTCGAAGTACAGGTAGGTCATGATGGTCACGACGGAGGAGCTGGAGGCCTGATGGCCTCCTACCTTGACTCCGCCGGGGCCCTTCCGGATGCGGTTGGCATGGTCCACCATGTTGATGGATAGCCACAAGATACGCTTCTGAATCTCGTGCAGCACGTCGTCACGTTCGCCGCCGGTGCCGACCTCCGGCATCAAGTCTGTCGCCATCTCGTCCTCCGCAGAATTACGCAATATTAGGGTGACGACAGTATATCATTGCGCCGCTGAAAAACCGGAGCAAATTTTGGGTACTGGGAACGAGATTATGGGACCCGGATTCAGAGTCCGACAGCTGTTCAGGAGGCCGCGGGTTCTAATTCGAAGGTAGGCGATGTGGACGGGCTGCTGCTTTAGCAGGAGCGTGACAGGATACTCCGAGCCGCCACTGCTCGATCACAGCCTATTGAAAGGGATATTCCCGGGCTACTTCCCCAGGTAGTCGGCGGCCCAGCCAAGGCCCCCCACGGTGGTGGTGGCCGGCTTGTACTCGCACCCGACCCACCCCTCGTAACCCATCTCGTCGATAGCTTTCAGGACGAATGGGTAGTTGATCTCGCCGGTGCCAGGCTCGTTGCGGCCTGGAGTGTCGGCGATTTGAATGTGCGAAATCGAGTCGAGGTTGGCCTGCATTGTGGGCACCAGATCGCCCTCCATGACCTGCATGTGGTAGATGTCGTACTGCACGTACAGATTGGAGACGGCGGCCTCCGCGATTATGTCGAGGGCGTGTTTGGTGTCCCGCAGATAGAAGCCCGCGATGTCCCGCTGATTGATGGGCTCGATCAGGAGGCGGACTCCCGCGTCCTCGAGTCGCTGGGCCGCGAATCTCAGGTTGGATACGAATGTCTCGTGAAGTGTCTCAGGGGCGGCGTCTGTCGGGGCGATACCTGCGAGGCAGTTGACTTGTAGGCAGCCAAGGACGCCAGAGTACTCGATAGCTGAGTCAATGCCGGCGCGGAACTCTTCAACACGTCCGGGGTGGCAGGCGATGCCTCGTTCTCCCGCGGGCCAATCGCCCACGGGAAGGTTGAAGAGGACCTGAGTGAGCCGGTGGCGACGCAACATCTCAGCGACGTCTGTCTTATCGTACTCGTACGGAGAGACGTACTCGACGCCGGCAAAGCCTGCTTCCGCCGCCGCGCCGAAGCGGTCCAGGAAGTCGACCTCGTTGAACATCATACTCAGGTTGGCTGCGAGCTTGGGCATATCTTGCGTGGCTCCTTGGTGGATTGGCTTCTATCTAGCCAATTATATTGGAGAGTAAGCCGTCGTCAACGGGTCACGGCGAAAATGGTGTCCGCCGGATAGGACGAGCGAACTCGATTGATCTTTAATGCCATCGGGAGAAGCATGCGCAGCCTCGATATTGCGGCAGGTATATTGCTGGTTCCCAATAAACTGCGGACTCGCAGTTCGTGATCACCCGAGTTGGTGTGTGGATCTCGATTGTGATGCTGGCGGCAGCCGCCTGCGGCGGAGTGGCCGGTCTGGGGGTCGTAATCGGGATCTACCCCACGGTGATTCCGCAGGCCAAATACCCGAGAGTGATCGGATTTAACCGCAATAACAAGGAGTTCACCGTTACGGTTGCTCTCCAAGCGTCCCCGTACACGTCCTTGGTCGCGATCGAAGCGGGCGACGGTCGTGGGGGTAGGTACAAGGGCTCCAGCTACCAAAAAATTTCGCCCCATGTGCCCTGGAGTTTTAGGTACGCCCAGGAAATCACCGTTGAAATTCCAGCCGCGGCGCCGCTCGACAGCCTGGTTATTACCGGCGAGCAAGGACGATCCTTTCGGCCGCTTCAGTTCACTTTGTATCCGGAGCTGACAGAGGGCCTGCCAGGGTTAAAGCCGCTGGAAGCCTCTATCAATGAACTGAATGGAAGGCTGCCCTTCTATCTGAATGAACTAGGCCGGGCTCACCTGACAAGGGTTTTGGCCGTTCGTCGTGTCGCCAATGTCTACGGGGAAGAGGAGAACAGCCAGCGTCGACTCCCATTGCAGAGTGAAGTCACCCTGGCCATCGATCACATAGGACCCGGAACTATGACCGTCGCGCTGACAACGGCTTATTCTCAACATAGTGACGGGACCCTTATGGAACTGACAGGCATTGATACCGTTTCGAGCTCTCCGATTTTCTGCGTAAGCGAGGAAGGCGAGTCCCCGAAATGTGAGTGCACTATCCAGGGGGAAAGCACTTTAAGCGTGTCCGTTTGGACTCGCGAGCTAGACCCAGACGTAGTGGCCCTGATCATTCCGGTACTGGTCAATCAACAACAGCCGAGTGAAGTGACCAGGCGCCTCGTAATTCCAATTGCCGAGGTCTCTCCTGAGCCTGAAATCGACCCAGAGTCTGACTAGGGCTGTTGTCCGAGGCACGCCATGTACCTCTTCAGTATGATAAGCAGTGATTGGTTTTTGCGTGATAGGCCTGTCTGACCTCAATAGCATAATGGGAGGGCTCTGATGGAGTCATCGTCCCTGGAGGAGTTCCTCGCGCGTCAGAGTCTCACGTCCACGGCAACCGCCAGTTGGCGTCGGGGCATTGAGCTAGAAATACGCAGTTATATCTCGTCCGAGGTTCCGCCTGGCGAGTTGGTTTCGTCGGTTCGTGCGGTTGTACTTCGTGAGGACTCCGTGCTGACAATGACCAACCTGGACGGGGACCACATCCTTCCGGGCGGACGTGTCGAGGAGGGCGAGACACACGACGAAGCACTACGGCGAGAGGTGTTTGAGGAGGCGGGGGTAGAGCTTGCCATAATGGGCCGGATCGGGTTCATGCACCTGAGGCACACATCACCCAAGCCTGATGACTATCCGCACCCATACCCGGACATCATCTGGCCGATATGGGCCGCGTCGTTCGCTGGATCCAGACCCGACTTGATGGTTGACGACGGGTACGACGTCTCGTTCCGATTCGTGCCTTTCCAAAATGTCGACGAGCTCAAGTTGGACGGTCATGAGTCGGCGTTGTTGGAAGCAGCGCTGGCGATGAGGACATAACACTGGGCGATCTCACTACCGAGTGACCCCTCGGTTGATTGCGTTGCCCTGGCCCGCGTTGTATCCTTTGGGGCCATGGAACTATCTCGCGTACTCGACTCACCATTCGCCTGGGCAGCGGCAGGATTCATCATCGGCCTCTCCCTGGGGGTCACCGCTCTGTCCGCATGGCTCCTCGCGATAGGGTTTGGGGCATTTCTCGTCAACCTGAAGCTTCACGGCCCAGCACAGCATGCAAATGAAGGGTGGCTGTTCGCAGCCGGTCCTGCCTTCATGATGGCGTGGGTATTTGGCTTCATCGTGCGGGGTCTTGTCTTCACCTCTTGATCGACTGGCCTCCCTAGCTCGCGCGGTCGCGGAGAGTTGGCCTCACCCCCCGTAGATATTCAGGTGTGGGACACCGTCACACCCTAGCTAAAGGGTCCTGGTTCTGCACACCCGCTCAAAACCGTGGTACGCCAGCCTAAGGCCCACCAATAGAAATGTGGCAAATGGGCATGACACTTCAAACCCCACCCAAGTAGGCGCTACGCAAAATGGACATGACCCCCCCAGCCAAACAAAGCGTGCGCAGCACTGCCTCGCTGTTTGTGACTTGTGTGGTGGACCAGTTCTACCCTGAGGTTGGCGAGAGCACAGTCCGTCTGCTCCGAAGACTCGGTGTGGAATTGGACTTCCCGGAGGGCCAGACCTGCTGCGGACAGCCAGCGTTCAATTCCGGTTTCCGAAGCGATGCGATGCCGGCCGCCCGTCGATTCCTGGAAACCTTCAAAGATAGCCCCCAAATCGTCGTGCCCTCGGGATCGTGTACGGCCATGATCCGCGTCTACTACCCGGAGCTGTTCCAGGATGACATTGAAACGGCGCAGTTGGCTATCGAAGTAGGCAGGAAAACCTTCGAGCTCTCCGAATTCATAGTGGACCAGCTCGGGGTCACCGATCTCGCCGCCGCCTTGCCCGACAGGACACAAGGCCAGGGCCAACGGGTTGCCTACCACCCCGGCTGTCATCTGAAGCGTGAACTGGGAGTCGTGTCACAGCCCCTCGATCTTATGGACTCACTTCCGGAGATCGAGCTGGTTCCCTTTGAGCAATCGGATGTATGCTGCGGATTTGGCGGCACATTTTCGGTCAAGTACCCGGAGATTTCCGGAGCGATGCTCGGGGATAAAGTCGCTGCGGTCCGAGACTCAGGAGCAGGCACGTTGGCTGCGTGCGACGCCACATGCCTGATGCAGATAGGCGGTGGCCTAGAACGACAGTCGGTGCCGATCCGTACGGCCCACCTTGCCCAGATCCTGGATGAGGCGACTTCGTAATGGAAATAAAGACAAAACAATTTAAAAAGGCAGCGGCTGCCACGATCGCAAATCCGGAGCTACAGTCCAGGCTCCGCAATCTCTACGACGGTTTCTACAAGGCACGAGATCGGGCCGTCGACGCCACACCCAACTGGGACGAGTTGTCAGACAAGGGACGGGCCATCAAGGCTCACACCATCCAGCACCTGGGGCACTACCTGGAGATGGCCGAAGCCAGCGTCATCAAGGCAGGTGGCAAGGTATATTTCGCAAAGGACGCAGAGGCTGCCAACAAGTACGTGCTTGATCTTGCGCGATCCCGTGGTGTGCGTTCGGCGATCAAGAGCAAGTCAATGATTTCCGAGGAGATGGGGCTCAATCAGCGGCTCGAAGAGGCCGGAATTGAGGCAGTAGAGACCGATCTGGGCGAGTACCTGATTCAGCTAAAGGGCGAAACGCCCTATCACATCATTGCCCCAGCGATTCACATGTCGAAAGCGGATGCCGCGTCCGTTCTCCAGGCCCAATCGGATGTCCCGATTGGCGACTCGATCGAGGAGATGGCGGGCGCCGCTCGTGTCCAGCTTCGCGAGAAATTCGTGGTCGCGGATATGGGAATTACGGGCGTGAACTTCTTGGTGGCCGAGACGGGCACAGTGGTGCTGGTCACGAACGAGGGCAACGGCAGAATGAGCACGTCGATGCCCCCCATCCACGTTGCAATCATGGGCATGGAGAAGGTTGTTCCTTCGATGGAGGACCTGGGCACAATGCTGCGATTGCTCGTGCGCTCGGCCACAGGGCAGCGCCTGTCCAGCTACGTGACTACGGTAACGGGTCCGCGACGGGAGAGCGACGTAGACGGCCCGAGCGAGTTTCACCTTGTGATCGTGGACAATGGCCGCTCGAAGATGCTTGCCGACCCCGAAATGCGAGAGGCGTTGTACTGCCTGCGTTGCGGTGCTTGCCTCAATGCGTGTCCGGTGTATCGGAAGGTTGGCGGCCATGCCTACGGCTGGGTATATTCAGGCCCCATCGGGGCGGTTGTCTCGCCGATGCTGACGAGTCTGCCGGAGGCCAAGGACCTGCCCCACGCGTCAAGCCTCTGTGGGGCGTGCCGCGAGACTTGTCCTGTGAAGATAGACATACCTCGAATGCTGCTTCATATGCGTTCGGAATTGGCTGAGGGCCGCGTCGACCCTCAGGCAAAAAGTGTCCCGCTGATGGAGCGCCTGTCTATGAAGGCCTGGAGGATGTCGGTGGCCAGTCCGATGATGCTCCGCATCTCGAATCGGGTGGGCCGACTACTACAAATACCCTTGGCCAGGGCTGGTCGTATTAACAAGCTGCCACCCCCCCTGTCGGGATGGACCCGGCATCGCACCTTCCCTGTGCTGGCCAAACGTCCATTCCGCGACCGCTGGAAGGAGATTAACCTCGGAGACCAAGAGCGCGGAGAGTAGTTGAAAAGGGTTGTGCAGAGTGGCGTAACCCCCCTTAGCCGGGCTATCACAAGGTTGTCCCTCGCGTGCCCATCTGTTCATCGTCGCCGAGTTAGGGACGAATGAAATGAATCTTCGGGACTACTTTGGATATTCTGAAAAGGGGAGTGCATAGGGGCTATGCCCCTATGCTGGGTGTGTGAGGGTGCCCCTCACAACATAAAACCTCTCTTCTACTTCTTTCTTGATCAGGGCGAACGGGATGGAAGCCAGAGACTTGCCCGCAGCCTCCCAAGCATCTGGCGGGTGCGAATTGGTGACCAGGAACAAGAGGTGCTGATCTGAGCGAACGCGACGAATTTCTGTCTACCGTCCGTGGAGCACTTGGGCGCTTCGGAGTCGGGGCCCCTGAGCAGGTGCCGAGTGCAACGGCGCTATCGGACGACGTGGTTGCCGTGGAATTGCGCGCCCAGGCTGTCTTAGAGGATGCAAAGGGCCGGGCTGACGAGCTAATGGATGCCTTGGCAGTGTCGGCCGCGACTGCGGAATGGAAGGTAGCCAGGGTCAGTTCGTTGGTCGAGGCAAAGCAATATGTGGTTGACCTGGTAGGCAGTCTCGAAGCAAAATCGGTGGTCCGTTCAGCTCAGGAAATCGTGGAGAAGCTGGTTCTTGAGTCTGTATTGCCGCCATCGGGCGTCGCGCTGACGACCATGGCATTGGACGATCCTGACGACGAGCAGCGAGCGAACTTACGAGAGCGTGCGATCTCCGCTGACCTGGGAGTGACGGGCGTCGACTACGCAATCGTTGAGACGGGGAGTTGTGTGTTGCTCGCCAGCGAGGAGGTGTCGCGGCTCGTTGCCTTGACGCCGCCGGTCCATCTGGCCATCGTGCAGCGGGGCCAGGTGCTCCCTAGCCTGGACGAGCTATTCACGCTTAGGCGGCAAAAGGCTTTGGTTGAAGAGACGTCGAGCTATATGAATATCATCTCAGGACCGAGCCGGTCCGGCGACATCGATCAGACAATCGTGACAGGCGTCCATGGACCTCGCGAGGTCCACATGGTATTACTGGGCTAGCTGGCCCTATTAAGGGGAGTGCAGAGGGGCCGCGCCCCTTTACTTCTTGACTCTAAGGCTTCCTCACCACCTTGCCCGCGGCGTTTATGTGGTGCGTGTCCCTAGTCTTGGCGTCATTCTTGACGATCACCTCGTCGATTGCTGCTGATGCAAGCTCTGGGTCCAGGCGAAGAATCGTTCCGATGGCAACGAAGAGCACGTCGACGGCTTCGCTGGCAGTCCTCACCGGCCCCTCGCCCCGCAACGCCTGCTCAAGCTCCCGCACCTCCTCGTCCTGGATTGGAATGCGGTCCAGCATCTCGTCGTGGGATGCAGGACTTCCCTGGCCGAAGCGCTCATGGAAGCGCTGCACGCTCGTGGCAAGCGCGGCGATCTGTGCTGAGGTTTCGTTATTGCGTAGGTCAGCCAATGGTACTACTCCAGGGATTGCGTTCGAAGAATTGGATCAGCAAAGCATATCGGAACGTTAGGCGTGCCCAAAGACGGCCGCGCCAGCTCGCATCATACGTAGAGCCTGTTCGGTAGCGTCGGCGATGAGTTCCGAACAGCGGTCGGTGGCCTCGTCCAGGTCCATAGGCGCGCTGGTGATGGAAGTGACGGCGTCGATGCCGTGGTCGTGGACGTCAGTGTATCCCTTGCCTAGCGAGCCTGACACGCCGATGACCGCAATGCCTCGAGCCTTGGCCAGCCGGGCGACGCCGATAGGGGCCTTGTTGTAGACGGTTTGAAAGTCCATCCCGCCCTCGCCTGTAATGACCAGGTCCGCCCCATTCAGCTTGTCATCGAACCGGAGAGTGTCCAGGACGATGTCTATCCCTGGACGGAGCTGTCCGCCCAGGAATGCCATTATGCCTCCGCCAAGGCCTCCCGCGGCCCCGGAGCCGGGTACGTCTCGGACATCGGCGCTCAGGTCACGAGAGACTATGTCGGCGAAATTCCCGAGTGCTGCGTCGAGTTCAGCAACCTGGGCAGGCGTCGCGCCTTTCTGGGGGCCGTAGACGGCGGAAGCGCCCTCCGGCCCCGTGAGGGGATTGCTGACGTCGCATGCCACCATGAATTCGGCGTCGGCGGCCCTGGGGTCGAGCCCCGTCATGTCGATGTGATCGAGCCCTGCCAGGGCAGCGCCGCCTGCTTCTAGGTCACGGCTTGCCGTGTCAAGAAGCAGCACTCCCAGGGCCTGAGCCATACCCGCACCTGCGTCGTTGGTCGCAGAGCCCCCGATACCGAGGATGAAGCGGCGAAATCCTTCGTTGAGAGCCTCTCGAATGACCTCGCCGAGCCCGGCTGTCGTGGCTGTGAGTGGGTTGCGGCGATCGTCGGGTACCAGGGTTAGCCCTGAGGTTCGCGCCATCTCTATGACGGCGGTCTTCCCGTCTCCCATCGCACCCCACTGAGCCTCGGTCGGGTCCCCGAGAGGGCCTGTTACTGTTGCCGTGCGCGTCGTGCCGCCGGAGGTCTCGACCAGCGTTTCCAGGGTCCCGTCGCCTCCGTCGGCCACTGGAACGAGCACCGTTTCGGCGTCCGGAACGACGCGTAGCACACCCTCGCGCATCGCGCGGGCCGCTTCAGGTGCGTAGATGCTTCCCTTGTAAGAGTCCGGTGCTATTACGATCTTCACGGTGAGGTCCTGTCATTTTGGTGTTGTTGGTTGAGGGCGTGGCGATTATATATCATCTAGGTGGCCGCTCCCCGGAGCCCTCTGATAAAATCGGCGCTGCGCGCGCTAAGTGGTGTGGGGAGCGTAATGCCGATGAGCCGGCAGGTGGACTCGCAGGCCGGTGTCATTCAGGTCCATGGTTCGATCTTGCGTGGGTGTGCAGAGGGGCATATCCCCTTGCCGGGAGCGTGAGGGTGCCCCCCACAAATCCTTCTATTCTTTTACTCTTTACCAGGCCTGGGTAAGGCCAATCATTCCCGTTCTTGATGGAGGCTATCAACACAATGACGGTGATGACCACGGAGCAGATGAAGGCGGCGGCCTGCGCCGAGATTGATCGCAGGGGAGATGAGGCGGTCAGGGTCGCTCGCACTGTGCTGGACTCACCAGAACCGGGATTTCGTGAGCATAAGACGGCAAAGGTTGTGGCGGACGCCCTCCGAGGTCTCGATGTGCCCATCGAGGAGGGGATCGCACTTACGGGCATGAAGGGAATGCTCCGGGGCGGATCGTCTGGGCCTACAGTGGCGGTAATGGGCGAACTAGACTCACTGATCGTGCCGCACCACCCGCACGCCGATCCTGAGACCGGGGCGGCCCACGCGTGCGGCCATCACTGTCAGCTCGGGTCGATGCTCGCGGTCGCCATCGGACTGCAGGCCGCGGGGGTGCTGGAGGGCCTGTCGGGGCGTGTGGCGCTAATTGCCGTGCCAGCCGAGGAGTACATAGAGATCGAGTACCGCGAGGGTCTGCGTCGCTCAGGCCAGATCGAATTCCTGGGTGGCAAGCCTGAGCTGGTCCGGCTCGGCCAGTTGGACGACGTGGATATGGCAATGATGACCCACACCATCCCTGGCCCGGACGGCGCGAGCTTCGCAGTGGGCGGCACGAACAATGGGCTCCTGGCGAAGCTGATCCGGTTCGAGGGCACAGCAGCCCACGCCGGGTCGTCGCCGTACCAGGGGGTCAATGCCCTCAACGCTGCGATGATCGCCATGTCAGCGATCCACGCACAGCGCGAGACCTACCGGGACGAGGACACAATCCGCGTCCACCCGATAATCACACGGGGGGGCTCGGCAGTCAGTTCGGTGCCCTCGGACGTGCGGATGGAGACCTTCGTGCGGGGTAGGAGCATTGAGGCCTTCACTGCGGCTAGCGCGAAGGTGGATCGTGCCCTGAGAGCGGGTGCCATGGCCGTCGGTGGGAGCGTCACGATCACGACGTTACCCGGCTACCTGCCGATTCGTAACGAGCCGACGATGGAGGGACTCCACAGAGCCAACGCAGAGTCTCTGGTCGGCGCGGAGCGCGTAACCGGCCTCGGGCACCGCACCGGTTCGACCGACATGGGCGACCTCTCCCAGATCATGCCGGTGATCCATCCTTACGTGGTCGCTGCCTCCGGCAATGCCCATGGCGACGACTACCTCATTGGTGACTATGGGCTGGCTGTGCTGACTGCGGCCAAGGCGATGGCCATGACCGTGATTGACCTGCTATCGGATGGCGCTCAAAAGGCGTTGGAGATCAAGCGAGAATTTAGGGCACCGATGAAGTCCGCCGCGTACCTGAAGCTGATGCGTGGCATGCTGAAGGAGGAGACGTACCGTGAATAGGGAGACTTGGACGGCCCTTCGACAGGCTCAGGGTGAGCGGTATTCTTTGGGATGGTCCCTTTTCGCTCACGGTGAGTCGCCCATTTTCCGCTCATGGTGAGCCGGCCGTTTCGCTCATGGTGAGCCTGTCGAACCATATCTAGGGAACATGACATGGCAGATATTGCACAGTTAAAGGCGTTTGCACAGGCTGCTATCGACCGCCGCAGAGACTGGATTGTGTCGGTGGCCAAGACGGTTGCGAGTAATCCTGAACTCGGGTTCAGGGAGGTTGCGACCGCGTCCTTGGTGAGCGAGAAACTCTCTGAGCTAGGTATATCTCATGAGAAGGGCATCGCGCTCACGGGCCTGAAGGGGTATCTGGACGGCGGGAGCGAGGGCCCAACGGTAGGGATCATTGGGGAGTTGGACTCGCTCCGGGTTCCCGGCCATCCTGACGCCGATCCGGATAGTGGTGCGGCCCACGCCTGTGGACACCATTGCCAACTAGGCATGCTGCTGGGGGTCGCTACCGCGTTGTCCCAGCCCGAGGTGCTTGGGGCATTGTCGGGCCGGGTTGCCCTGATGGGGCTGCCTGCCGAGGAGTTCACCGACGTTGAGTATCGCTGGCGGCTCCACCAGGAGGGTCGGCTCGGTCTGATGGGGGGCAAACAGGAGTTCATACGCCTTGGGGCCTTTGACGATGTGGACATGGCGATGATGGTCCACACGGCGTCCAGCCCCTACAAGACGAAGTTCTCGGCAGGGGGTACGAGCAACGGCCACCTGGTTAAGCACGTTACCTTCCTCGGCAAGGCGGCGCACGCCGGTGGCTCTCCCCACAGGGGAATCAACGCGCTGCAGGCTGCGCTCATCGCGCTGATCGCTCTCAACGCTCAGCGGGAGACCTTTCGGGATTGGGACACAATTCGCCTGCACGGCATTATCACGGAGGGGGGAGCCGCTGCCAACGCGACTCCAGCCCTAGTGAGGTACGAGGGACGCGTTCGTGGCGCGTCGCTGGCGGCGATCGACGACGCGAACCGAAAGATGGACCGGTCGCTGCGTGCCGGTGCTCTGGCCCTCGGGGCAACGGTCAACATAGTCACGATTCCGGGCTATTTGTCTATGAAACACGATGAAGGGCTCATGGGTGTGTTCCGGCAGAACGCGGAGGCTCTCGTTGGTCGCGACGCCTTTGTGGTCCATCTGGAGGATCGGGTCAAGGGCGGCTCGACCGACATGGGTGATCTAAGCCAAATCATGCCTGCCATCCATCCCTACACGGGTGGCGCGTCAGGGATGGGGCACGGCGTGGACTACACCATCGTCGACTACGAACAGGCGGTGATCAGGCCTGCAAAGGCTATGGCTATGGCAGTGATTGACCTGCTGGCGGACGGTGCCGTACAGGGTCGAGAGGTGCTATCCAAGAGCAACCCGCCGATGACCAAGGACCAGTATTTGAGCCTTCAAAATAGCCGCCTTACCGAGGAGTCTTATGTAGGGGAGTAGGGGCCTGGCCAGATCGATGGCGTCTGGCGCCCAACTTGCTGCATGCTGTGTGGCTTTGACCAAAATTCCTGTAAAAGTGTCCCAGGGTGTTCCATTGTGCACCGCCGCGTAGTTGAGAGGGTGGGGCATGTGGGACGGATTGGGCTCTTTTGGGTCACTTTTGGGACTTGAATGGTACAGCTATGGAACTCCCTGGGACATCAGTCAGGCGCGGCCAACTGAGTATGCGTTTGTCTTTGTAGGCTCAGAACCCAGGCAGCGAAAAGGGGTAGACCCTTCGTGCGGAGTCGGTCCCTAAAAGTCAATAATAGCACAATAGTTCGATATAATCGACGATTAAGATGCGATTGTGCGTGCATCAACAAGTATGCAAAAAGATGGCAGCGTATTTTTCCCAGGGTGAGTAAACCGGGAGGAGGATACGTTCCCGGTCCAAGACTAAGACTCGATAGGGCGTGTGGCCGCTTGCCCCTAATGACGGATCAGCATCTCAATTTGCAGAGCATCGGCTTTGATGGAGGAGTCTTGTGGGGAGCACTACAGACTTGACCCAGGAGTTGAGAATGGCTAAAGTGTATATACGTGTATATACACTTTGTGCCGGATGAACGACGAGGAATTCCTCCGGTCTATTGATGAATACCTGACTTCGCCCGCAGACGCGAACCCGTCGATGGGTGGAGTTGAGATCGTTTGGGAACGTGGCGATTTGCGGTTTGGCGCGCGACACATTTGGGACAAACACGGGATTACGGAGCAAGAAGTCGAGCAGGTCATCTTGGAAATCCCGCCGTATGTCGAGGCCAGGCGTCACCGCGACGTTCCGGATCGAACCATATTTTGGGGCGCTACTCGCGGGGATCGCTGGATAATAGTCGTATGCGAAGATTTGCAGCAAGGCGATACCAGGCAAGTTCGGCCAATTACCGCGTTTGAGCCGGAAGAGGGAATTGATTATTGGGAGAGGAACAGATGAGTAGAGAAGATCGCCGACCAGACTCTGCAGAGGATCTTGCACGGGAGGCCGCGGACTGGGACCTTCGTCGGACGGTGCCTGACGAGTGGCAGGACGCACCGGAGGCGATACCGCGAGTAGGGTTGTCCAAGGCGATTAGCATCAGGATCCCGGCCCAGATGCTCTCCATACTCAAGGCCTTTGCGCGGCGAGAGGGTATCGGATATCAGGTGCTCATGAAGCGCTGGTTGGATGATCGGATACGTGAAGAGCGCGAGATGCTGTCCACTAGTGAGATGACCACTGCCGCTCTCAAGGTCGCGGAACCGACTTCGCCGCCGTACGGCTCTGCGAAAGGCGAGCGAACAGGTCAAACACGATGACCCCAAGACGACATATCGGTACTGCGTAGTGATGCGTCGTAGTGAGGTCTCGCTAAACCTACCCTACCCCAGCCAGTCGCCTAGTTCGTTGCGGTTGTGGTTGAGCCAGGCGACGTTGAGGCGGATTACTTCTAGGGCTTGTTTGATTGCTCGGTCGGCTGCTGGTGTTGGGTGGGCTGCGAAGAATTCTTCGACGTCTGCCAGTTTCTCTTCGGTGTTGAAGCGGGACACTACCGGTATGAGATTCGACAGGGCGAATAGCCCGTCTGCGTAGCGGTCCACGAATGTGTCCCAGTTCTCCTTCACGAACTCCCATGCCTGGTCTCTGCCAGTGCGGTTGCTGCCGACCCCGCGTACCACCAGTATCGTGTCGTGTTTCCGCACGTCGTCCGATAGGGACCGCTCCAGCGTCTCGCCGAGCAGCTCCGGCTGGTCGAAGTTGCCCAGGGCGACGAGCAGCCGCACCTTCTCCTCCTCCAGCGTGCCGGTCTTGTGCAGGTCCCACAACGCGTCGTAGGTGTCGCGGTCACCACGCTGGGCGGTCAGGTTCAATATCACGCCCCGCAGGTCCGGGTTGACCGCCTCCGGATCGTTCAGGTACTCGCCGAACCGTGAGCCCGCCTCGGTCAGCGTTTCGTCGTCCTGGTACTTGCCGAGCTGCGCGAGGACGGTTGACCGCAGCAGCGTGTCGAGGTGTCCCTCGTCCGGTTGCGGCTCCCAGCCGACGCGGGCGCCGATGGGCTGGAATATGCCACGGGCCAGATCGCGAAACTTGCCGTAGTAGGGCTCGTCGGATAGCAAGGAGTTGAGCCCGCCCAGGTTGGCGGATATGTCTTCCCATACCGACGGGTTGGTCTCATTGGTATAAGCCTGGGCCAGCGACAGGAACCTGCTCATCGGGGCGTAGCCGGCCTTGGCGAGGGCGTAGGCGTCGTTCTGCAGTCCGAGCCGGTCTATCGTAGAGACCTCGAGCGCCTCGACAGCGGGGAGCAGGCGGTCCCAGTCGTCTGCGGAGTAGTTGACTCGGTAGAATCCGAACTGGTCCGGATTCAGCTTCAGCCATCCTTCGGAGGATTTGCCAAGTGAGGCCGTCGCCTCGCTCTGGTTCATGAGTAGGGAGGCGGATCCGGCATTTTGAGACGTGACGCTCACGGGAACATGCCACGTCGTATCGTATGTAGCTTCGGGCTCTGTCAGGTGCTCATATACGAACCTGGTCTGGGAAAGGCGTAGCTCCGTGGTGTCCCCGCTGCGGTCCGACTCGACATGCACTACGGGGTAGCCAATCTGCTCGACCCAGGTATCCATGATCTGAGCTACAGGCTTTCCGGAGGCCTCGCCGAGGGCGTTCCAGAGGTCGTGGGTGCGGGCGTTGGCGTACTGGTGTTTTACGATGTAGCTTCGCAGGCCGTCTCGGAAGGTGTCGGCCCCCAGGAAGTGCTCGAGCATGCGCAGGACAGAGCCGCCCTTGCTATAGCTAATGGCATCGAATAGCTGGCCGATCTCAGCGGGGTCACTGACCTCCTGTTCTATGGGGTGCGAGTTCTTCAGCCCGTCCAGGCTGAGGGCGCTGGTGGTGTCTCCAGAGACGAACTCGGTCCACATCTCGTACTCTGGGAACAGGGCGTCGACCGCCTTGTCTCCCACCCATGATGCAAAGCTCTCGTTTAGCCACAGCTCCTTCCACCATGCCATGGTGACCAGGTCGCCGAACCACATGTGGGCCATCTCGTGGGATATGATCCCGGCGACCCGCTGGCGTACAGCGGCGGAGGTGCGCTCTGGATCGACCAGCAGTACCACTTCTCGATAGGTAATGGCACCCCAGTTCTCCATCGCGCCGGCGGCAAAGTCCGGAATTGCCAGGTGGTCTAGCTTGGGCAGCGGATATGGTGTACCGAAGTACTCGTTGAAATATTTCAGCAGGCGAATGGCTGTCTCAAGAGCGAAACGGCCCTGCTCTTCCTTGCCTGCGGTGGCCCAGATGCGAATTAGGGTGCCGTCTTCGGCCTCCTGCTCGACGCACTTTAGGTCGCCAATGATGAAGGCCAGCAGGTAGGTCGACATGATTGGGGTCTCGTCGAACCGCAGGCGTTTGCGCCCGTCCTGTTCGGGGGTCTCCTCGGCGATGGGCATGTTGGATATCGCGGCAAGTTCCGAGTCCACTATCAGCGTCAGCGCGAAGGTTGCTTTCATCGAGGGCTCATCCCAGCAGGGGAAGGCGCGACGGGCGTCGGTGGCCTCGAACTGCGTTGTTGCGAGCTGGCGCTCGTTGCCGTCGATGTCGGTGTAGTGGCTGCGGTAGAACCCTCGTAGCTGGTCGTTCAGCGTGCCCACGAACTCAATTTCCAGCCTGGCAGGGCCCTCGGGGACCTCGGAAGGAAATGTGAAAGTGGCCGTCTCCGCCTTTTCGTCTGTGTCTATTGACGAGGCGTCGAGGGCGTCGCCCCCGGCGGGCAGGATGCGGCAAGAGGAAATCTGTAGTTCCGAGGCATTCAAGGTGATGGTCGAGGTCGAGGATAAAACATCAACCTCGATAGTCTCGTGCCCCAGGAAGCTGGATGCCTCCATATTGGGCTCCAGCCCGAGGGTGTATCGAGATGGCTTCACGTTTGTGGGCAGCATTACAGCCTGAGAGCTGGGCATTGGTCAGAATTCTCCCTGGTTTGAATCAGGCTGCCGTAGTGTCCGGCCACCTGTGCGGTTTGTCCGCGACGCCATCCTCTTATTAGGGCTAAGAACCTACTCGCCGGTCCAGATGGGTTTGCGTTTTTCGGCGAAGGCGCGTGGGCCCTCGATGAAATCGTCGGAGGCCATGGCCTTTTCGTTCTCGCTATAGTCGCTGGCCATAGCATCGTCGAGATCCAGCCCGAGCCCTGTCATAGCCATCTGCTTGTGGGCTCTGGCAGATAGTGGCGCTAGAGACACTATCTCGGATGCCATGCGTTCGACTGCCGCGGCGAGTTCGCCCGCCGGGACGACCTCGTTGACCAGGCCGTAGCGATGGGCTTCTCCGGCGCTCAAGACCCTGCCAGCCAAAAGCATTCCCATGGCGATCTTGACCGGTACCTGCCTTGGTAGGCGGTGAACCCCACCGGCTGCCGCGACGAGACCCACCTTGCCTTCGGGCGCTCCGAACTGGGCATTTTTCGAAGCGATTGCCAGGTCACAGGCGAGGACCAGCTCAAGGCCGCCACCGAAGGCATAGCCATTGACGGCGGCGATGATTGGCTTCCAGCATGTGTAATCGTCGGTTATGCCACCAAAGGGCATGGTGTCGGCGCCTGGGTACGATAGGCCCTTCGCCCCGTGCTCTGCCTGGAATTTCAGGTCGTTGCCAGCGCAAAAGGACCGGTCGCCGGACCCTGTAAGGATGGCTACCCAAACTTCGGGGTCGTCTCGGAAGTCCTCGAAGGCCTGCCGTAACTCGGCGCTAGCCGGGGGGTGCAGGGCATTGAGGCTCTTGGGTCGGTTGATGGTTATTCGGGCGATGCGGTCGCTTTTTTCGTAGGTGATGAACTCGAAGGACACGGTGCGCTCCTAGTGGGGATAGACCGAGAAGTATATCAGGAAGTAGAGATGGGTTGGGGGTACGGGGTTTGGGGTTTAGGGTTGCGATTCTGACCCATGAATTGCCTGCTGGGATGGGGCTCGATTCGGTCCGCACACCGTACCCCAGACCCAATGACTTCTCGGTTTCTGTGCACTGAATTGATTTGGGGGGCGGACATCGGTATCCTATCGGCACCAATGGCGGCGGAGATCGCTGCAGGAGGCGTGCAGAAGCGTGCCCGAGGCCCCGGAACTAGAGGTCACGAAGGATTTTCTGAACTTCCGGGTGAGCGGTTTGACGGTCCAGGCTGCGTCCATACTTCGTCCCGGCGTGCTTAGACCTGTGGTGGCCGACTTTGAGGAAGACGTCGTCGGCCGCGTTCTGGAGGGCACGAAGCGCAGGGGTAAATTCCTGCTAGTCGACCTCTCAGGGGAACGGGTTCTGGCCATCAATCCGATGTTGGCTGGGGCTTTGCAGTACTGCAAGCCATCTGCAAGGGTCTACAAGAGGACATTTGTAAGGCTGACTCTCTCAAACGGTTTCGATCTGCGGTACTTGGACGACAAGCAGATGGGCCGCCTGTATTACACAACCAATGAGCGGCTTACGGAGATTCCTGGCTTCGATGAGATGGGGCCGGATGTGCTGGCTGAAACCAGTTTTGAACAGTTCCGAGAATTGCTCAGGCCATTCCATGGAGAGATCAAGGGTGTCCTAACGCGGTGCAGGGTTGTGTCGGGGATCGGCAACGCATATGCCGACGAGATACTCTTCGACGCTCGGATATACCTGTTTCGGAAGAGGAAGAGTTGATGGCTGATCTGGCAGAAATAGCGCAAGAGAGCAGTCCTACGGACACCATGGTTCTGAGTACAGTTGGTGGTCCTATGGCATGGGGTTCCGCATCATGGCGATTTTCACATAATTTGCAAGATATGTGCCTTGTAGGCGCGAGTAGTAGGTGATATATTTCACGCAAGACTTTATGAGTACCGGGGCAGGCGTAAATGTTTGATCACGACGTACTGGTAATTGGGGCTGGGCTAGCAGGGATGCGGGCGGCGCTCGCGGCCCGTGAGAGCGGCGTCGATGTTGCCGTTCTCAGCAAGGTGCATCCCGTTCGAAGTCATTCGAACGCTGCTCAGGGCGGTATCAATGCCGCTCTGACCGAGCGTGGCGACCCGTGGGAAGACCACGGGTTCGACACCGTCAAGGGCAGTGATTACCTTGGCGACCAGGATGCTATCGAGGTCATGTGTCAGGAGGCTGGCCGAGAGGTCATCGCCACCGAGCACATGGGGGTCATTTACAGCCGAGACGAAGACGGCAAGCTTGGTGCGAGGGCCTTCGGCGGTCAGCGTCAGGCGCGCACATTCTATGTCGGCGATTTCACGGGCCAGGCACTCCTTCATGTACTTTACGAGCAGGTAATGCAGCTCGATGTCCGTGTGTATGAGGAGTGGTTCGTCCTCTCCCTGCTCATGGAAGACGGCGAGTGCTGCGGTGCCGTGGCGATGGAGATGCGATCCGGGGAGATTCACGTGATCCGGGCCAAGGCTGTGATCATCGCGGCAGGCGGTCTGGGGCGCGTTTTCGAGCCCAGCACCAACGCCCTGATCTGCACTGGCGACGGGATGTCGCTGGCCTACCGTGTCGGCGCTCCCCTTATGGACATGGAGATGGTCCAGTACCACCCGACGACCCTCAAGAGCAATGGCGCTCTGATGTCAGAGGCCGCCAGGGGCGAGGGCGCGTATCTGATCAACGCCGATGGCGAACGCTTCATGGAGCGCTACGCCCCCAACATGATGGAACTTGCTTCTCGTGATGTGGTGTCCAGGTCCGAGCAGACGGAGATCAATGAGGGGCGCGGCAAGGACGGATGCGTCTTTCTGGACTGCCGACATCTGGGCGAGAAGAAAATCAGTGAAAGCCTTTCTCAGATTCGTGAGCTTGGCAAGGATTTCGCGAACGTAGACATGCTCTACGAGCCGGTGCCGATCCGGCCTGGTATGCACTATCAGATGGGCGGAATCAAGACTAATGTCGATGGTGCGACGATTGTTCCTGGGCTCTACGCGGCAGGCGAAACGGCCTGCGTTAGCGTCCACGGAGGCAACAGGCTTGGGGCCAACTCGCTGCTAGACACGCTGGTGTTCGGTCGTCGCTCTGGTGAGCACGCCGCTGGGCTGGTGAAGGGCAAGTCTCACAAGGCGATCAATGACTCAGCGGCCAACGGCGACCGTGAGCACATTCAGGACATGCTGAATCGCGATGTTGGAGAGGGCTTCGGCCAGGTGAGACTGGAAATGGGCCAGGCCATGAACCAGCATCTGGCGGTATTCCGTGAGCAGGCCGGGATGGAGGAGGCGAAGTCCAAGCTCGTCGGACTGCGCGAGAGGTATAAGAGCGTGTCCGTGACGGACAAGGGCAAGACCTTCAACACCAACCTGATATTCACCCTGGAACTGGGATTCATGCTGGACTGCGCCGAGGCCATCGCCGCCGGTGCACCGGAACGCAATGAGAGCAGGGGCGCGCACTTCAGGACCGACATGCCGGAGCGGGACGACGAGAACTGGTTGAAGCACATCCTGCTTACCCGTGGGCCAGAAGGGCCAGAGATAAGTCACCTGCCGGTAGTTATTACACAGTGGACCCCAGAGGCGCGGAAGTACTGATGGCGCTGAATGGTTACTGCGATCGGTGTGAAAGAGGGCAGGTCGCTGACCTGCCCCTACGTGTGTTCGGATGGGAAGACGGCAAGACACAAGACAACATTGGAGCTAGCAGATGGATGTGACCCTCAGAGTTAAGAGGTTCAACCCGGACTCGGACAGCCCCGAGGTCTACTACCAGGACTACCAGTTCGAGATGGATGACTCGGCGACGGTACTGGATGGTCTGATCAAGGTGCGGGAAGAGATCGATGGGACATTGGCACTTCGGTGTTCGTGTCGTAGTGCCATTTGCGGCTCCTGCGCAATGCGTGTCAACGGTCAGGCGATGTTGGCCTGCAACACCAAGATCATGGACGTGATCTCGAAGGAAGACGGCAAGGTAGTCGTTGAGCCCGCAGGCAACCTCGAAGTGATTAAAGACCTAGTGGTGGACTTCCAGCCGTTCTGGGAAAAGGTCCGGGCCGTGGATCCCTGGCTCAAGCCCGATGGACCTGAGCCGGGCCCGGACAACGAGTACGTGGCCGACGCCGATGACATGCTCAACCTAGCCGGGCCTATGGCCTGCATCATGTGCGGGGCATGTGTTTCGGACTGCACGGTGCTGGAGGTCGACGATAGCTTCCTGGGGCCCGCGGCGCTGGCGAAGGCGTACCGGTTCGTGGGCGACCCGCGAGATGGCGCTGCACAGCAACGGCTCGGAGACTTGAATGAGCCGGGCGGGATGTGGGACTGCACTCGCTGCATGATGTGCGTCGAGGTCTGCCCCAAGGGCGTGGACCCGATGGGCAGGATCATGGCTCTCAGGGACAAGGCAATGGAGGCTGGGTACGACAAGACCTACGGCGCCCGCCATGCCACCGTGTTCACAGAGATGGTCGAGCATAGCGGTCGTGTTGACGAGCTGAGGCTGCCTCTCAAAACCAAAGGGATGTTCAACATTCCCGAGATGATCAAGCTAGTGCCTGTTGGCATTCGTGCGCAGCTCCGAGGCAAGATGCCGCCCATCATTCACAAAAAAAACCCTGGACAAGAGAATGTCCGCCGCATCTTCAAGAAAGTTGAGAGTGACCGATGAAGTATGCTTTCTATCCCGGGTGCGTAGCTCGTGGGGCAGCGCCAGAGCTGTTCCAATCCACCATGGAGATCTGCAAGATACTCGGCATGGAGCTCGACTATGAGCCGATGCGCACGGCGTCTTGCACAGGCTCCGGCATACTACAGGAAAAGAACCTTCGTCTGGCGGACACTCTCAACGCGCGGACCCTGGCCCTGGCCGAGAAATCCGGGATGCCTTTGCTGACCATATGCAGCACCTGCCAAGGGGTCATGTCCCAGGCCAATGAGCGGCTCAAGGCAGACCCGGAGTACCTGGCATCGATTAACGCGGACCTGGCCGAAGAGGGCCTTGAGTACAGCGGCAACGCTGAACCCAAGCACCTGCTGTGGGCGCTCGTTGAGGACGTGGGACTGGAGAAGCTCAAGTCGCTGGTGGTTTCGCCGCTGACCGGTTTCAAGGCGGCCCCTTTCTACGGCTGCTACCTGGTCCGTCCGACATCAGCTCTGGAATTTGAGGCTCACCCCGAACGCGAAGACTCTCTGGAGAAGGTAATCGAGGCCCTTGGGGCCACGGTGGTAGACTTCCCCGGCAAGACGGCCTGCTGTGGATTTCCCATACTGACGATCAACGAGAAGAACTCGATGAAGATGGTTGCGAACCATACCATCGATGCCAAGGACAGGGGCGCGGACGCGATGGTTACGCCGTGCCCGCTGTGCCACCTGAACCTAGACGGATTCCAGCCCCAGGCCGCAAAGGCGGCTGCCAGGCCGATCGATATGCCTATCTTGCATCTGCCTCAGATGCTTGGGCTCGCCCTGGGGATAGCCCCGAAGGCGCTGCGTCTCAACAACCACATCATGTCAACCAAAAAGATGCTCAGTGAGGTCGC
>Ga0209403_10001692_pt1 | contig 27996 bp, 29 predicted proteins | sample ArcticOcean_MG_C_8_FD_187440 | JGI IMG/M metagenome (GOLD analysis project Ga0209403, IMG submission 187440) | Marine microbial communities from western Arctic Ocean - ArcticOcean_MG_CB11_86 (SPAdes) (version 2) | ecosystem: Environmental > Aquatic > Marine > Oceanic | place: Arctic Ocean...
TACACCTTTTACTTTACTAGCATCGGGTCTTCTTAAAGTTTCACCAATTTGCATATTGTAAGGTGGGTCAGCAAAAACCAAATCAAATGTTTTGCTTGGGATTGTTTTTAGTATGTCCAATGAATTGCCGCTAACAATATTATTTAAAAATTTAGTCATATCCAGATTCAACTTTACGTTGAATTAGACTCTAAATCGGACGTTACGTCAAAGAGTTAATAAAAAAAAACAGCTTTATAGTGCCTCGTGCTTTTTAGCTAACAAGATGTTGTGTATAGGTTTGAATTTTTTTCTATGATGTTTTGTAACACCATATTTTGAAAGTCCAATAAAGTGATCTTTTGTTCCGTAACCATAATTTTTTTGCCAGCTATACTTTGGGTATTTTTTGGCTAGATTAATCATAAATAAATCTCTTGAAACTTTTGCAATAATTGAAGCTGCTGAAATGCATGGGATATTTTCATCTCCTTTTATAAAAGTTTTACACTTTAACGCCATATCTTTAGGAATAAAAATTCCGTCAATATAGGCTACAGTAGGTTTGATTTTTAGGTTATCCAAAGCTCTTTTCATTGATAAAAGAGATGCGTTTAAAATATTTATTTTATCAATCTCATTTACACTAGCACAACCTACTGCAAAGATAGAGTTTTTTTTTATATATTCAGATATTAAAATTCTTTTATTAAAATTAATTTTTTTTGAATCTTTAATATCATTTGTATTAATATCACTATTTAAAATTACGGCTGCAGCAAAAACAGGTCCAGCCAAACATCCTCTTCCAACCTCATCCACACCAGCGATTAAATTATTTTTAGTCAAAATTATTATTTAAAATTTTTAATTTTATCCCTAATCATTTTAAGATCTATCCAAGCTAGTTTTTTCTGCTGAGGTTGTCTCATTAAAAATGCAGGGTGGAATGAAACTATGATCCATGGCTTAATAGTGCCAATTTCTTTTTGAATCCATTTGCCTCTAACCTTAGAAATAACTTCTTCATCTCCAATTAAAGTATTTAAGGCTGTGCTTCCAAGCAAAACTAATATTTTAGGATTAATAATTTCTATATGTTTTTGGATATAAGGAAGATATCTTGAGATTTCCAAATCAGTAGGACGTCTATTCTCAGGAGGTCTATAATTGACTATATTAGAAATATAGACTTTTTTTCTATCTAGATTAATAGATTCCAACATTTTATCCAATAGTTTTCCAGCTCTTCCAATAAAAGGTTTGCCAATAATATCTTCTTGCGCACCAGGTCCTTCGCCAACAATCATTATATTTGCGTTAATATTCCCATCACCAAAAACTACGTTAGTTGCATTTTTTTTTAAATCACAATTTTTTATGCCAAGTATTTTTTTTTTCAATTTTTCTAACTTTTGAATTTTTGAGCCACTAAAAGATAATTCAGCTGATTGATTATCTGCAATTCTTTTTATTGGTTTATCACTTAATAATAGGTTAGCATTAAAAATACTGTAATATTCGATTAAATTAATTAGTTTTTGATTTATTTTTTTTTTCATTTTATACAGTATATTACAAGAAAAATTTTATGAAAAATATTTATTTTGCACTATTTCTTATAACAATTTTATTTATTAGCACAAAAAATTTTGCCAAGGATAATAAAAATGAAAATACTAGAGAAAGTATTGTTAGTTATTTTTCAGGCACAATATCATTTAATAATAATAATACTGAAAAAGCTTACGAATACCTGAAAAAAATAGAAAGCAATCATATTAATTATAATATTAAATATATTCATACACTTGTCTTGCTTAAAAAATTTAAACAAGCTTTTGTCTTTTCAAAAAGTCTACAAAAAAAAGACAACTCTTTTTTTGAAGCAGATCTTTTATTGGGGTTGGATTCATTTCTCAAAGAGGATTATAACAAAGCTCAAAAATACTTTGAGAGACTAAACAACCCTTCTGAGCATAATACCACTTACGAAAACTTGTTAGAAAATGTGCTTTTATCTTGGACTTACGCAGCGCAAAATAATAAAGAAAAAAGTTCGTATTATTACAATAAAATTAATAATCAATATTATGCTATAAAAAAAATACAAAATAGTTTTTTACAATGTTATCTTGATAATCCAAAAGCTGAAGATAGTTTTCAAGCATTAGTTAATGATAAAGATTATGTTTTTTCAAGATACAACTTTTTTCTAGGAAATTATTTCTTACATAAGAATGAAGATCAAAAAGCTAAAGAAATAATTCATAGAGGTAGCAAATCTTATAATTCCAACGTACTCTTGAAGCAGACGGAAAAATTTATTCTAGATAAAGATTTTAAAAAAATAACAAATTTTTTTAACTGCAAAAATGCAAAAGAAAATATGGCAGAAATTTTTTATGTATTAGCTAATCTATCTTCTTCACAAAACGAATATCAAATATCAAATTTTTACTTAAATATATCTCTTTTTTTAAATAATAAGTTTACACCTAATAAAGCTTTATTAGCTGAAAATTTTTTTTACCAAAAAAGGTACGATGCATCTAAAAAAATTTTTAAGTCCATAAAATCAATTGGATCTGTCTACTCTTGGTATGCCACCAAAAGTATAGCTTCAATAATTTCCAAAATAGAAAATATTGATTCTTCTGTTTCTATTTTAGAAAAAGAGTTCAATCAATTGACTAATCCAACTTTCCAAAATTATTATGAAATGGCAAATTTTTACAATGATAATAAATATTATGAAAAAGCTGTCGAGTATTACTCTTTTGCACTAGAAAAAATTGATAAAGACAACTCCTTAATTTCTAATATTTTGTATAGAAGAGGAACTTGTTATGAAAGGTTAAATAACTGGAGTAAAGGTGAGATAGATTTAGAAAAATCACTTGAAATAAAACCCAATCAGCCTTTTGTTTTAAATTATTTAGCCTACACATGGATTGAAAAAAAAATTAATATTAATGTTGCTTTGGAGATGCTTACCTTAGCTGCTGAATTAGAGAAGGACAGCGGATACATATTAGATTCTCTTGGTTGGGCACATTATGCAAATAAAGATTATATTAATGCAGAATATTTTTTGCGTCAGGCTGTCGAACTCATGCCAACAGAGTCAGTGATTAATGATCATTATGCTGATGCTTTGTGGAATCTAAATAAACATATTCAAGCGCGGTATTTCTGGAAACAAATTTTAGATTTAAAAGATATTGATGAAGATTTAAAAGAAAATGTAAGTAAAAAATTAATTTTTGGCCTTAAAAATTAATTATAAAATATTATTTGTGAAAAAATTTAAAATAAAATCGTTTTGCAAAATTAACTTATCTTTAAGAGTGTTAAAAAAGTTAAACAACGGTTATCATAGCATAAAGTCATTAATAACTTTCTGTGATTTATGCGATACAATTTCAATATCTAAAATTAAAGGTTCAAAAGACCATATAACCTTTTCTGGAAAATTTAAAAAAGGTATTAATAAAAAATCTAATACAGTAATAAAAGTTTTACAGCAACTAAGAAAAAGAAATTTTTTTAAAAAACAAATGTTTAAAATAAATATTAAAAAGAATATACCACAAGGCTCAGGCCTCGGGGGAGGTTCAAGCAATGCTGCTAGTCTATTAGACTTTTTTGTTAATAAAATGAATATAAACTTAACTAATAGCCAAATTGAAAATATAGCAAATCAAATTGGCTCAGATGTGCCAGTTTATTTAAAAAAAAAAAATACATTAATAACTGGAAAAAATGGTGTGATATTAAGGTTAAATCATAAGTTTAAATTAAGCGTTTTAATTGTCTATCCCAATATTATTTGTTCAACAAAAAAAATATATAAAAAAAATAAGGTATTTAGTCCATCAAAATCTGAAATTAGCTTTAGTAAAAAAAATAAAAAACAATTAATTCTATATCTAAAAAATGAAAAAAATGATCTTGAAAAAATAGTAGTAAAGCTTTATTCAAAAGTTGGACAAGTTATCGATGTTTTAAAATCTCAAAAAGGTTGTTATTTTTCAAGAATTACAGGCTCTGGATCTGCGTGCATAGGAGCATTTTCTAATATGAATGCTGCAATTTTAACTCAAAAATTAATAAAGCTAAAATTTCCAAAATATTGGAGCCATGTATCAAAAATTATGTAAATTTAACCATTTGTGGTATATCTCCAAATTACAAATTGGGGCGTAGCCAAGCGGTAAGGCAACGGTTTTTGATACCGTCATCCTAGGTTCGAATCCTAGCGCCCCAGCCAAAACATGTTAAAAAAAATAAAAAATATTATCGTAAAAGTTGATCATTTTCTTTTTAAAAAATTTGGCTCAAACAAGAGTCTTAAAGTCCTACAAAACATTAAAGAAGCAAATATAATTTTTTCACATTTAAATACCGTTGGAGAAGAGTGTAAAGTTAGATTTGTAGGTGGATGTGTAAGAAAAGCTCTTAACGGAGAGAGCATTGACGACATTGATTTGGCAACATCTTTGGAACCAAATGAAGTAAGAAAAAAATTAGAAAAAGAAGGAATAAAAGTAATTGATACTGGATTAGAACACGGCACAATAACAGCTATTCTCGATAAAAAAAAATTTGAAATTACAACTTTAAGAAAAGATGTATCCTCAGACGGCAGACATGCAAAAGTTGAATTTACTTTAAATTGGGAACTTGATGCAGCAAGAAGAGATTTTACTATAAATGCAATTTATGCAGATATTGAAGGAAGGATTTTTGATCCTCTTGACGGAGCCGAGGATTTAAAAAAAGGAATAGTAAGATTCATAGGTTCTGCAAATGAAAGAATAGAAGAAGATTACTTACGTATTTTACGATATTTTAGGTTTTTTTTACAATATAGCAAAAAAAATTATGACCAAAATACTATAAAATCAATAAAAAAAAATATTAATGGAATAAATAAAATTTCTAATGAAAGAATATTTTCAGAATTAAAAAAAACTTTAGTGATTAAAAATTTTTCTAATATATTTAATCAAAGTGATTCAAAAGAAATTATTTTGAATATATTTCCACAATTTAAATACACTGACAGAATTAATAATATTAATAATTTAGATAACATATTATTAGATAATTACGATACTTGCTTGATTTTAGCATCGTTGATTATAGATAAATCTGACAATTATGAATACTTTTGCCATAAGTACAAAACTTCAAACATTATAAGAAGCCGATTAAAAAATATTTCAGAAAATTTTGAGGACCTAAAAAATATTAAATTTTTTTCAGAAGAAAATATTCAAAGATCGATTTATTTTTCAAACAGAAGCAACGTAAAGGATTTGTTACTTTTTTCACTATATATAAATAAAGAAATAAATAAATTGGATATTAAAAAATTAATAACTTATGTTAGTGCGTGTAAAATTCCTAAATTTCCTATTTCAGGAGATGATTTAAAAAAATACGGATACCAAACAGGACAGGCACTTGGTTCTAAACTTAAATTTTTAGAGGAAAAGTGGGTTAAAAATAATTTTACAATAGGTGAAGAGGAAATTAAAAAATCTTTAGGTAAAATAAATTAAAATTAAATATACTTAACTTCTATTATATCAAAGTTTTTTTCACCAGATGGTGTTGACACCGATATTAAATCTTTTTTATTTTTTCCTATTAATGCTTTACCAATTGGTGATCTAAAATAAATATAATTTTTTTTTATATCAGCTTCATCTTTGCCCACTATTTTATAAATTTTTTTTTCTTTTTTTTCTAAATTGAACAAACAAACAGTTGAGCCAAATATCACGGTTCCTTTATTTTCTAATTTTGTTACATCTATAATATTCGCTCTTGCGATTACGTCATTTATTTCAATTACACGACCTTCTATTTTTGCCTGTATTTCTTTAGCTGCATGATATTCTGCATTTTCTTTTAAATCACCATGCGCTCTGGCCTCCGCTATAGCCGAAATAATTTTTGGACGCTCAATACTTTTCAGCTCATCAAGTTCTTTTTTGATTTTTGTTATACCTTGTAAAGTAATCGGCTCTTTATCCATTTTCATTCCCACTTTGCTTCTGGTGGCAAAGACATTAAAATTGCTTCTGCATTTCCACCTGTGCTTAAACCAAATCTAGTACCTCTATCATACAACAAATTGAACTCAATATAACGACCTCTTTTAATAAGTTGATAATTTTTCTGTTTTTTTGTCCATGATTTATGTATTTTTGCATCTATAATATTTTTAATATTATCAAGAAAACATAAGCCAACCTCTCTAACAAAGTTAAAGTCTTTTTCCCAATTTTTTTTTTTATAATCAAAAAAAATCCCACCAATGCCACGCGTCTCTTTTCTATGTGGTAAATAAAAATATTTATCACACAATTTTTTATATTTTAAATAATAATTTTTATCATATTTATTACATGCTGATTTTATTTTATTATGAAATATTTTAGCCTCACTGTTATCTTTAATGCAAGGGGTAGCATCCATACCACCACCAAACCAGCTTTGTGTTGTTACAATAAATCTTGTATTAAAGTGCATTGCAGGTATTTTAGGGTTTTTCATATGTGCAACGACAGAAATTCCTGAAGCCCAATAGTTAGTATTTTTTTCCGCTCCTAAGATTTGTGAAGAAAATTTTTTATTAAATTTACCCGATACTTCAGAAAAGTTTACTCCCAGGCTATCAAAAACTAATCCATTTTTAATTGTTGAAAATGTTCCTCCTCCTTCATCTTTGATTAAAGATTTTTTCCAACTCTTTTTAAAAAGATATTTTGGTTTTTTTTTAATTTTTTTTCCGTAATCAACTTCAATTTTTTCTAGCTCGTAACAAATCATCTGCTGAAGAAGAGAGAACCAACTACTCGTAAGTTTTTTTTTTAAATAAATATCTTTAATCATTTTGAAAAAAAAAGTTTTGTTTTAAAGCTTCTGATAAAGTTATTGCAGCAGCTATACTAATATTAAGTGATCTTGATTTTTTTGTTAATGGAATTTTTAATCTTACGTATGAGTTTTTATGAACTATTTTAGGCACTCCAGCACTTTCTCTTCCAAAAAGAAGAGTGTCTTTTGGAATAAACTTAAAATTAAAGCAATTATTTTTTGTTTTGGTTGTCATAAGAATCACACGTGAATTTTTTTTTTTTTTTAAAAAACTATCGTACGATTCGTAGATATTTATTTTTTTTTTATCCAAGTAATCCATGGCAACTCTTTTTAGTCTTTTGTCATTTAGATTAAAACCGCAAGGTTCTATTATTTCAAGAGTTACATTAAAACAAGAACATAGGCGAATTATTGCAGCTGTATTTTGAGGTATATCAGGCTGATATAAGGCTATATTAAACATTTTTTTAGTTATGATTTATTTTGTGTGTCATTCTGACCCTAGCAAATTTATATTAAATGTAATTAATTAATATTATAATGTATATACGCATCTAATAAATATATGAGCACAGAAATTAAGCCAAAAAGACGAGATTTCCTATTCACAGCATCCTATACAATTGGAGCTGTTGGCTTAGGGGCAGCCATTTGGCCTTTGGTGGATCAAATGAATCCAGATGCATCAGTAAAAGCCCAATCCACAACTGAGGTTGATGTCAGTGGCATTGAAAAAGGAAAAACTATAACTGTATTGTGGAGAGGAAAGCCAATTTTCATAAGAAGAAGAACTAAAAAAGAAATTGATGAAGCTACAAAAGTTGATCTAAAAGATTTGAAAGATCCCGAATTAGATTCTGATAGAGCCAAAAATCCGGAATGGTTAGTAATGGTTGGGGTTTGCACCCATCTTGGTTGCGTTCCTTTAGGAGATAAAGGAGAATACAAAGCGTGGTTTTGCCCTTGTCATGGTTCGCATTATGATACGTCTGGAAGAGTCAGGAAAGGACCTGCTCCAACAAATTTAGAAATTCCTAAATATGAATTTTTGGATAACAAAACAATTAAAATAGGATAGGTCAATCATGAGTGAAGAAAAGTATATTCCAAAATCAAAATTAGGCCAATGGTTCGACAGTCGTTTGCCTCTTTTAACTCTTTCACATCATTTACAATCATATCCTACACCAAAAAATTTGAACTATTGGTGGACTTTTGGAGGAATATTAACTTTTTGTTTGATCACGCAAATAATAACAGGGCTTGTTTTAGCAATGCATTATGTAGCCCATGTTGATTATGCTTTTCAAAGCATTGAACACATAATGAGAGATGTAAATTATGGATGGCTGATTAGATATGTTCATGCAAATGGAGCCTCAATGTTTTTTTTAGCTGTTTATATTCATATTTTTAGATCATTATTTTACGGTTCGTACAAAGCTCCAAGAGAAGTAATTTGGATTATTGGACTTTTGATATACATACTTATGATGGCTACAGCTTTTATGGGGTATGTCCTACCTTGGGGGCAAATGAGTTTTTGGGGTGCCACAGTTATCACAAATTTATTTAGCGCCATACCTTTTGTAGGAGAGAGTATTACAACATGGTTGTGGGGAGGTTACTCAGTTGATAACCCAACTTTAAATAGGTTCTATAGTTTACATTACTTGCTGCCATTTTTAATTTTTGGACTTGTAGTACTTCATATTTGGGCGCTACACGTACCAGGCAATAATAATCCAACTGGGATAGATGTTAAAAAAAATAGTAATGAAACTATGCCTTTTCACCCTTACATGGTTATGAAAGATCTTCTAGCTTTACTCTTGTTTATAATTGTTTTTTTATGGTTTGTCTTTTTTGCTCCAAACGTTTTAGGTCACCCAGACAATTATATAGAAGCAAACCCACTGGTTACACCAGCACATATAGTTCCAGAATGGTATCTGCTTCCTTTCTATGCAATTTTGAGAGCTATACCAAGTAAACTTGGTGGTGTAATTTTTATGTTTTCAGCAATCTTTATACTTATGTTGCTACCTTGGCTTGATACTTCTAAAGTAAGATCAGCAATTTTTAGACCGATCTATAAAAAATTCTTTTGGCTTTTAGTTTTTGTAGTAATTCTTCTTGGATATTTAGGTGCAAAACCACCAGAGGGGATCTATTTAGTTCTATCTAGATTAGCAACTGCATATTATTTTATTCATTTTTTACTAATACTTCCATTATTAGGACGATATGAAAAAACAGATCCTTTACCACAAAGCATATCTGATCCAGTATTAAGTAAGACAGGAATGATAGATAAATTTAAAAAGGCTGCCGCAGAATATGAAGGAGAAAACGTTGAGTCATTTAAGTAAATTTATAAATAAGTTTTTATTTATAGCTTTTTTGTTTGCAATGCCATTTGCAGCTCTTTCAGAAGAGAAAAATATAAATTTTATTGAAACAAATTGGAGTTTTAAAGGTATTTTTGGAACCTTTGACCGCGCCTCATTACAAAGAGGGTATCAAGTTTACCAGGAAGTTTGTTCAGGATGTCACTCTGTACAACACTTAAGTTATAGAAATTTATCAGAAAATGGAGGACCAGAATTTACCATTGAAGAAGCCAAGGCTATAGCGTCCCAATTTGAAGTAGAAGACGGACCAAACAGCGAAGGAGAGATGTTTATGAGGAAAGCAAGATTGTCCGATAAATTTGTTAAACCTTATTCTAATGTACAGGCTTCGACTTCAGCTAATGGTGGGGCGTACCCACCCGATATGTCTGTGCTTGCTAAAGCTAGAACGGGAGGTGCAGATTATATTTATTCTCTTCTTCTTGGATATGAAGAAGCTCCAGAAGGTTTGGAGTTAGATGATGGGGTTTATTACAACAAATATATGCCCGGCAATAAAATTAAAATGTCAGAACCGTTGTCTGATGGAATAGTTGAGTACTTGGACGGGACAGAGCCATCAAAAAAACAAATGGCGAAGGATGTAACAGCTTTTCTTGTTTGGGCTTCTGAACCCCATTTAGAGTCACAACACAAAATGGGTTTTAAAACTATTATATATTTGATAATACTGCTTACTTTGGTTTACTTTAGTAAACAAAAAGTTTGGTCTAGATTTGGCTCAAAAATTGAAGAAGAGGAAGAAACTTTTGATAAAGTCGAAAGAACAGTAACAAAATATGAAGGCGAAGATCCTAAAACTTTTAAATAAATAAAATTAAGCTCCAGTCCTAAAAAGCATTACATCTCCATCTTTAACAACATAATCTTTACCTTCCAGTCTTAATTTGCCAGCAACTTTACATTCATTAAAACCTTTGTATTTTATAAAATCGTCATGCGAAACTGTTTCGGCTCTAATAAATTTTTTCTTAAAATCAGTATGTATTACGCCAGCCGCATCAGCAGCATTATAGTTTTTTTCAATAGTCCAGGCTCTGCTTTCCTCTGGTCCCGATGTGAAAAAAGTGTTGAGACCAAGAGTGTCATAACCCGCTTTGATTAGATTGCCTAAACCTGTATCTTTAATACCGGATTCTACCATAAAATCTTTTCTATCTTTTTTTTGTAAATTCATAATTTGATCTTCAATATCAGCACATACAACAATTACACTTTCATCAGAAAATTTATTTTTACATTGGTCTGAGTATTTATTTCCATTAGGCAAACAATTTTCATCAACATTGCACACTATTATTTTAGGTTTTACAGATAAAAGTCCAGATTTTTTTATAAGGTTTTTGTCAAACTTATCTACTAGATTTTCAGGTTTTTCTCCCTTATTGATTAATTTTAAACACTCTTCTAAAAAATCAATTTCTTCTTGGTTCATTTTCTTTTTTTTATTTTTTTCTAATCTTTTTTCAAGCGATTCTAAATCGGAAAGAAGCATTTCTGTTTCAATAATTTCTATATCTCTTATTGGGTCTACATTTTCATTAACATTTTGTATTTTATCAGACTCAAAACATCTAGCTAAATGAACAATTGTATCAACCTCTCTAACGTGTGATAAAAATTTATTTCCCAGCCCTTCACCTTTTGACGCTCCCTTAACGAGGCCTGCTATATCTACAAAAGTAATAGCTGCATTAATAGTTTTTTCTGATTTAGATATGCTTGTGATTTTTTCTAATCTTTCATCTGGAACGGAAACAATTCCAATATTGGGATCAATTGTGCAAAAAGGAAAATTTTCAGCCAGGGCCTGTTTTGATGCTGTAAGAGCATTAAATAATGTTGATTTACCAACATTGGGCAACCCAACTATTCCACACTTAAAGCTCATTTTTATTTATGGTTAATTTTACTTGAAAAAAGATCTAACTTTTTATTTATTAAAATAGTTAAAAACTCAGTTATATTATTAATTACGGTTGTCATGCTTTGCGCCTCATCGCTAGTAAAATTTTCTAGCACATAATCTGCCCCCGTTGTATTATTTTTTGGCCTCCCAATACCTATTCTTATTCTAGAATAGTTTTTCCCCATATTTTTATCTATAGATTCTATTCCATTGTGACCAGCGCTACTTCCAGCAAATTTTACTTTGGTTTTCCCAATATTGATATCCATATCATCATGAAATACAAAAATATTTTTAATATCCATTTTAAAATAATCAGCAAGTTCTTTAATACAAACTCCAGAGCTGTTCATAAATGTAAGAGGTTTTATAGCGTAAACTTTTTTTCCATCTATTATACCTGTTGTTAGTAAGCCTTTAAATTTAGGTTTTTGTTTTGATAGTTTATATTTTGCGTTAATAGCATCAATGGTTAAGAATCCTACATTATGCCGGTTATTTGTATTGTTTGGGCTTGGGTTACCCAGACCAACTAGTAAAAACATTATTTAAAATTTATTTTATTTTATTTTTTCTTTGCTTGTAGGTTTATCTTTATCAGCAGAAGCAACTTTAGCTTTATCTTCTGTAGTTGTTTTTGTTTTATCATCTGATGATTTATCGTTATCAGTTTTAGCAGTAGCCTCAGCACCTTCGGCCGGCGCTTCACCTTCAGCAGCAGCTTCTTCAACTTTTTCAGGCTCAACTAAAACAGTAGGAGCAACAACTGTCCCAATTACAAAATCTCTATCTGTAATTGTAGGGGTAACACCCTCAGGTAATTTTACTGAAGATATTTTAAGGCTGGTATTAATTTCAACATTATCTAAGTCAACAATTATTTCATTAGGAATAGTTTCTGCAGGACATTTCAGCTCAATTTTTCTTCTAACTATGTTTAGTACTCCTCCTTTTTTTAATCCAGGCGATTTTTCAGAATTGATAAATTTTACAGGTATCTCCAAAATTATCTTTGTTCCTTTTACAATTCTTATAAAATCAATATGTATTGGTTCATCAGAGACTGGATCAAACGCAATTTCTCTTGGGAGGGCTTTTTCAGAACTGCCATCTATATCTAAATCAAAAACTTTAGACATAAAAGTTTCTGTTTTAATAATGTCTTGAAATTGTAGTTTTTTTACACTTATTTTTAAATTATTTAGTTTTCCACCATATAATATAGCGGGAATGAAACCTTCGGATCGAAGCTTGTTTACTTGTCCAGCGGTTTTAGTGTTTCTTTTTATAGCTTTTAAAATATTCATAAATGGAAGGGTGGTTTTATATTATGTTTCTAACAAAAACAAGTAAAATTATTTAAAAAGACTAGATACTGACGTTGAGTTTGCAATCCTTTTCATCGCTTCAGAAATCATAGGAGCGATAGAAATAATTTCAATTTTTTTACTATTCTTAATTTTTTTTGAATTATCAATTGTATCTGTAGTTATTAACTTTTTGATTTTAGATTTTTCTATTTTATTTGTCGCTTCCCCACTTAATACTGCGTGGGTGATAAAAACATAAACATCTTTTGCACCCTTATCTTTTAGCGCCTGAACAGCATTCACAATTGTTCCTCCGGAATCGATAATATCATCAACAATTATACAATTTTTATTTTTCACGTCCCCAACAATATTCATTACCTCTGACTTTCCTGGCGCTGGTCGTCTTTTGTCTATTATAGCAATACTTGAATTTATTCTTCTACTTAACGCTCTTGTTCTTTCTACGCCACCCACATCAGGAGCAACACAAATCAAATTATTCAATTTTATTTTCTTTTTTATATGTCTCGCAAAAATTGGAGTAGAAAATAAATTGTCCACTGGAATATCAAAAAAACCTTGAATTTGACCTGCGTGCAAATCAACGCTTAAAATTCTATTTGCCCCGGCATTGGTTATGAGATTTGAAACTAGTTTAGCTGATATCGCTGTTCTTGGAGCTACTTTTCTGTCTTGCCTAGCATATCCAAAATAAGGAATTACTGCTGTAATATTTTTAGCTGAAGATCTTCTTAAAGCATCGATACAAATTAAAAGTTCCATTAAATTATCATTAGCTGGAGTAGATGTTGATTGAACTACAAATATACTATTACCTCTTATGTTTTCATTAATTTCAACATAAACCTCACCATCAGCAAATCTTTTGATGTTAGAGTTAATTAATTTTAGCTTGAGTTGTCTTGCTATGTCTTTACACAGTTTAGAATTACTTGTACCTGCAAGAACTTTCATAAGATATATTGTTTATATAACTTTAATTTATCTTTTCAAATTAATTAAACATTAAATTAAGTCATTAATATGACAGAAATACATCTACCATAATCTTTATCTTTATTTAAACAAGATCTTCTATAGCTATAAAAAAATTCATTCTTCGAAAAGGTATCTATATTGATATTTTCTATGTTTTTCATACCCAAACCAGACATTTCTTTATTTACGAAAGATCTTAGATCGAAACTATAATTATTTTTATTAATTCTACTAAAAAAATTTTTATTTTTATAATTCTTTTCAATAAATTTATTATAAAAATCTAATTTAACATTATAGCTTTTTTTACCTATACAAGGACCAACCACAGCAATTAGATCATTTATATTTGAGTTTAATTTTTTAAATTTTTTAATAGTATTTTTAATTATACCATTGAATGCACCTTTCCATCCTGTATGGATGCAACCAATAATTTTTTTTTTAGGATCGTATAGTAGTATTGGGACACAATCTGCTGCCAAAATACCAATTCCTATATTTTTAATTTTGGTAACAATAGCGTCACCACTTAATTTATTTTTTATATCTTTTTCACTTTTTAAAAAAACGACTTTATTACTGTGAATTTGATTTAAAGTGATTAAAGAATTTTTTTGGCATCCTATTTTTTTACTTACATATTTAATGTTTTTTAATACATTTCCTTTATTATCAAGTGAGCTAGCTCCACAATTTAAACTCTTATAAATTCCACTAGAAAATCCATTTTTCCTTGAAAAAAAACAATGTTTTATATTGTTAAACTTTTTTAATTTTTTAGAGAAAAACATAATTAAAAACCAACAGAAAATTTTATATCCTTTTTTTGCGCCAAGAGTACTTTGAATAAATTACCCATTTCATTTGTGTCTAATAATCTTTTAATTCTATAATACATATTAGCTTTAGATTTAAATGACATTTTTTTTGATAAAATGTTTGCTCTTTCTAAAATGCCCATTTTTTGTAAAAATTCGCTTTGCGTTACAATTTTATTAACATCTAAATTATTTTTTTTTAATATTCTGGAGAATAAATTGAAATTTATGTGAGATGAAATGTCAGTATTACCAGGTTGAAAAAATATTTCTTTATGTTCATGCTTTGCAATTGAAAGTAAAGTATTTTTTTTTTTGCTAAAAATATAACCATAGTCGCAAGCTAAAAGAGAACCACCAAATTTATTTATTTTTTTTGCTATCAATGTCAAATATTTAATTGCTGTTATAGGATACTCGAAGGAATTGGTTGAAGACGAAAAATTCAAAAAGTCACTATATTTTATAACTTTTCTGCTAACTTTTTTATATGCAAACTCTAGTTTTTTTTTATTTTTTGATAATATTACATGTTTTTCAAATAAAGCGTTATTTTTTTTTTGCAATTGTTTAATTGGCAGAGCATCAAAAAATTCATTGCCCAAAAATATTATAGGACCATGTTTAATTTGATTTATTGAATTTATCCACCTAACTTTCTCGTTTTGAATTTTTTTATTTTGAATTTTCTTTAATTTTTCACTTTTCTCGAGCAAATTCACTTTTAAACAATTATAAAAATTATCAAATTTTTTAAATGTTTTTAATAAATCGCTGCATAAAGATCCATCTCCAGGACCCAATTCTACAATTAAAATTTTTTTTGGTTTTTTTAAATGTTCCCAAAATGATATACACCACAATGCCATCATTTCTGCAAAAAGATTTGATATCATTGGAGAGGTAATAAAATCCCCATCTTTTCCAAAAGGATTTCTTTTCATGTAGTATCCATATTTTTTATCATAAAGAGCAATATTTATAAATTTATCCAACGGTAAAGATTTTTTTTTTTTTAAAATATTAATTATTTTGCTCATTTTTTTTTATTTAATAAAATTACAAAAAAACCTGCTGCCAAAGTAAATAAACTTAACAAAACACCAGTTGATAAAAAACTATAAATATAACCAATATGGATGTCAGGCTCTCTAAAAGTTTCAGAAATTATTCTTAGAATTGAATATAAAATTAGAAAAATTCCAGAAATATAACCAGCATCAAACAATTTTTTTTTATAAAGAGCTAAAAAATTTATTATAAAAAAAAGAACAAATCCTTCTAATATAGCTTCATAAATTTGAGAAGGATGTCGACCTATATTCTCATCTGTCGAAAAAATTATTGCCCAAGGTACAGTGGTGACTTTTCCAACAAGTTCTCCGTTTATAAAGTTAGCTACTCTTCCTAAAAAAATGCCAATAGGAGCAACACAACAGACAATATCAGAAAACTTAAAAAAATTATTTTTAACAATTTTAGAAAATATTGCTATTGCCACCATTACCCCAAACAATCCACCATGAAACGACATCCCACCTTTCCAAATTTTTATAATCTCAAAGGGATTGCTTGCAAAAAATTGAAAGTTGTAGAAAATTACGTAACCAAGTCTTCCTCCCACAATAACTCCGATTATTAGGTAGGTAACCAAGCTGTCGAATTGTTCAGTATTAATCGATTTAAAGTTGTATTGATTATTTTTAATTTTATTTATTATTTTATTTGCGTATATCCAGCCTAATACGATTCCACCAATATAGGCGATTGAATACCATCTAATTTGAAAAAGGCCAAAATCTATAAGTACAGGATCAAAATTATGAACTATCATTTAAAATAAAGATTTATTTAATAATTAAATTAAAATATCTTAAAGGTGATTAAAAATATATGGAAAAATACAATAAATTACTAAACAAAATATCAGAATTAATAGAAAAAGGTTTATTTACTTCACAGGATTTTAAAAAAGATGTCGAAAATGCCTTGAAGTTTAAGTTAGAAAATATCATTAATAGTTTAAATCTAGTTTCACGAGAAGAATTTGAGGTTCAAAAAAAAATGATTGCAAAATTGCAAAAAGAATTAACTAAAAACAAAAAAAAAACTAAGAAGGCAAAGAAATTTTAACCCTAAGACCTTCTAAAGAATTTCTTTCTAACAAAATATATCCTCCGTGTGAACGAACTATATCATTAGCTATAGAAAGCCCCAAACCAACACCAGACTTATTTTGTCCTCTGCTTTTGTCAATCCTATAAAATGGCTTCATTACATTTTTATATTCTTTTTCAGGAATTCCAGGCCCATCATCATCAACAAAAATTATAACGTCATTTTTAATTTTCTTTAAACAAATTTCTATATTTTTTCCATAAGACAATCCATTATCTATCAAATTTGTTAAACATCTTTTAATTGAATTTGGTCTTATATTAATTTTTAAATTTTTATCTAATATAATATTAATTTTTTTATTGTTATATTTCCCTACCACCTCTTCGATTAAATTATTAAGATTAGTTTGTTCAGTTTCTTCATTTTTTTGATGTCTAGAAAATTCTAAATATTCATTAAGCATTCTTTCCATTTCCTCAATATCGACACTCATCTTTTCTGCTAAGTCTTGTTGTTTTAGTAAAGCCAGTTGTAGTTTTAATCTAGTTAATGGAGTTCTTAAATCATGGCTAATTCCTGATAACATTTCTGACCTCTGATTTAAGTGGATTGTAATTCTTTTACGCATTTTATCAAATTCATACGCTGCTTGTCTTATTTCTTGCGCTCCAGAAGGTCTGAATTCTTTCACAAATTCACCCTTACCAAATCTTTCAGCCGCCTTAGCTAATTTTACAATTGGCTTAGTTTGATTCTTTAGAAAAATTATAGCAATCATAATCAAAAGCAGTCCAGGAAAAGTTATCCATAGAGCAAAGATTCTAGCAGAAGAAGGTGAAATTCTTTTTTTTGGAAAAAATATTTTGAGAGATCCATTTTTATATTTAATTTTTATTGCAACTTGATCTTTATATGTTGTTGTATCAAATGAATAATCATTACTTCCAAAAGTAGATTTAAGTTCTTGTCTTAAACTTCTATCCATGGGGCTATACCATCTTTCGGTATCACTATTTTGAATAAACTTTTTTTCATCAAAAGAAATATAAAAATCAAAATTTTTATTGTAGAGATCTATAATCATTTCATTATAACCACTTTCATTATCGTAAACATCAAATAAAGTTTCAATCTCAGCGACCAAAGATCTGGTCATTCCTTTGTTGGCTTTTATCCAAAGGCTATCAAAAAATACTACTGTAATAATTATTTGCAGTAAAATTATTGGAGCAGCAACAATCAAAAGAGATCTATAAAAGAGTCTTTTTGGTAGGATTTTTTTAAAAAGACTATTCAATCCATAAAACATAGCCTGCTCCTCGAATTGTTTGTAAATATTTAGGATTTTTTGGGTTAGTTTCAATTTTTTGACGCAAGCGTGTAATAATTACATCTATAGTTCTTTCTTTTGAAATATTTAGTATTTTTCCAATATCATCTCTTGAAAATATTTTACCTGGATATTCCAACATAGTCTCTAAAACTTTTTTTTCTTTAGGGTTAATTTTTTTGGTTTCATTATTAGTTTTAATATTTAACTTATTTAAATTAACCACTGATTTTCCTATAATAATTTCTTCTATAAAAATTTTAGATTTTGTCTTATTCAAAATATTTTTTATGCGTAGCAAAAGTTCTTTTGGTTCAAATGGTTTTCCAAGATAATCATCTGCACCAAATTCTAATCCTTTTACTCTATCTTTTGAATCGTCTTTTGCAGTAAGCAATATAATAGGAGTTTGTGAATTATTTTTTTTGACATCTTTAGTCAAAGATAAACCGCTTTGTCCAGGCATCATAATATCTAATATTAGTATATCAAATTTTATTATTTCTAATTTTCTTTTTGCATCTTGAGAATCTTTAGCGGTCGTAACTAAGAATTCATTATTCTCTAGATATTGTTTTACCAAATCTCTTATTCTATTATCATCATCTACCACAAGTATATGAAATTCTTTTTTATTCATTAATAATTTTTTTCAAAACTGTTTTAAATTTAATTACAGAGTCCGAGTCCGAGTTTTTAAACGCATTATAAATTTTTTTTTTTTGTTCATAAAACATTTCCTCAAATATTTTTTTTCCTCTTTCATCTAAAAAGATATGTCTTTGCCTAGAGTCTACCTCTCCCTTTTTTAAAATAATAGTTTTGTTTTTTATTAAATCTCTTAAAACCCTATTTAAACTTTGTTTTGTAACTTTTAATTTTTTTAAAAGTCCCGACACAGTTATTCCTGCGTTTCTCTCGATTATATAAATTGTTCTTTGATGAGCTGTGCCAAAAGAGTATTTTTTTAAAATTTTTTTTGGATCAGAATAAGTCTCTCTATAAACATAAAATATCTGCTCTATAAAATCTTTAATCTGATCATCTTTTAAATATAATAAATCTCTCATAATTTTTTGGGTCAGTTATATTGACATATCTATATAAGATAGATACTTTTTTGAACTAAATAAATCAATTAAGATTAATAATTTTTTTTATGGAACCCGTACCTTTTGATAAAAGATCTGGAAAAATTTGGTTTAATGGAAAACTGATAAATTGGTCAGACGCAAAAATACATGTTTTAAGTCATGGTTTACATTACGCAAGCTGCGTTTTTGAAGGTGAAAGAGTTTACGATGGCAAAATATTTAAATTAGAAGAGCATACGGAAAGATTATTTCATTCTGCTTCCAGAATGGGGTTTGAAATACCATATAGTAAAGAATCTTTAAATAAATATTGCAAAGAAATAGTTACTATTCAAAAAGTAAAGAATGGATATGTAAGACCAGTAGCTTGGAGAGGAAGCGAGATGATGGCAATATCTGCGCAAAAAACAAAAATTCATTTAGCTATTGCAGCTTGGGAGTGGGGTTCATACTTTGATCCAAGTCTGAAGTTGCGTGGAATTAAACTAAATATTTCTAAATGGCGAAGACCAGCCCCAAATACAATTCCGTGGGATACTAAAGCTTCTGGGTTATATATGATTTGCACTCTTTCAAAGCACGAGGCAGAAAAAGAAGGGTTTGCAGATTCTTTAATGCTAGACCATGAAGATAACGTAGCTGAAGCAACGGGCGCTAATATTTTTTTTAAAAATAGCAAAGGTGAACTACACACTCCAACGCCAGATTCTTTTTTGGATGGCATTACACGAAGAAGTATTATGAAACTTGCAAGCTCAAAAAATATTAAAGTAATTGAAAGGAAAATTAAACCAGATGAACTATCAAATTTTACAGGATGTTTTTTAACAGGCACAGCTGCAGAAATAACGCCTGTTTCGCAAATTGATAAATATAAATTTACTGTTTGTGATGTAATTAAAGATTTATCTGAAAGCTATCAACAATTAGTTAGGAAAAAAAACTAAAAATAATAATTTATTTTATTCTGTAGCATGATCTATTCCTTTTTTAACATAATCATATCCTGTATAAAGTGTAAGGAAAGCAGATAACCATAATAAAATTATTCCTATAGTATGAGCATTATACTCCTGAAAATTAATAAGTTTATTACCACTATCTCCGGTAAGCAGTAGAGCGATAGCAAACATTTGAATAAATGTTTTGAATTTAGCTAAACCTGTAACAGGCATTGAAATTTGAGATTTGGCTAAAAATTCCCTTAATCCCGAAATTAATATTTCACGGGTGAGAATAATAATTGCGGCAATAACTTCATAATTGCTAATAGTATCATTCATCACAAGCAAAATTAATGCTGCAGATACAATAATTTTATCTGCTATAGGATCCAAAAGTTCTCCTAATTTTGATTCTTCTCTGTATAACCTTGCTAACAAACCATCTAAGAAATCTGTAAAGCTAGCCAAAACAAATATAAAAAAAGGTATTAAATCTCCTAAAAAACCAGGAAGATAAAAAGAAATAACAAATATTGGAACCAATATTATTCTCCCTATTGTTAGCATATTTGGAATTTGTAATTTCATAGGTTTATTTTAATTGTGAAAAAAATCATGTATTTTTTTTGCTACAGACGTTTCAATTCCATCAACATTTTTTAAATCTTCAAAACTCGCTGACTCAACAGCTCTAGCAGAACCAAAATAATTCAATAAAGCTCTTTTTCTCGTTCTGCCAATGCCATTTATTTCATCTAATAATGATTTTGACAAACTTTTTTTTCTTTTTATTCTATGGCTGCTTATAGCAAATCGATGAGCTTCATCCCTCAATCTTTGAAGAAAAAAAAGCAAAGGTTCTCTTTTATTTAATTTTATACTATTAGATTTATGAATAAAAGTCTCGTCACCTTGATTTCTGTTTTTACCTTTCGCAATAGCTATTATTGGAATATCATGAAATCCATAATCATCTAGCACTTTTCTGCTAATTGAATATTGACCTTTACCACCATCAACGAGTATCAAGTCTGGTATTATAACGTCTGACTGTATTTTATTTTGAATAATTTTTGAAAATCGTCTTTCTAACACCTCTTTAAGCATGCCGTAATCATCTCCACCTTTAAGGCTTGCATTTTTAATGTTAAATTTCCTATATCTTTTTTTAACAAAACCTTCGGCACCAAAAGATATAAAAGCACCCACTGAATGAGCTCCTTGTATATGACTATTATCGTATACTTCAATTATTCTTGGTAAAATATTTAATTTAAATTTTTCGGCCACTTGGTCAAGCAGTTTAGTGTTTGTTTCAGATTCAAAAATTCTTCTTGTAAGAGTTTCTTTCGCATTTTTTTCTGCCATTTTAGAAAGTTTTAATGCATTTCCATTAGTAGCTAATTTAATTGATATTAATTTTTTTTCTTTTTTTTCTAAAGCTGATTTAATTAAATCTAAATCATTGATTTTTTTGTTTATCAAAATTTCTGCGGGTGCATTTTTGTTTTCGTAAAACTGTGAAATAAACGAAGTTAAAACTTCTTCAACAGTGTGATTTTCGTCATGCTTTGGAAAAAAAGATTGATTACCCCAGTTTTGCTTTGATCTATAGAAAAATACTTGTATGCAGCTTTTTGCAGCTTCTTGAGAAATAGATATAACATCTGCATTATTTAAATTAGTAGAACTTATATTTTGAGAAGATTGAATCTGAGTTAAAGCTTTTATTCTATCTCTAGTAATTGCTGCTTTTTCATAATCCATTTTTTTACTGCTTTTTTCCATTTCCAAAGATAGTTTTTTTTGGATAGTTTTTGATTTTCCAGAAAGAAAAGTTACAGCGTCATTAACTAATTTGGCATACTCTTCTTTAGTGATAGAATTCACACAAGGAGCCGCACACCTCTTAATCTGAAAAAGAATACAGGCTCGATCCCTGTTTTTAAAAACTGAATCATTGCAAATTCTTAATAAAAAAACTTTCTGTAAAATTTTAATTGTCCAATTAGCCGACCCAACTGAAGCGAATGGTCCAAAATAGTGACCATTTTTATTTTTAGCCCCTCTGTGTTTTGATAATTGTGGCCAATCACAATCTTTTTCAATAAAAATATAAGGAAAAGATTTATCATCCTTCAAAAGTATATTGAATTTAGGTTTAAATTTTTTTATCAAATTAGCTTCAAGAAGCAATGCCTCAGCTTCGCTAGAAGTTGTAATTATTTCTAGGTTATGAGTTAAAGCTAACATCCTGTTTGTTCTTATTGGAAGATTTTTTCCTAAAGCATAATCTCTAAGACGGGTAGGTAAATTTTTTGCTTTACCAACGTAGAGTACTTGATTTTTTTTACCAAGCATTCTGTAAACTCCTGGACTATTAGAAATTAATGGAATTTTTTTTTTTATTAAATCTTTCCCAAAATCAAGATCTTTCATAATCACTTCTGCTTTTAAAAACCTCCACACCAACCGATTGTGCGTTTGTTATAGCATCAGGTTTTTCAATTTTAATTTTGACAGAATTAATTCTTTTATCTGCGAATATTTCATTAAAAGAATCCTCTGCTAAACTTTCTAAAAAGTTATACTTTTTATTTTTGGCTAAAATTTCTAATTTATTTGTAATTTTTTCATAGTCCACAATACTTGATAAGTTATTTTCATCTGGAAATATATTTTGATTAACATCAATAACAATATTAAAAATTATTTTCTGCCTATTACTTTTTTCATACTGGTGAATTCCTATTATTTCATAAATAATAAAGTCCTTAATTAATACAGTTCTTTTAATAGTATTTTTATTTTTTTTTGCTTTGAGCTCTACTATTTTAAAATTATTCATTTCCACTATTAGTATCCCAAGTTAAATTTTGTCCACTATCCACAGCTATAACTTGTCCAGTTATAGAATTATTGGTAATCAAGAATTCTAGGGTACCACAAATATCCTTTAGACCTACTGGTTTTTTGAGCAGGGTAGATCTAGCCTGTTTATTAAAATGAGTCTTGGATTGTCTTTTACTTTTTATTGTTGGCCCTGGAGCTATACCATTTACTTTTATATTTGGACCCAATCTCATAGCCATAGTTTTTGTTAAGATATAAAGTGCGCTTTTGCTTAAAGTATAAGACATAAAAATAGGGGTAAGTTTAAAAACTCTTTGATCAATAATATTAATTATGTTAGATAATTTATTTTTAGATGCTTGTTTTGCAAAATATTTTATTAAAATAGTAGGGGCAAGAAGATTGATATTTAAATGATCGTTCCAGCTTTTATTTGTAAAGTTTAAAATATCATCCTTTTCAAACAACGCTGCATTATTAACCAAACAATCAATGTTGCCTAATTTTTTTATGGCATTAGGAATAATTTTTTCTACCTGCTTTTTATTTTTAAGGTCAGCTTTAATTAAAACTACTTTTACAGAGTTTTTTTCTATAATACTTTTTAACTTTTTAGCTTCAGAGGATGATTTAAAGTAATGAATAGCAATATTCCACCCTTTTTTTGAAAAATAGAGTGCTATTTCTTTTCCAATTCTTGTAGATCCACCCGTAATTAATAAGTTTTTATTTTTCATTTATATTTACCTTTTTCTTTTTGGTCTTGTGCCCGGTTTACCTTGTGTTGATCTACCCACAGGATAAACCTTATCATTTTGTTTTGATTTCCTTAGTTTTGGATTTATACCAATTTCTAATTCTGAAGCTTCTAATTTTCTAATTTCATCTCTTATTTTAGCCGCCTCTTCAAACTCAAGGTTTTCAGCAGATTCTTTCATTTTCTTTTTGAGTGCTTTTAAATGTTTTTTGAGATTATATCCCAATTCAATATTTAAATTACTCTTTGCATAATCTTTTTCATAAACACTTTGTAAAATATCAGAAATATCTTTTTTAATAGATGTTGCGGTAATATTATTTTTTTTATTATATTTTTCTTGTATTTTTCGCCTCCTATCTGTTTCTTGAATAGCTTTTTCTATACTTTTGGTTTTTTTATCAGCATAAAGTATTGCTTTTCCTTCTATATTTCTTGCCGCTCTTCCAATGGTTTGAATTAGAGATCTTTCAGATCTTAAAAATCCTTCTTTGTCAGCATCTAAAATGGCTACTAAACCGCATTCAGGAATATCTAACCCTTCTCTTAATAAATTTATTCCAACTAACACGTCAAACGCACCTATTCTTAAATCTCTCATAATCTCAATTCTTTCTAGGGTGTCTATGTCTGAATGCATATATCTAACTCTAATGCCATTTTCATGAAGATATTCAGTTAAGTCTTCAGACATTTTTTTTGTTAATGTTGTCACTAAACATCTGTAATTTTTTTTAATAACTTCTTTACATTCTGCCAAAAGGTCGTCCACTTGATTTTTTGCTGGTCTAATTTGAATTTCAGGATCACATAGACCCGTTGGACGAATAACTTGTTCAGTAAATTTTCCAGATGTCTGTTCCAGTTCCCAGGGTCCAGGAGTTGCAGAAACGAAAATTGTTTGAGTCCTCATTGCGTTCCACTCTTCAAATTTTAGTGGTCTATTATCCATGCAAGATGGCAACCTAAATCCATATTCAGATAGAGTTTTTTTTCTAGTATAATCTCCTTTATACATTCCATTTAGTTGAGGAACGGTTACATGACTTTCGTCCACAAAAATTAAAGTATTATCAGGAAAATACTCAAATAAGGTAGGAGGTGGCTCACCTGGGCTTCTTCCAGTTAAAAATCTTGAATAATTTTCTATACCTGCGCAAGTTCCTGTAGCTTCTAGCATCTCTAGATCAAAACGTGTTCTTTCATCCAATCTTTGAGCTTCTAAGAGTTTATTTTCTGACTTATGTTTTTCTAATGTTAATTTTAATTCTTTTTTTATTTCTTTTATTGCCTGCTCAAGAGTTGGCTTAGGTGTTATATAATGGCTGTTTGCATAAATTTTTATAAATTCTAAATCTTTTAATTTATTTCCAGTTAACGGATCAAATTCTACTATACTATCTATCTTATCTTTAAAGATTGAAATTCTCCAAGCTTTATCTTCCAAATGTGAAGGAAAAATTTCTAAATTATCTCCTCTTACTCTAAATGTTCCTCTATAAAAATTTTGGTCATTACGTTTATATTGCAAATCAACAAAAGTTTTAATAATTTTTTCCCGGTTATATTCATTATTTTTTTTTATACCTAAAGTCATTTTGCTATATGATTCGACTGATCCCAAACCATAGATGCAAGACACACTGGCAACTATTATTACATCATCTCTTTCAATTAATGATCGAGTTGCTGAGTGTCGCATTCGATCAATCTGTTCATTAATTGACGATTCTTTTTCTATATAAGTATCAGATCTTGGGACATAAGCTTCCGGTGTATAATAATCATAATAAGAAACAAAGTATTCCACCGCATTATTTGGAAAAAAATTTTTCATCTCACCATATAATTGTGCTGCAAGAGTTTTATTTGGGGCCAGTATCAAACTAGGTCTATTTAATTCTTCTATTATTTTTGCCATTGTGAAAGTTTTTCCTGACCCAGTAACACCTAGCAAAACTTGTTCATCCTTTTTATTTTTTATACCTAAAATAAGTTTTTTTATTGCCGCTGGTTGATCTCCCGCAGGCTCAAAATTGCTAACAGTAGAAAGTTTAATTCCACCTTCTAGCTTTTTTCCCAAAATAAGGTCTTGATTCATTGAATAAGATGGTTTTTCTTGATTTGTATTTTGCATTATTGTTAATAATAATTTAATAATTTTAAAACATAATAAAATTAATGAGCATAATATCCAACTCTTTAAAAAGAATTAAACCCTCACCTACTATTGCGGTTACGCAAAAAGCTAGAGAATTAAAGGCCGCAGGCAAAGATATTATTGGATTAGGGGCTGGTGAGCCAGATTTTGATACCCCAGACAATATAAAAAAAGCAGCTATTGAAGCAATCAACAGGGGGGATACAAAATATACAGCTGTAGATGGAACACCGGTTTTAAAGCAAGCGATAGTAAATAAGTTTAAAAGAGAAAATAATTTGAAGTACTCGACCGATGAAATTACAGTTGGAACTGGAGGAAAGCAGGTAATCTATAATGCTTTTATGGCTACTTTAGACAAAGGTGACGAAGTGGTAATCCCAGCTCCATTCTGGGTTTCTTATCCTGATATGGTTTTATTAGCAGGCGGTAAACCAAAAATTATTAAATGTGATGAAAAAGAGGGTTTTAAATTAACACCAAAAAAACTCCAAAAAGCTATTACTAAAAAAACAAAATGGTTAATACTCAATTCTCCATCAAATCCTACTGGAGCAGGATACACAAAAAATGAAATAGAAAATTTATCTAAAGTGTTAATTAAGAATAAAAAAATACATATTTTAAGTGATGATATTTATGAACATATAAAATATGACAATTTTAGTTTTTTTACTACTGCACAAATTCCTAAACTTAAAGATAGAACGCTAACTATGAATGGAGTAAGTAAATCGTACGCTATGACTGGATGGAGAATTGGTTATGCAGCTGGACCAAAAGATATAATTAAAGCTATAGGAAAAATTCAGTCTCAATCAACATCTAATCCTTCATCTGTAAGTCAAGCTGCGGCAGTCGAAGCATTAAACGGCAATCAAAATTTTATTCAGGAAAGGTCAGACGCATTTAAAGAAAGAAGAGACTTTGTAGTTAAAAATTTGAATAAAATTGATGGGATTAATTGTTTAAATCCAGATGGAGCGTTTTATGTTTTTCCAAGCTGCAAAGATTTGTTAGGTAAAAAAGATAAAAGAGGAAATAAGCTTAAAACTGATACCGATTTTGTTCAATCTCTACTTGAGAATAGTGGTGTTGCTGTAGTTCAAGGGTCTGCATTTGGCTTAGAAGGTTTCTTTAGAATATCTTATGCAACTTCTATGGAAAATTTAAAAAAAGCTTTGGAAAAAATATCTACTTTTTGCAAAAGTTTGATTTAAATGAAAACGGCATTAATTCTTTGGCTTCATCAAATTACTGAAATAAATAACTTATAATTAATCTTTACTCAGGTTTTTGTTTTTCCCACATCTCAAAGTACTTACCTTTTTGCGACAATAAGCTTTCATGTGTTCCTTGTTCAATGATAGAGCCCTTATCAAGGACAATAATGTTGTCAGCATTTGCGGCGGTAGATAGACGATGCGCAATTATTAAAGTTGTTTTATTTTTAGAAATATTTTCTAGGTTTTTTTGAATTTCTTTTTCAGTACTGCTATCCAAAGCCGATGTTGCTTCATCAAAGAAAAATATTTTAGGATTTTTTAAAATTGTTCTTGCGATAGCAACTCTTTGTTTTTCGCCACCAGATAATTTTAGACCTCTTTCACCAACGATTGTTTCGTAACCGTCTGGAAGAGCTAATATGAAATTATGTATATCCGCATTTTGAGCTGCACTAATAACCTTCTCTTTGGAGGCCTCAGTATTTCCATAAGCTATATTATAATAGATGCTATCATTAAATAGTACCGTGTCTTGTGGAACGACACCAATTATTTGTCTCAAAGACTCTTGAGAGATATTATTTATATTTCTATTGTTAATATAAATCCCTCCTGCTTTAGGGTCGTAAAATTTAAAAAGCAATCTACTAATTGTTGATTTCCCAGCCCCAGTAGGCCCTACAATTGCAACTTTTTTTCCATTTGGAACTGTAAATGAAATATCTTTAATAATAGTTCTCCTTACATCGTAATCAAAACTAACTTTATCAAATCTAATTTCAGCATTATTGTCTTGAGGCATATCCTCAAGGTTATCTTTGGATACTGTTGATACCTCTAATAAACTAAACATATTTTCCATGTCAGTTAACGCTTGTCTAATTTCTCTATAGACTGAACCTAGCCAGTTTAATGGTTGGTATAACTGCAACATATAAGCATTGATTACGACAAAGCCTCCAACATCGATAACTCCATCTTTAATGCCGTACGCAGACATCACTAACATGATGGTAATTCCAAGCATTATAATGAATGTTTGAGCTACATTTAATAATGAAAGTGAATGTCTACTCTGGTTGGCTGCTAATTCATAATCTTCCAAAGATTCGTCAAGTCTATCAAATTCAAATTTTTCATTATTAAAATACTTAACTGTTTCAAAGTTTAATAAACTA
>Ga0209403_10001696_pt1 | contig 27972 bp, 29 predicted proteins | sample ArcticOcean_MG_C_8_FD_187440 | JGI IMG/M metagenome (GOLD analysis project Ga0209403, IMG submission 187440) | Marine microbial communities from western Arctic Ocean - ArcticOcean_MG_CB11_86 (SPAdes) (version 2) | ecosystem: Environmental > Aquatic > Marine > Oceanic | place: Arctic Ocean...
AAGCACCCAGAAGAGCGGTTGTTTCTTCTTGCTGGGGCGGATGCTTTGAAAAATTTCGATAAATGGAAGGAAGCGAGGAGAATATTAGAAAAGGTTGTGATTGTATGCGCTGATAGAGACGGAATTGAAAGGAAAGATATAATTAAAACATTAAAAAAAATATACGCAGGAACAAGTGTGGAATTTTTTTCAAATATAAAAATTGACGCCGCTTCGTCATCCTTAAGAAATAATATTAGCAGAGATTTTTTGAGTGAAAGCGTATTAAAATATATAAAAGAAAACGAGGTTTATTAATTATGAGAAGCAAATTAAAAAAGCTGATAAAAATTACTGAAGAAGCCGGTGCTTTTAAAACCGGGAATTTTTTACTTTCATCAGGCAAAAAAAGCAATATATATTTTGACGGCAGAATTATAACCTTACTTCCAGAGAGCTTAAGAATTATTAGCGAATTGATGTTTGAGGTTGTTGTAGAAAATAAAATAAATATAATTGCGGGGCCTACGTTGGGGGCTGACGCAATTATTGCTGGAACCTTAATGGTTGCTGCAGAAAAAAAACACAACTTAAGCGGTGCTATAGTTAGAAAAGAAACCAAAGCACACGGAACGGGAAATCAGGTAGAAGGAAATTATAAAGAGAACGACAGGGTGTTGGTTGTTGATGACACGTGTACAACAGGAGGGAGTGTTTTGTTTGCTTCTGAAGTGCTCGAAACTCATAAGTGTAATGTTATTAAAATTATGTGCGTTGTTGACCGAGTAGAGGGAGGGAGAGAAAAAATCGAAAAAAGTGGATATAGATTTGGGTCTTTATTGATGGTAAAAAATAAAAAGTTAGTTTTTTAGTTTTTTAAATATAATACTCGCGTTTTGCCCGCCAAACCCAAAGTTGTTAGACATTGCATAATTTATAGAAAGGTCTATAAATTTGTTTGGAATATAATCCAAATCACACTCGGAGTCAGGGGTGTCTTGATTTATAGTGGGATGAGCTTTCTGGTTGATAATTGACAATATTGTAGCAATTGCCTCAAGTGCCCCCGCGCCTCCCAAAGCATGCCCAATCATTGATTTTGTTGAACTAATAGGGATGTTGTATGCATGTTTTTTAAAGGTTTTTTTTATTGCGTTTGTTTCGCACACGTCATTTAGAGGCGTAGATGTGCCATGGGCGTTTATATAATTTATTTCTTCATAGCTTATTCCTGCATTATTTAGAGCTCTTTCCATTGCCAATATTGCTCCCTTGCTTTCTGGGTCTGGCTGAACAGGATGGTACGCGTCTGACGAAACACCCATGCCCGCAATTTCACAAAGAATATTAGCATTTCTTTTGGTTGCGTGTTCTTCAGATTCTATAACAATCATTCCTGCGCCTTCGGCCGGAACAAACCCATCTCTTTTAGCATCAAAAGGGCGGCTTGCTTTTTTTGGGTTCTCATTGTTTGTGCTAAGAGCACGTAGCGCACCAAATCCGCCTAATCCTAATTTACTAATTCCAGCCTCGCATCCTCCAGCTAAAACTACGTCACATAATCCGTTGTTAATCAAAAAAGCGGCGTCTCCAATAGATTGAGTGCTAGCAGCGCAAGCAGTTACCACAGTGGAGCTAAATCCTTTAAATCCATAAATCCTAGAAATATTAGCAGCAGCCATGTTTGGTAATATCATTGGAATAAAGTATGGACTAACTTTCGTTTCTCCCTTTAAAATCTGTGCTCTTGCGTTTTTCTCTAATTCCGGGAAACCACCGTTGCCGTTTCCAATAATTACAGCAGTTGAGTTTTGTTCTTCTTTGGTAAATGAGATTTTTGCATTTTCTATTGCCAGGCCAGCAGCAGCAACAGCCATTTGTGAAAATCTTGCCATTCTTTTTGATTCTTTTACACTTATATAACTTGATGGATCAAAAGTGTTAACTTCCGCAGCGATCCGGGAAGGAAAGTCTGTTGGGTCGCAAAGCGTAATTGGGCCAACACCAGAAATACCACCTATTAGATTACTCCAATAGTCTTTCAAATTTTCTCCTAAGGGAGAAATTATTCCCATACCAGTTACGACAGCTTTTTGTTTTATGTTCATATATTAATTATATTAATTATTTAAATGTATGGATAGAGTTCAGGAGATATGTTATTTAAATATTCTAAAGCTTCGCTTACCACACTTAAGGATCCAGTAATTAAAACTTTTTTATTATTTTGGGTTTGTGTTAATTTTATTGCATTTTCGATATTTCCTGTTTCGTAATACTCTATATTTTTTAAATTTTTGTTATTTGTAAGAATTGATGTAGGAACAGATTTTGGGTGTCGTGATTTAACAAAGTAAATCTTGTCGGAAATTTTTGAAATTTTATTGATCATCATATTAAAAGAGTGCCCATAGGTCGCACCAAAAATAATTTCATATCTATTTTGTGAGCTTAATTCTTTTAATGATTTAATTAATTGGTTTATGGAATGTGTGTTGTGTGCTCCGTCGATAAAATAAGTGTTAGATTGTTTTTTTATTATTTCTAGCCTGCCAGCCCATTTCGTTTTTTCAATACCACTTTCAATTTGATTTTTCGAAATATCAAATCCTTGTTTAGCAAGTTCTTCTATTGCCAAAATAGAAACGCCTATGTTTTCTGTTTGGTATTTTCCTAACATAGATGTATTTATATTATAGGAGTTTTCTTTTGTTTCAAGTTTGAAAGATTGTGTGTGTAAATCTGTTTTTCTTTTAAAAATTTTAATATTTTTATCTGTTGTTAAAAGTCGAGATCTTTTTTTGTTTGAGATTGAAGATATTATATTTTCTACACTTTTTTTTTGAGGGGCAGAAATAACAAGTGAGTTTTCTGATATTGCCCCAGCTTTATCTTTGGCAATATCGTTTAAAGTGCTGCCTAAAATATTTTGATGATCCAAGCTAATGTTGGTAATTAGTGTGGCTATTTTATTTTTAACAAAGTTTGTTGAGTCATGAGTTCCTCCAATGCCAGCCTCAAGTATTTGAAGTGATAGATTGTTTTTTTTAAAATGTAACAAAGCCATAGTCATTAGCGTTTCAAAAAAAGAATACCCCCCAAAAGAGTTTATTTTTGAAGAGCTTGTGTGGGTGTGCAAAAAATTAAAAGAATTTATAAAATCATCTTTTGAAATTTCTATTAGATTAGTTTTTATTCTTTCTGTTATTCTATGTAAATGAGGTGAAGTGAACATTCCAGAGGAGTACTTTGATTCATTTAATATATTTGAAAGAAAAGAAGCGGTACTTCCTTTGCCTTTTGTCCCCACAACATGAATTAATGGAATGTCGCAAGACAACAGCCCGGTTGACCCAAGTAAATAATTTAATCTTTCATATCTACTGTTAAAGAATAAATCTCGATCGTTAGGTTTTTGTAAAATTATTTTTTTTACAATAGATTCGTATTTTGTATTCATAAATATTAATTAATTATATAAAACAACATTTTTATTGTTTTTTAATTTTAACACCTCAATATTTTTTTCAAATAAATTAGTAAGGTTTTCAGTTGTAATAATTGAATTAGGGCTTCCTTGTTTAAAAATTGTCCCATGTTTTATCATTATTATTCTATTAAATTTCCACGAAATATTTAAATCATGAGTTGATATTATTTTAGTGTCTTTGCTAGTTTGGTTTTCTAATAAGAGATTCATGATTTCTGTTTGATTAAACGGATCTAGGTTTGCAGAAGGTTCGTCAAACAATTGTATTGATGATTGTTGAATTAAGTTATGTGCAAGCAAAGCCATTTGTTTTTCTCCGCCTGATAAATTAGACAATTTTGAATTCCATTTGTTTTCAAGATTCATTTTAGATAATATGTCAAAGACTTTTTTGTAATCACTTTTTTTAAAGTGCCCATTATTATTTTCTTTAGAAAAGCATCCGGACAATACAAATTCAAAGACATCAAAATGTCCTGGCATATATGGTGATTGTGGCATATATGATATTAAAGAAGAAAGCTTTTCTAAAGAAAAATTTTCGACAATGTTATTATTGACAAAAATTTCCCCTTTTACAGGAGAAATATGACCTGAAATTAGTTTCATTAATGTTGATTTCCCGCTTCCGTTTGGCCCAATTAATAAAATTTTCTCACCTTTTTTAATTTCTAGATTAAAAATCAATTCAAAGCCAGAATTTTTGTAAGAAGCATTGATGTTTTTGAGTTTTATCATTGTATTGTCCATGATTTTTCGCTTTCTTTTCTTAATAAATTAACAAAAAATGGAAACCCTAAAAATGCAGTAATTAAACCAACAGGAATTTCGATTGGAGATAGAATAGTTTTAGCTAGAATATCTGAAGACAATAATATACTTGCACCCACTAGAGAAGATTGATATAAAAGATATTTTGTATTATTTCCCCAGGCCATACGAGATATGTGTGGCGAAACTAGTCCTATGAATCCAATTATTCCTGTCTGAGATACGGCAACAGATGTTGATAAAGTAGATAGAATAATTAATAATTTAATTGAATTGCTTTCATTTACTCCCAAATTTTTAATCAAACTGCTATCAAGATTAAGTAAGTTGATTTTATGAGACATTGCGAAAATAACTACGAGACCAGGGAGCCCAAAAAACAATACAATATTAAAATTTTCCCACGAAGACAAAGAAAACCCTCCTAACAACCAACTTAGTAAAGGCTTTATATCTGGGTTTTGAGTAATTAATAATAGAGTGGTTAACGCGCCAAATAAAGAACTAACTGCAACTCCGGCTAGTATTAACGACAGGTGGTTGTTGTTTTTAGAATAATTTGATAAAAAATAGGTTAAAAAGACTGCAATTATACCTCCTATAAAAGCAAAAAAGGCAGCATTAATGTTTGCGAAAATTAGTGCTGCAGGGTAGATTGTTAATCCAATAATTGCGCCCGTACCAGCGCCCGTTCCCACTCCTAATAGATAAGGGTCAGCCAAGGGATTTTTGAAAATTGCCTGAAAAGTTGTCCCTGAGGCCGAAAGAATAATGCCAGTAAGAATCACTAATAAAGATCTAGGTATTCTTAGATGGAATATTATTGCGTGGTTTGATTGAGGGGAAATCGTATTGTCTTTCCATGGAAGCAAAGGATTTACAAGAGTATTTAAAGTTTCATAAAAGCTAAGATTAGATGCTCCAATAAATATCGAGATGATTAATATGGTAATTAATAATAGTGATAAAAAATAAATACTATATATATTTTTTGTTGTTTTTACGTATATTATTTTATCTAAATTTATTTCATTGATTGCTTGCTTGTTCATAGATATTATCAATATAAATTGGTGAATAAATCTTCTCTATTAGCTCTTCGATTCCGTCTATAAATCTGGGTCCTGCTATTGATAAAGAATCACTGTCTAAAGTAAGTATTCTTTTGTTTTTTATAGCAGTTAGATTTTTAAATTCGGTGTTTTTATAAAAAAAATCTGGATCAGAAGTTATTATTATTTGAGGGTTTTTTTTGATTAATATTTCTTTTGAAAATTGTTTGTACCCTGAAACATCTTTGGCAATATTATTTAATTTTAATAAATTGAAAGTTTTGCCTACTAGTGTGTTATCGCCAGAAGTCCACAGCGAACCTGTGTCGTAGAATATAGTTGGGCCTTCTTGGTAGTTTTTAAAAAAAGATTTTATTTTAAAAAGTTTGATTTCAAATTGATTAGCAATATTATAAGCTTCGTTGTTTTTGTTAACAATTTTCCCCCACATTAAAATTCTACTGGGAATGGCTTCAAAATTGTCGTTTAGAGTTTTTTCATAAATGACTTTTATATTGTTTTTTTCTAAATCATTTATATATCTTTCAAAAAAAATATAAAACAAATCTGGATTGAGGCTTAATACTTTTTCGATGTTCAAATTAAAAGCATCTCCCACTTTTGTAATGTTTTTTGAATCCTTTGGATAAGTTACAAAAGAGTGAGTTCCTATAATTTTATTTCCTGCATTAATTGAATATAGAATTTCTACTGCAGCTGAATCAAATGCAATAATTTTTTCAGGAGATTTATTAATGATGATTTCTTTATTGTCAGATCTAGTGATTTTAATTGGATATTTTGTGTCAGGTATGTTTGGGGATTTTACAATTGTGTAATCTTTTTCAATCTTCACTAAAGGAGGAGATGGTAGTTGAGGTTTGAGTGGAGATTTGCTAATTATTTGGGATTTAGGAATAGGAATAGTTGGAGAGAGTTGGTTTTTTATTGAATAATCAACTGACGCAGGGCTTGTCGGTAGCTTAATAATAGTGTTAGTTTCATTGCTTGAGCAAGACGTGATTATTGTTAAAAACAAAAATGAAAGAAAGGTTGTTTTCAATGCTTTACTCATTTAGCCTCCTGTTTAATTTGTGAGGAGACATAAATGTATTAAACATTTATGCATCTTTCCTCGAAGATCAATAAAATTTTGGGGCTTGGACCGGGCTAAAAAAAGCTTTACCGTTGCGGGACAGCGTCGGGATCAAACCGAACTTCCATAATTATTCGTTATTCAACGAAACCCAAAGTAAAATAAGATTAGCATATTTTGGGCAGTCAATAAATAATATTTCACATTAATTATTGTTGATATTACCTACGACTTTAGTTTTTACTGTTATTGCATTGCTTGGTAAATAAGAAAGAGGGATTTCTTCTACATCAATTATTTCAATTGTTCGCTTATCTGCGCCTTTGTTTATTGCGTTGTTTATTGCATCATGTTTTGAAGCATTTAGAATTTCTTCCCTTGTCATATTATGAGTTGAGTATACTTTTTCGGAATATCCACTTACTTGAGCTAGCGCAGAGCCTATAGCATTTGCAACTTCAGAGTGTTTAGCTATTTTAATCAAATTAAGTCCGTCTATGTCTTCTGGCATAATAAAAGCTCCACCTCCAACTACAATGGCATCAATTGTATCAGCGCTTGTTTTCATTTTATCTATAGCTAAAGAAATTTTTGATTTTATTTCTTGTTTTACGTTATTTGATAATAGTTTTTTTATAATTATATTTTTATTGGGCAGCGAAAAACTTGTTTTAGATTCAGCTGCAAATATATCAGTAATAGTGGTTATATCGCCCCCGAAAGATAATGATTTTGAAGTTATCTCATTACCAACACTTAATTCGTTGAGATAAGGCTTTTGTTTGTTAATTATCGTACCTCCACCTAATGGTATGGAAAGAACGTCTGCCATTCTGAAATTTGTTCTTATCCCAGAAAAATCAACAGCAATAGATGATTCTTTAGGAAAGCTATTTATAAGCATCCCTATATCAGTTGATGTTCCTCCAATATCTATAACTAATCCATTTTTTATTCCAGACAAATACGAAGCTCCTCGCATACTATTTGTAGGACCTGAAGAGAGAGAAAAAACAGGATATTTTAGGGCGTCTTCAATTGATGACATTGTTCCATCATTTTGGGTAATATAAATTTTAGAGTTTAATTTTAGTTCCTTAATTATGTTATTTAAATTGGCAAAAGTACTTTGTGCAGATTTAATTAACATAGAATTCAGAATTGTTGCGTTTTCTCTTTCAAGAAGCCCAATTCTACCTATTTGATGAGATAAAGAAATTGGAATATTTCCCATTTCTTGTTGAATGATTTTTTTTGTTTCTATTTCTTGATAAGGGTTAACAGATGCAAATACACCGTTTACTGCAATGGATTCAATTTTTTCTGATTTGAATTTGTCACATAATTTTTGTATTTCTAGTTTTGATATTGAGGATATTTCTCTTCCGTCAAACTCTAATCCTCCACTAACAAAATGTGATGAAAATAAATTTTTATCAACAATATCAAGAGGCCAGTCACTTAAAGGTTTTAATAGCCTTGTTGATGGGCCACATAATCTGATGATGGCAGTTTTTGCAAGATTTTTTCTTTGTATTAAATCATTAATCAAATGGGTTGTTCCAATGATTATTGAATCTATATTTTGTTTTTCTTGATTCTTTATTAATTCTTTAATACATGAACTTACGGAAGATGTTATATCTTTAGAAGTGTTTGTTTTAAAAGTTTTAATAATGGTGTTTTTATTTATTAAAACTGCGTCAGTGTTGGTTCCTCCGACATCTATTCCTATTCTCATTATTTTCTCGGTATATTTAATAAATACTCGTACTCGAAGTCATACCCAAAGCCTTTTGGACCAACGACTTCTAATGCTTTTTGAGTACACAAATTTTCTGGAGCTGGCAGGGCTAGAACTGATACTCTAAATCCATACCTTAATAATTCAGTAGTTATTGGATCTCCTGTTTCAGAATCTATTATGCAAATTAAATCCGGAACCATACAAACTATTTTGTTATCGATATAAGCTATAAGATTTTCGTTTTGAAATTCAATTTTTAATGTGTGTTTTTTATATTGATTTGACCCTTCTATAAGAACATGTCCTCTAGCAAAACCATCAGTTGTTGATCTTGCAAGGTCAGAAATTTTTCCTTCGAATAATAGTTTGCCTGGGTATGCTTCTAGTATGTTGTTCACAGGATCGGTTTTATTATTTTGTGCATTTTGAACTGCTTCTCCAACATTTTTAGCCAGTGTTAAAGTTCCATGAATAGCAGTGTTTTTAACTTCATTTCCATTCATCGGTGCCGTGGCAAATACTGCGGCACATCCCATTTGTATAGTGACTGCACGGGCCATTTTTTCTAACCAATGAGCACTGAGTGCTTTTGTAAATAAAGCCGTATTACCTTTTTCGTCGCACACAACAGCTGGAGTCCAAGATACTCCATATATAAAAAATGTTTTCATGTGAATTTCAGGAAAAGCTCTTCCCATTCCATCGCCATCAATCATAGGTATATTATTTTTCCCTGCAGCAATTATGGGTTCAAGAGAATTACTACCACCAATTTCTCCTGAAATTACTGCAGTTGCCTTTTTGCCTAAATAGTTTTCTAATTCATTTAAAGCTCTGGCTGATTCGTCACCTCTTACTTTCTCTACTCCAACCGTCGGGGCTCCAATACCTCCAAGACAAATAACCAAATCATCATCTTTCAATTGATTAGGTTGAACAACTTTTATGTTCCCATATTGTCTTACTATTTCTTGAGCTCTTAATTTTCCAATATACGGATTTCCTCCTCCTCCTGTCCCTAAAATGCCAGCTCCCAAAGCTATTTGATCTATTATTTGAGAATTTATTTCAGTTAAAATTATTGACCCCTTTTTAATTTAATATTTTTTTCATAAATTTAATATTTTTTTGATAATTCAATCCGGCTATTAGGAGTACAAATCCAAGTAGTATAAACGCAACAATCCTTATAGTTGTTGGAAGTAAAAACAGATCAAATATAAATAGTTTGATAATTGAAATACTAATAGCAGCGAGCCCTGCATATCGCATAGATTTAAGTAAGAGTTTCATTGATACGTATATATATATGGTACCTATTCCTGCCCACAACACACCCCATGTTGCGCTTGTGATGGGATTGTAGTAATTCGTATCAACACTAAGTATGCCATGCCTAATTAATAGGTAACTTTCTATGCTTAGAATCATAAATGGTATAAGTAACATTAAGAATTCTAGGATTAACTTAATCATATTGCTTTCTTTTTTCAAATAAATATTCAGATTAGATATCGTTTTGTATGTAAAGAATATTGAGCATAGGATAAATATCAATAACAAAGTTCTGATATTTATAAATGGTATGAATTTTTCGCTATTCATAAAGATAGAAGATAATAAAATTAGTATTGAAAAAATAATAAAAATTGAATATCCAAAATATCTTCGTATTTTATTTTCGACATCACCTTTGTTTATTTTAAGAATTGCATTAGATATTACTGTAGATGATAATATCCATAATATAAATATCAACGGAGTCTTGTAGGCAGAAGCGAAAATCTTCGTAAAATAATTAATTGCAAAATATATTTCAGAATTTATTACTAATAGTAGTGTTAATATAGACAAATAATATATTGAACTATTAATGATTGTTTCATAATTTGTTAAAGTAAGTTTTTTATATAAAAAATAAGTTATGTAACCTGAAACAAAAACAAATGCCAAGGATAGAAATCTTGAATTAATAAATGGTGCCATATCATTTGTGTTATATAAATCCCATATCAATCCTTTGGATATAATTAGAGCAAAAATCAAATAGCTAAATTTTCTTCCAATACTTATGTCAAATTTCTTACTTAAGTAAGAAATCATTATGATTTGAATTGACCAAAATACTGTTGTGATTGAGCTGGAAAATTGAATAGGAATAGAGATGAAAAAAATGATAAACGATGTAATTGCAAAATATATTTCATAGTTTAATTGCTTGGTTTTTAGCCAGCCGTATATTAATGGTAAAAGATAGAATATTCCTAATGATATGCCACTAATTCCAAGAATGCTTTTATAGTCAGAATCCCAAAGTACCATAAAACTAAGAAGTATAAATCCCACAGTTGTTAATGATAAAGAAAACGACTGAAAATTATTACTTTTTTGATTGTTGCGAACAAACCATACCCAGCTTGATATCATAATCAAGAAAATAAAGAAGCAAATTACAAATTGGGTTTCTATGCTAATTGAATTATCCTGGAGCCCTCCAACCCAAATCAGAAAACTAACCCATCCTGCAAAATTCAAAGATATTAAATTATATATATTTTTAAAATATATAAGAAATAGTGAGTGTGAAATAGTTACGAATGGTAGATAGATACCTGTAGCTGCCAAGCTATTTATTTCCAGTGTATCTATATAAAACCCTGTTATTATAGGTACTGAATAGGCTCCCAATAATGATAAGATTCCAATGCTAATGCTTTTTTGTTTATAGCTTAAAAAAGCTCCTAAAATAGACACGATAAAAATCAATATAGTTCCTATATAAGGATTTATTATTTCAAAGCCAGAATATGCACCAAATATGGAAATATATAAAATGCCAAGCCCTGTTCCGGATAAGATTTTAGAGTAAAAATTAAATCTGTTATTTAAATAATATCCGACAGATGTAAATAACAATCCAGAAATAATTCCTGAAGAAGTTATAAATGTATTGGATATCCAATTAGAATCAATTGCTGCTTGGATAAAGAAACTCATCCCAAATAGTATTGCTAATGATCCTATTCGTGCTAGCCAATTTTGACCAAAAACCAATTCAATTTCGTTTTTGGTTGGATGAAAATCTGGGAAAAAAGACGTATTTATATTTGGTAGTTTAATATCAGGTTTTTTAATTGAAATTGATTTTTTAGATAAAGTTGTAGAGGTTTTATTTTTAGTATTATCAGTTTTGCTAATATTCCTTATTTCATTTTTCAGTTTGTCTAATTCATTTTTCAATTTGTTTATATCATCGTCTGTATTGCTAATAGAATCAGAGACTGGGTTCCCGCATAATGTACAGAATTTTGAATCTTCAGGAATAGTATTATTGCAATTTTGACATTTCATAAATTACCTCAATAGGATTATCTTATTTTTTGCAGTTAAATAAAACCCGTTTTTAATTTCTACATAAAATAATTTGGTAATGTTAATTATTTATTGTCTAACAAAAAAGAGATAGATGTTTGTTGATATGTATTTAGCATCTTTATTTGATAATTTACATACAAAATAACGACCAGCACAATTTATGTTTTAAAAAAAGTGTTGACAATCAACTTGAAAACAATTTATCATTTCCTATGCATTGTGAAATATATAACATATTGTAAAATATAATTAAGTGAAATTATTAACAAACTCTAGGGATTTTAAATGGCAGTACTTAGTTTGAAAAATATGTGGATCGTACTAAGCTTAGTGTTTACTTTAGCTTTTATTTCTTGTTCGTCCAATATGGATTCTAATTTGTCATCTAATTTGAAAGGTACTGTAGAAGTAGATGGTTCGTCCACTGTAGGTCCTGTTTCTGAGGCTGTTGCTGAAGAGTTTAAAAAATTACACCCAAAAGCTAATGTTCTAGTTGGAGTATCTGGAAGTGGCGGAGGATTTAAAAGATTTATCATCGGAGAAACTGACATATCTAATGCATCTAGAGCAATGAAAGACAGTGAAGTTAAGAAAGCCTCTTTAAATGGAACTATATATCACGAATTAAGAATTGGATTGGATGGCTTATCAGTAATGGTAAATCCTAAGAATACTTTCGTTAATTGTTTAACGACTGCTGAATTAAAACTGATATGGAAACCAGGAAGTAAAGTAACAAATTGGAATCAAGTAAGATCAGCATACCCTGATCAAAAGATAAGATTATATGGACCAGGAACCGACTCTGGTACGTTTGATTTCTTTACTCATGAAATCAATGGAAAAAGAGGAGCAAGTCGCGACGATTACACAGCTTCTGAAGACGACAATATATTAATTCAAGGAATATTTGGTGACAATTTTTCATTAGGTTATTTTGGATATGCATATTACGCAGCTAACAAAGACAAATTAAAAGTTATTGGAATTGACAGTGAAGATGGAAACGGTTGCATATTTCCCGGAGCAGAAACAATTGATTCAGGGGAATACCCTATAACAAGGCCGTTGTATATCTATGTTAACAAAGCATCTTATGATTCTAAGCCTGCAGTAAAAGAATTTATCAGATTTTACATGCTACACGCAGCAGAATTAACTGCTGAAGTTGGATATATTCCAGTTAAAGAAGAAGAATATCAAGCTAATTTAAACAAATTGAATAAATAGCAAATTTATTTGTGCTAATTACAAAAGTATATTAGTTAGTACAACTGATATGTAAGAATATGAGTGGCACTAAAAATACATAACTTGGGCGCCTCCTACAGTTAATTTTTGAAAACTACTCATATTCTTACAGGCAAAGATCTATTTTATTATGCAAATATTTAATTTGAAATGTACTTAAGATCTAAGGATTATTGAGATAAATCGTTCTATATTACAATCAAAGTAGTGAAGAAAAAGATATATTATGTGAATAAATGCTCAAAGTGCGATTTTGAGCATTGTGAAAAATTTACAATTAACTTTTATTTGTTTAATATAGAAACTATAGACAGATACCTTAATATATATAGAAATTAGAATGATTAAAGACGATAAAAACTTAAAGGTAAGAAAGAGTCATAGACTTAGAGTTAAAATTGAAGGTAAGGTTGTTGGTTTTCTTGTAGGATGCGCTGCTTTTATTACTATACTAGTTACGATATCAATTGTTTGGAACCTAGCGCAACAATCATTAGGATTTTTTTCAGAAATATCTATAATCGAGTTTTTTAGTTCCACAAGATGGTCTCCTATTCTTATACCGCGAGAGTTTGGAATAGCTCCTCTTGTGGCAGGGACTTTTTTAGTAATGATTATTTCATCGTTTGTTGCAGTACCCATTGGGTTGGCGGTTGCAATATTTTTAGCTGAGTACGCTCCTAATAATATTAGAAAAATTTTACGCCCAATGCTGGAAGTGTTGGCTGGAATTCCAACAGTTGTTTATGGGTATTTTGCATTAACTTTTGTTACTCCATTATTAAAATTAGTTTTTGATGACATGATTATTTTCAATGCATTAAGCGCTGGGCTAGTAATGGGAATTATGATAATTCCCTTTGTTTCTTCATTGACTGAAGATGCTTTAATATCTGTTCCAAATTCTTTAAGGCAAGCATCTTATGCTCTTGGCGCGACAAAATTTGAGACATCAATAAAAGTTGTTGTTCCAGCTGCGTTGTCTGGCATAGTCGCTGCATTTATACTGGGTTTATCACGAGCCATTGGAGAAACAATGTTAGTCACAATCGCTGCAGGCGCAACTCCGAATTTAACATTTAATCCAATAGAAAGCATACAAACCATGACTGCATATATAGTCCAATTGGCTTTGGGAGAGGCTGCGCATGGTAGCGTGGAATATCAATCAATATACGCGGTAGGAATATTATTGTTTATAATTACTTTTGCTATGAACACATTAGGTCATTGGGTAGTTAGGAGGTGGAGAAATGTCTACTAAGATAGATATTAATTCATCTTCATTATCAAAAAGAAAATTGATAGGATTTCTTTTTATTTCTTTTTGTTTGCTTGGGGTTCTAGTTGCATTGATGGGATTAATGAGCTTACTAGTACAAGTTATAATTCAGGGCTATGAATGGGTTACTCCTAATTTGATTTTTAATTACCCATCGAGACACCCAGAGCAGGCAGGATTATGGGCTGCATTAATTGGGACACTTTACATGATGGGATTAACTGCTTTGATTACTGTTCCTGTGGGTGTTGGTGCAGCTATTTATTTAGAAGAATATGCCCCTAAAAATTGGTTTACCAGTTTTGTTGAAATTAACACTTCTAATTTAGCAGGAGTCCCTTCTATAGTATACGGATTACTAGGACTATCAATTTTTGTGTATTTTTTAAAACTGGAAAGAAGTATATTAGCAGGATCGCTGACTATGTCGTTATTAATTTTACCGGTTTTAATATTAACCTCAAGAGAAGCAATTAAATCAGTCCCAATAGCTCATAGAGAAGCGGCTTTTGCATTAGGAGGTGACAGATGGCAAGTAGTAAGGATGGCAGTTTTGCCGACAGCATTTCCAGGAATTTTAACAGGAATAATCTTAGCTCTTTCAAGAGCAATAGGAGAAGCTGCGCCAATGGTGGCAATTACAGCTTTGGTTTATATTACTTTTGTACCTGTAACTCCAATGGATAGATTTACTGTTCTGCCAATACAAATATTCAATTGGGTATCAAGGCCACAGGATGAATTTAGAGGATTAGCTGCTGGAGGTATAATTATATTATTGATTTTGTTACTTTCCATGAATTCAATTGCTGTTATTTTAAGGAATAAATATCAAGTGAGATCTGAAGAATGAACATAATATTAATTAAAGGAAATCTTTATGACTATAGAAAATAAAGTTAACAATGTGTCATTAAAAGTTAAAGACCTTTCGGTCTATTATGGTGCTTTTAAAGCTTTAGAAGAAATATCGATGGATATTGAAGAAAATCAAGTTACGGCTTTAATTGGACCATCAGGATGTGGGAAAAGTACTTTGTTAAGATGCTTTAATAGAATGAATGATTTATTTCCAAACACAAAAATTGAAGGCCAAATCATATATGACGATATAGATATATATTCACAAGCAATTGATCCCGTATTAATTAGATCTAAAATTGGAATGGTTTTTCAAAAACCCAATCCTTTCCCAAAATCTATATATGACAATGTAGCGTTTGGTTTGAAAATAAACGGATTTGTTGGGAATTATGATGAAGAAGTGGAAAGGGCTTTGATTCAATCAGCGTTATGGGAAGAAGTTAAAGACAGACTATACGATAATGCATTTTCACTCTCTGGCGGGCAGCAGCAGAGATTGTGTATGGCAAGAGCGTTAGCAATTAGGCCTGACGTTATATTATTAGACGAGCCAACATCGGCATTAGATCCGATAGCAACTGTGAAGATAGAAGATTTGGTTAATGTCTTGAAAAAAGATTATACAATTATTATAGTTACACATAATATGCAACAAGCTGCCCGAGTATCTGATAAGACTGCATTTTTATTATCTGGAGAAAACAGGTGTGGGAAATTGATTGAAATGGATACTACTGAAAAAATCTTTACTACGCCCTCTAAAAAAGAAACCGAAGATTATATAACTGGAAGATTTAGTTAATTTTACTAAAGGAGCTAATAATGCCTAGAGAAGCTTTTGATAAAGCATTAGACGAGTTGCAAGAAACTATAGAGAAAGTTCAAAAACTTGTCGAAAAAATGATCATTGATTCCGTTAAATCTTTAGAGAATAGAGATATGGATTTATCAAATAAAGTAATTGAAATGGACGATGAAGTAGACAAATACAGAGATGATTTAGAACAAAAAGCAATTTTTTTAATTGCAAGTGAGCAACCACTAGCTACTGATTTGAGAAAAATTATTACCACTTTAAGAGTCATAATGGAATTAGAAAGGATGGGAGATTATGCTGAAGGAATTGCTAAAATAAATTTAAGAATTGGTGAAACTGAATTAATTAAACCACTAATTGATATTCCATCTATGTCAAAAAAATCTATTGAAATGATGAGGAACTGTATGAAGGCCTATAAAAACACTGATGTTAAATTAGCTGAATCAGTTTGCAGGGTAGACGATGAAGTTGACGTGTTAAAAGATAGAGTGATTAATGAATTACTTCAAATAATGATGAAAGACCCATCATCTTCAAGACAAGCTACATATTTAATTTTTATAGCTCATAATCTAGAAAGAATAGCTGACCGATCGACTAATATTGCTGAAGATACCATATTTTTAGCAACAGGAAAATCCAGATCAATTGATTGATTTAATTTACAAAACTTAGTTAAAGGGAAAAAATGTACGGAACTATATTTAATTTAGATGTTAAAGATGGACATAAAGAATCTCTCTTAAATATCATGCAACAAAACGATAGAGTGCCGGAAGGAATGGTTGCTTGGTTTTTGATGAACCCAAGTGATGAAAGTAAAGATTTAATTGGGGTTGCTGTTTTTAAAAACAAAGAATCTCATTTAGCGAATTCAGAGAATCCTGATCAGCATGATTATTTTGTAGAAATGATGAAACATTTAAACTCCGAGCCAACTTGGACTGACGGGGAATATGTAATAGGCGAAATATCTTAAATCATTTTCTCAAACTTGAGTTAAGGTGAAACTCAGCATGGAGCGGGAAGAAGATTAGTTTGATTACTTAATGGAGTTGCGTATAAATTGGCTATGTTTTCCCAATTATAGAATATTAATATAAATACTATGCTTATTAAAAATAATTGAAAAAATACGGCTATATATTTACCCTTACTCATAATATTTAGTTTTATTTAATCCAGGAATCATCTAAACTTTTTATGAATAAAGTTTGAAGATCTTTTGCATTAACTTCTATAGGGCTCAATTTTATTACTCGGTGTTGAGGGAGAGTAAGTTTAACTAAATTGTCTACATCTGATTCTTCATAACCTAAATCGGATAATTGTGTAGGCATCCCAATAGAAGACATTATGTCTTTTATTACTCTTGGTAATACTGTTTCAACATTATCTGTTGTCACGTCTGAAATTCCAAGGGCTTTAGTAACTTCTACATGTCTTTGGAGATCACTTTTTGCTGTAAAATTAAATATTGCGGGAGCTGTTATTGCAACTGATAAGCCATGAGGAATCATTGGATGATCATCTGGATAATCATCCAAATAAAAATCTTTTACGTTACCAGAAACAGCATATGACATCCCGTGACATAAATGACACCCAGCATTTCCAAATCCTATTCCGGCATAAGTGGCAGCTAATAACATTTGAGATTTAGCTTCGTGATCATTTGGGTCATTTACAGCTTTATAAATATTTTGTGCAACCATTTTTATTGCAGTTAATGACCAAATATCACTTATAGGATTTGAGCCTTGATATGATGGTCTTAATGCAGGGTTGATGGGCTTATTTCTTTTGTGAAAAGGAATAGCAGTATATGATTCTAGTCCATGGCATAAAACATCAAGCCCACTACAAGCAACAATATTTGAAGGAATACTTCTAACATTTTCCGGATCAATCAACCCAACTAATGGCCTTAATGCCCTATGGGCAATTGCGGTTTTAGCATTCATTTCCTTAAAATCAAACACAGCAGTACCAGTTGTTTCGCTTCCTGTTCCTGTAGTTGTTGGTATTGAAATTGACGGCTTTAATGTCCCAGGAACAGGCAATCCTTTTCCAATAGGGGCATTTACATAATCCATAAAATCATTTGGATAAGTGGAATATAAATTTGCAACTTTTGCAGTATCCATGCTAGACCCGCCACCAACTCCAACAAAGCCATCTATATTATTTTCAACAGCGAAGTTGATAGCATTTTTAAAAGAAGTATCTGTTGGCTCAACACTTACATCCGAAAACAGAATAGGGTTCAATTTACTTCTGCTTATTGATGAAATTGTATTTTGAACACTTACATGATCAATCATGTTTTTATCAGTGACTATCATAATGTTTTTACAATTTAATCTTTCAAATTCCCACCCGACTTCTTCCGTGACTCCATTGCCAAATTTGATACTTGAAGAATCTATTGTGAAAGCTGTTTCTTGTACATTGTTTGCCATATAAGTATCCTATTAGCTAACAAAAATCCATGCCATAGTAAAACAGCATGGATTTTTGATTTAAATTTCAAATAGTTAGAAAAAAGTTATTTTTTCCAAGCCATTTGTGATCTGGAAACGTTTCCACTTCCATCGATGTAGTATAAGAAGCCTGATTCTCTAGATACATTTGCATCAGCTACTTTTTCAGCTCCGCCGCCTGGCTTTCCGCCTGATGCCATTTTGGTTCTCCATACATTACCATCTTTTCCAAGATAGTAAAAATAACCAGATTCTTTTTTTACGCCTGTCTCGGCTACTACTTCAGCCATAATTCCCTCCATAATTGAATTAGGAAATATATTAAGTATAATATAATATAATAATTATACAAATTTATTTTACACCATCTTCCTTCAGTAAGCAAACTTGCTTTATGAAGAGGAATTAAATTTGTATGATTTTTATTAAAAAATGATATAAATTGCAGTGTTTTGCGTTAATTGTAGAAGTGAAAATATTATAGAAAGAGATATAACTCCTTTATATCTGTGTTTAGATTGTGGAAATGATTTTAATGATGAGAGCATTCCGTATGTTATTGATCAATATAATCAAAATAAAACTTTAAATGTATTTAAAAAAATAATTTTTGATAAAAATGATCCTGTAAGTTCCATGTTATTAATATTTTTATTAATGTTTCCAATAATATTAGGATTTTTTATATAACTCTTTTATTAACCGTAAGGTTGATATTATCCAATCCGTTTAAGTTTGCATACTTTTTAGATAAATTTGTTATTTCAATTGCTTTTGAAATACGGATTGTTTTAATTTTTATACCAAAATCTATAAGTAATATATAAGTTTATATTTTTTTTCATTAAGATGTTATATAAAATATTATCTACATCTTGTTATATGATTAAAAAAAGGTTTTTGTTTTGAATGAATATTTATTGTTAGATATAGGGAATACAAATATAAAATACGCATTGGTATCGGAGAATAAGTTTATATCTAAGAAAACATTTAATACCTCAGAGGTTGAAGGAATTATAAATGAAGAAATCCCTTCAAATATAAAAAATATATTTATATCAAGTGTTGTTCCTGAAGTTAATATACATTTTGAAAATTTACATATCAATTCTTACTTTGTTTCACATGATAATATTTCAAATATAAAAGTAAAAATTCCAAATCCAAAAGAGCTAGGCTCTGACTTAATCATAAATGCGTCAGCAGCTTACGAATTAACTAACAGTAGAAATCTTATAATTGATCATGGTACTGCTTTGACTTTTTGCCACGTGGATAATAATGGTAATTATTTAGGATGCTTGATATTTCCAGGTAATCGTATAGCAAGTGAGTCATTATCAAAACATACTTCTCAATTATCTTTTATCGAAATGAACAATAGTGATAAATTATTTGGAGTTAATACTGAAGAAGCAATTGGAACTGGTTTATTTAAGGGATATATTCATTTAATAAATGGGTTTATAAGAGAATTTAAAGATACATATTCTGACATTAAAGTTGTAGGTAGTGGAAAAGGAATTGAAATATTTAAAAATCATATCCACTTAGATATTTATGAAGATAATTTAACAATTAACGGATTAAACTTATTTGCAAAAAACATTTTGGGAATAGAATAGTTAGTTCAATTTGTTGAAGCTTTTTCTCCTGCTTTTTTACCAAATACTGCACCTGCCATCATTCCTCCCCCGGAAGGATAATTTTTATACCACAATCCTCCTAACATTTCTCCAACAGCGTATAATCCTTTTATAATATTTCCTTGACTGTTCAATGCTTCTCCATTTATTGTTGTCTTTAGTCCTCCGTAACAAAATGTCATTCCTGCTATCACAGGATATGCCTCAAAAGGAGGTTTGTCTAATGCAAGTGCCCAATTAGATCTTGTAGGCATTATATTAGATGTTGATTTGCCATCTAGTATATGCGGATTATAGCGTTCAGATGAAATACTATTATTAAAATTATTTATATTTGATAGAAAATCATTAATATTATCTATTTTAAGCTTACTTGCTAGGCCAGAAAGGCTGTTTGAAACATAATTGGTTGGGTTTTTATATTTGTTTAACACACCTGCGTTTCTATGTTTGGTATCAAATAACTGATAAGCCATTTGTTGTTTTTGTTCTAAAATTGCCTTCCCTGTTTTGGCATACGTTAACCCTCTCCAGGTTTCTCCTTCATCAATAAATCTTTTTCCATCTTGATTGATCATTACACTAAAAGGATAAGCGTATCTACTCCAATAATCTCCAGATTTATTTTCACCAGGTAGATCAAAATCAGGTCGATTATAATCTTGTGGAGACGCGTGACAGGTAGACCAGTCATCATATGGGATTGCGCCATGGCTTAGCGCCATCTCTAGTCCTTCTCCAGTATTATGAGGAACACCTCTCAGTTTAATATTTCTCCATTTTTCACCCAAGTACTTTGCACGCATATCTGGGTTAGATTCAAAACTGCCACAAGCCATAATTACAGATTTTGAAAAAAGTTTTATATTTTGATTTTTATGATTTACTACAACTCCGCATATATTATTATTTTGTTTAATTAGATCTATCACAGAACATTCATAGATTATTTTCACCCCTTTTTGAAGGGCTATTTTTTTCCATCTATTTATTAAGCCGTATCCTTTTCCATCAAAAGAAACAACATTAGCAGAGGTTGGGTTTTCGAAAGTAGGCTCCCAATAATGTCCTAACTTGTTCATCCATTGGATTGTATTAAGAGAATTTGATACTAATTCATGAGACAAATTTTGATCTGATCTGTTTTCAGTTACTTTATTTATGTCGTTTAAATAATCAATTTCAGTATATTCTTTGACCACATTTTTAAGAGCTTGAATTTTTATTTTGAATTTACTCAACTCATTAGATGATTCAGGAAATTTAATTAATGGCAACAGATCGTCAAATGAATTGTAAGCAAATCTCATGTGAATAGTTAACGCACTATTCCCACCCATGTATTTTTCTTCAGTTTTTTCGAGCATCAAAACTTCAGATCCGTTTTCTCTTGCAGCAATAGCTGCGGAAAACGCTGCGTTTCCTGCTCCCACAATTATGATGTCTGGTTTATAAGTCTCTAGCATTTGTTAATATAATTATTTTAATAATATGTTATACAATCACATATATTTACTCAACTTAAATAATTTTTATGTTTTTATTTGTATATGGCACATTGATTTCATCAGAATATAATCATCAATACTTAAGAGGCTCAAAATTAGTGGGAGAAACTCATACTTTTGGATCACTTTATGATATTGGAGAATATCCTGCATTAATTGCAGATGGATCAAATTGTATCAAAGGAGAACTTTATAAAATTGATGATACAGTATTGAAGGGATGTGATTTACTAGAAGGATATGATGAATTAGATATTGTAAATTCTAATTATGTTAGGGAAGAAATTTCAGTTATATTTGAAGACAAAAAATATAATTGCTATGTTTATTATTGTAATTTTAATGTTGAGAATTATCCCGAAATCAAATCGGGCAATTATAAAAAGCATATGATGAAAAAAAGAAATGAAAATTAAAATACCTAAATTTGGATTAAACAGACATAATAAAAGATCTGTTTCTGAATTTGCAGCTGATGTTTTACGTGCTGAAAATGCGGGATGGGACTGTGCTTTTTTACCAGATTCACAATTAAGTAGCAGAGATACTTATGTTTTGTTAGCAGCAGCAGCGCAAGCTACAAAAAAAATAACATTAGGCACTTTATTAGTTAACCCAATAACAAGGCATCCATCTGTTACTGCATCAAGCATTTCTACTGTTGCTGAATTAGCTCCCAATAGAACAGTGCTAGCTATGGGAGCAGGGGATACAAGTGTTAGATTAGTTGGATTGAATCCTGCAAAAATCAAAGAACTTGAGAGCAGTGTAAATTTAATCAAATCATTATTGAATGGAGAAGAAGTTGAAGTAGGATCGGCATTACCTGCGTATCTTGAGTTTGCTCAAAAAGTACCTGTTTGGTTAGCAGCAGGTGGCCCAAAAACTTTAGAAATGGCTGGTGCTTGTGCTGATGGAGTATTTATCAGAGTCGGTACTCATGTGAAAAATATAGAAATTTCAGTTAATAAAATTAGAGAAGGCGCAGAAAAAGTAGGCAAAAATCCAAACAATGTAAAAATTGGCGCTGTGTTTCATACTGTTTTTTCAGAAAATGAAGAAGAAGCTTTGCTGATGGGGAAATCTATGGCAGCAGGATATTATGAGTATTCTCCAATGCTAATTAATAATCTTGAGTTGGGATGGAATGGAGAGCATCCTGAAGAGTTAAAATCAAAGGGATTAGTTTGGCCAGATTTTCATCATTCAAAAAATTTAGTTGATAGCGGAAAAGTAGTTGATTTTTTAACTGAAATGCATGCAGATGCTTTTTGTTTAAAAGGGGGCCCAAATCAAATTGCTGATCAATTAGTTAAAATAATTAGAGATTGTTATGAATTAAATATTAACTTTGAATACTTTGTTTTACATCCCATCCCTAATCCTCCAATGCCAGATTTCGGAGATCAAGCATATATTGAAAGGATCCCAAAAGAAGTAATTCCTAAAGTTAAAGAAATATTAATGAATATTTCTTTAACTGACAATTTATAAGCAGATATATTAAGTATATATTTATATGTTATTAATATAGAATAATTTTTTATTGAAATGTTTGATTATGGACAATATTAGATTTTATATTAATGATTTAATTAGTTTAACTAAACCCCCTATTATTTCTTTACTGTTAGTAACTGCTATTGGAGCTATATTTTTAGCATCCCAAGGAAATCCTCCTCTGATGATAACTATATATATCTTGGTTGGAGGAAGTTTGGGAGCCGCTGGTGCTAGTGTTATTAATAATATTATTGATAGAAATATTGATAAAGCAATGAAGAGAACAAAGAGCAGAGCTGTTGCTTCTAAAAGAGTTACACCAGTTGTTGCACTAGTTTATGGAGTGATTTTACATATATTATCATTTCTTCTTTTATATTATATGGTTAATTTTATTAGTGCATTTTTGACGATATTTGCAAGCTTGTTTTATATATTTATATATACAATTTTATTAAAACCAAGAACTACACAAAACATAGTAATTGGAGGTGCTGCAGGATGCTTTCCTCCTGTAATTGGTTGGGTTGGGATAACTGGAATGGACGGATTATTTGATGTATCTCCATGGTTTATGTTTTTAATTGTATTTCTATGGACTCCTCCGCATTTTTGGGCACTAGGCATATTGATGAAAGATGATTATAAGAGGGCAAATATACCCATGCTTCCAGTAATTTACGGAATGAAAAGAGTAACAATTGAAATATTTATTTATTCTATTGTAATTTTATTTGTTACTGTCATATTTTGGTGGTTTAGTGAATTGGGGTATGTGTTTTTAATATTATCCTTAATCAATAATGTAGTATATTCTTTATTCTGTTATAAATTATTAATTAAAAAAGACAGGAATTCCGCAAGAAATGCCTATCTATATTCTTTGCTTCATTTAGCGTTGGTTTTTTTATTTATAATTGTTGACACTTTATTCTAAATTAATACCAAATCCGGTTGGTTTCTTAATTTTCCCATTTGATATTTTTGGGAGTTCGTTATAGAAATCAAATCCAAAATTTTCAGGAACCCAAGGGATTTCTATCCAAGTTGTTTTTATTGATGAAAAGGCCCAATGTATTGATGCGTATAATGAGGGGCCAATACTAAAATTATGTGGGCAAAGAGCTATATTATACATTTCTATTAGAGTTGATAATTTTTTTGCAGTAGTGATGCCTCCAATTTTAGTAATTTCTGGTTGCAGATAAGTTAAGATATCTTTATCTAGGAGGTTTTTAAAATCAGTAAGTGTATATTCATTTTCACCTCCTGCTAATGGGATTCCTGTTTTTTCTCCGACTGTTTTAATAGATTTATAATCTCGCATAGGGTTTATAGGTTCTTCAAACCATGTGATATTATGTTCTTTCATTTTGTTACCAGCTTTTATTGCTTCTAATAACGAATAATGGCCGTTAACATCAACCATTATTTTTATTGAATTGCCAAATTCTTTTCTTAAAATATTTACGTAATTAGTTTCGATTTCATGTAATTTGATAGCAGTGATGCCCAAATTAATTGCTCTTTTAGTTTCTTGGATAACCAGTTCAGGGGATCTAAGAGGAGGGAGGCTTGCATAGCACGGCAAAGTTTCATGTACAGCTCCGCCTAGGATTTGGCATATCGATAATTTGTTTTTTTTACCAAGCAGGTCCCATAATGCTATATCAATTCCTGATAATCCCATTAAGTAAATCCCTTGATCTCCGTACCTGTATCCAAAATCTGACAAATCTTGCCAGTGCTTTTCTATATTATTTGCATTTTTCCCTAGTAATTTGGGTGTTAAAATATTTTCGATTACACTTACAATCGGATCTGAGTATCCTCCTGGATTTTCAGGATCAGGTAATCCCCACCAAGCTTCACCAATGCCTTCATTATTTTCCGAATCGGTTATTTTTACTATAACCTGGGTTTTCTGTTTACTTTTTAATACATCAACATTTATATTTTTAATTTTGCTCATATGACACCTGTTTTTTTAGTCAATTTTTTTAGGAGGACTTATAATGCTATTTGGTAGCTTATTGATATCTAAATTATCCTCTAATGTATTTAATCTTTTCTCTAAATGTATTGTATAGTCCAATAATTGATTATATTTATCTACAACACTAAAAAATTTTATATTGTCATCTATATGCAAGTATATTCCATCATGTTGATGTACATGTTCGTGTTTATTTGTTTCCACTTTGTCATAAATTAAAAGAAAAATTAACAAAATTAATATTATTAACATTAATATATTAGCAATATGTTTATACATAGTAGACCTCGTCAAATTTTTTATTTATTGTAGTTTTTATATTTAATATTTTAAGAGGTTTGTTTTGAAAATAATAGATGGTGATTACCCAATGGCTCATAACGCTTTGAAGTTTCAAAGAGATTTAACTAAATCCATTGATATTGTTAGGCAGGAAGGAATTAGGAATAAAGAGCTCGATCCTTTGGGCTATAGTATTATGTGCTCTTTGCCAGAAATGAGAAAAGCTGAAATTTCAGTAGCAATTGTTAAAGCAGTTGCATGCGTATTAAAGTCAGGGAATGATCATGGAGATGTTCCGACACAACATCTTGCTTATGCTTCGGGGAAAGCTCAGATGGCCTATTATCATATGCTAGAAGAAATGAATGAAGTTAATTTATTAAAAACCCAATCAGAATTTATTAGTCACATGAAAATATGGGCTGACAATAATGATTATAATAAATTACCTGTTGGGTTAGTGCTTGGCATGGAAGGAGCTGATGCAATCACTTCGCCAGATCAACTTGAAGAATGGTATGAACAAGGATTGCGGATAATAAGTCTTTCGCATTATGGTGTTAGCAATTATTCTCACGGAACAGGGACGGGAACTAAAGGAGGATTAGTGGGGAAAGGCAAAGAATTATTAATAAAAATGGATTCGCTAAATATGATTTTAGATTTGTCACATACTTCAGACGAATCAGTCAGGCAAGAGCTAGATATTTTTAAAGGCCCAATTATTGCTACTCATCAAAATTGCAGATCTGTTGCCCCGGGGGAAAGACAATTTCCTGACCATCAATTAAAAAGTATTATTGAACGTAGAGGAGTTATAGGGCATTCTATGGATACATTTATGATGTGGGGAAAAGAAATAGATTGGTCTGATATTCCTTTACCTAGACCTTTTTCAAAAAACGAGATTACTCTAGAAGATTTTGTAGACCATATTGATCATGTATGCCAACTTGCAGGAAATTCTTTTCATAGTGCTATAGGCGGTGACACTGATGGACAAGGAGGAATGGTAGGCGCGCCTAAGGAAATAGACACTGTTTTAGATTATCAAAAATTAACAGAGTTATTAAAAAACAGAGGATATACAAACTCTGACATAGAAAATATTATGTATAAGAATTGGCAAAGATTTTTTGAAAACAATTTACCTGTTATAGAAAAATGAGTTAAGAAATAATTTAAATCTTAATTATCGTTATTAGGTATATTGTTTTCTTTGTTATATTCTTCTTTTCTGAATTGTTTTTCAGGAACTTGCCTTCCTTGTAATAATGCATCTCTCATTTGAGTAGAGAAATCAGTAAGAGCCCCCGGACTGTGTGGGACAAATATACTAGAACTATTGTCTGACTGAGCAATGCTTTTTAGACTATCAAAATATTGAGTTAATAAAACTAGGTTCATAACCTCCATAGGCCCTGTCCCGGTAATACTTTTTTGAAAATCGTCAATTGATTCTTTTAGCCCTTCTATAATCGCTTGTCTTTCATCTGCTATTCCTTTACCTCTTAACGCATTACTTGTGGCCTGAGCTTCCGCTTCTTTAACAATAAGAATTTTTGCTGCCTCTCCTTTCTCGCTAGCAGCAACTCTCAATCTTTGAGCTTCATTGATTTCATTCATGGCTGCTTTAACTTTTGCGTCCGGGTCTAAATCAGTAACCAAAGTTTTAATTATTCCATAACCAAATTGTTCCATTATTTCGGTCAATTCGCCTTTAACCGCATTTGCTATATCATCCTTCTTTTCAAACAAATCGTCTAATGGTAATTTTGGAACTCTTGCTCGAACAACATCAAAGACATATGCAGTGATTTGTTGAACAGCATTATCTAATTTGTAGAATGCTTCAAATTCTTTATTTGCTAGTACATAATACTGAACAGAAATTGAAACATTAACAAAAACATTGTCTTCTGTTTTTGTTTCAACTGGCACATCCAATTGCATTATTCGCATACTAAGCTTTCCGCTTATTCTTTCTACAAATGGAATTTTTATATTTATTCCTGGATTTGATATTCTGACAAATTTTCCAAATCTTTCAATTACTGCGGTCGTTTGTTGTTTTACTAGAAATATAGCATTGAATAGAGCTGCGATGATTAACGCAAGAAGAATTAAGCCTGTAATTTCCATTATTTAATCCTTTAATATTTATTAAGCTCATCTATGGATTGCATTAATAAATCTATAAATTTTGTTATTTAATATGTCTATTATACAACAATTATTGTCTAAAAATTTTCAGGAGTACAGGTTGGACATAAAGTTTGACCACAAGGTCTTTTATCAGGATACGTAGGGGTCGCAAGTATAATTATATCCTCTTCTGAAAATCCTCCTTGCAGCTTGTCGAAAATATTTGGTTCAAAGGGATTCCCTTTTTCATCGCCTCCTTCTTTTACGTATCTTTTTAGAATTGGTGCTTTGAGGTTATCAAAATTAATTCCTTTAAAATTTGTCTGATTTTTAATTGAAGGAAATAATGAATCGGAATAAAGTATAATTTGCCTGACACCAATACTAAGCCTGTCCCAAATAATTCTATTGTGCTCTACCTGCAATTTTGCAAGAGTTAAATTTGAATAGTTCTCCATTAGTAAAATATTATATTATTTTTAATGAATTTATACTCTGATTTTTCAATTGGTATGTTCACAAAATTTATTAAAATACAATGAGATATTCAAATACTTGACATGGTTTTGGGCAATAGATATCTTAATATTATTATTTAGTATAAATAAGGAAAACACATGGGACGTTATCTTTTTCAAGTATCATATTCGCAAGAAGCATGGAAATCTATGGTTGCAAA
>Ga0209403_10001697_pt1 | contig 27958 bp, 26 predicted proteins | sample ArcticOcean_MG_C_8_FD_187440 | JGI IMG/M metagenome (GOLD analysis project Ga0209403, IMG submission 187440) | Marine microbial communities from western Arctic Ocean - ArcticOcean_MG_CB11_86 (SPAdes) (version 2) | ecosystem: Environmental > Aquatic > Marine > Oceanic | place: Arctic Ocean...
ACGACGCCAGAGCTAAACGAATCCCTAGATATTCTCTTCGTGATCCCACGGATCTTCCGGCGGAAGGTCGATATCAAACGGATCACCACGATCCAATCCCAACTCCTCGGCCTCCTCGGTGATCCCCGTACCGAAGTCGTCGACCTCGCTCGGATCAGGCAAATTCGCCCAGCCTTCAATCTCAGCAGGCTCATACCCTTCAGTATCAACACCCGGCAAAGTATCACCAGCTCCGAACATCGATCGCGCCATCTCCTGCGTCACAACCTCGCCCAGGTCCTCTTCGTCCTTCATCCTCTGAAGCGCCTCCTGAACAAGCTCAACCACCCTCGGTTCAGGGCTCACGCGCAACTGTTCAAGAAGGCTTTTCGCCACATCACCACCAATGCGTTCAACAGCCGATATCGCCGCCAACTGAACCGTCAGGTCAGCATCGTCTAACGGCACCTCAAGTGCACGCAAATGCTCCTCATCACCCAGCTCACCCATCGCCATCGCAGCTTCATAACGAATCGACGCTACATCATGCTCAAGATATGGCAGCACGTTATCTATCCATCTGGGATCGCACGCTCTACCCATGGCGAATAGGCTGCTTTTCAAGGCATCTATATTCGGAGAAGACGCCGCAGACTCGATATACGGTGCGAGTCGGTCGCCCCCGAAAACCGAAACAGCCTCCAACGCTTTGAGCTTCACAGCCTGAACTTCCCGCTCGTCATCCAGAACGCCATAAAGCACACGCGTCAGCAATACTCCATCTTTAGATCCCAGCTTCTTTTCCTGTGCCATGGCAGAAAGGTAAGTAAGCGGGACTGCAGAGGCAGCTCGAACTTCAACCGATGGATCAGTGAGGAGCATGTTGCTCAGCGGTGTTATCAGCGCGCGATCACTACTCTCTTCAAGCCCCCGCAGCCCACTCAGCCGAACAACTGCACTTGGATGTTGCAAACCCTGCTTGTAGATCGCCTCGAACTCGACGTCGGGCTGCTCCTCACAGAGAGAAACCATACGATCTACGATCTCCAGAACTCGTTCCGGTGACCACTCCAGCCAGAGCTGGCCGAACTCCTCCGCCTCAGGACCCGTCAGTTTTGACAGCTCAGGCAGTGACGCGTAGTTAACTGACTCGTCGTCATCTTCAGGAAGTTGATTCAGAAATTCATCTAAACCCATAAAAAAATATCTCTACCGTTCTGAACCCTGTCACACGCAAGAACGCGTTCCGGCCTGCGTCCTAATCTTCTTTGGCGGCAACTTCGATGCCAAGGCACTGAATCGCCGGTGATCGCATCGATCCAAACACCCAGTCAGCCGAATCAGAAACCTGCTCGACCTGCGACAAAACTTTGTACACATTGCCTGAAATCATCGTGTCCTTGACCCGTCCAACGATTTCACCGTTTTCAATTTTATAACCTAGCGAGACGTTTGCCCGAAAATCGCCACCCAGTTCGTTTCCCTGACCAGCACCGAGAAGCTCTTCAACAACGAGACCTTCTTTTATGCCAGCGATCATATCGTCGAAATTAACATCCCCGGCAGCGATATCTATCACCGATGTACCCGGCGAAGGTGTTGTTGCAAGTCCCCGACCCGCTGCACCTGTCGAGGTCTTGCTAAGTTGGCCCGCTGTCTGCAAATCCAGCAACGGCCCACCTGCAACACCCTTATCGATCAGGGCATGCCTGCGACTCGCAACACCCTCATCGTCGAAAGGACGACTGCCGCTCGCACCGTTGATCAGTGGATCGTCATATATCGAAATCCGCTCGTCCACAATCTTCTCGCCCCAACGGTCTCCAAGCGGTGACGAACCATTCGCCACGTTCTTACCGTTGAAGCCCGACATCAACGGATGAAGCAGTGTTGCGCCAACGCCAGGGGGCGTAAGTATCACCGGCAGCTCGCCGGTGCTCGCGGTCGCCTGCGCAGTTTCCTTCGACCAGCGAAGAGACCGTCGAACAGTCTGTAACAGTCGATCAAGTTCATCCTCACCAAACAGGTGACTCGAACCAAAACCAGCCCATACATTCAGCATGTCGGTACCGCGTATCAACTGGGCACCCAGCGAGCAGTAGTAGCTCGTCTGCTCGTACCCAGCGTCGATTCCCGCCGAGTTCATCAGTCGGCCACGACCCGTCGACCAGCCAATGCGTGCATCACAAAGCAAATCAGGCCATTCGTCCAACAGTCGCTCTATAAGACCCTGCCCCGTATCGATCATCGCTTGCTGCGCAACCTGAGTCACAGCGGGATCTACAATATCGACCGTCGGATATTCGCTCGGTCCAGGAAATACGAATGCCGCCTCCGAACCAAACGGAGCCAGAGCTGCCGCTCGCTCGACCAGTTCCGATTCGCGGCTTGCGTCGGTGGTCGAAGTAAATCCAATACGACCGTTATCAATAACCCGCAGCGCAACGCCTGACGTGTCGCGACGCATGATTTCTTTAAGACGATTCGCCTCAAAAGAAACCGGATGACTCTCCATCTCGATCCGGTAAACCTCGGCCTCGTCAAACTTAGAAGCAGCAGCGTTTAGTAGCGATTCGCTCAAATTTTTTGTCTCTTAGAACTTGTGATTACGATTTCTCAGCGCTGAAACGCCTACGCCCCTGATATCAGGCAATTTTGTATGCGGATGTGCGGGCTACCGTTCGATACTGGCAACGGCGACTGCCCACCCTTGCCGCAACCTCCACCCTGGTTCATATCGAGGTCGTTGCCGACGCCATCAAGGTTCTTCAGCGTCTCAAACAGGTTCCCTGTCAGCATCACCGGCCTGACAGCTTCCTGAATCTCACCGTTACGAATCATGTAAGCCTCACCCGACGAGAATGTGAACATCTCGTGCTGGGTCATACCGCCATACCAGTTCCGAACGTACACGCCATCGTCGACACCCTCTAGCAGGTCAGCGAGAGTCGCTTCACCTTGTTCAATGATCGTGTTTGTCATCCTCACTATCGGAGGGAAGTTATAGCCGATCGCCCGGGCGTTGCCTGTCGGACTCTCCCCGAGTTTTGCTGCGGTCTCACGAGAGTGAAGTCGCCCCACTAACTCGCCCTCTCGAACAAGCGGCGTGCGAGTCGCCGGAGTGCCTTCATCATCGTACTTATAGCTCCCACGCAACCCGGGAATAGCTGCTCCATCGGTGAAATTTAGATGCTTGCCACCGAATTTACGCCCTAAATACATAATCTCTTTGAGCTTCTCGTTTTCGTAAACGTTGTCGCTCTCAGAGAGATGGCCAAACGCCTCGTGAACGAACACACCCGCGAGCACCGGATCGAGAATTACCGTCCGCTCCCCGCTTTCCAGAGACTTCGCATCCAGCAACGCAACCGCGCGTTTCGCAGCGTCTATCACCTTGTCATCGAGATCACGGATCAGGTCGAAATCACCCTGCGAACCGAGACTGAACCCTGCCTGCTGGACATCCCCACCCTTACGGGCTTGAGCCGAAATGCGAGCAACAACGTGAACCTGCTCCTGCTCGATATACGAACCTTCGGAGCTACCGAAAAACGTCTTACGAGATGTATCTCCGTAAATTATGTCGGCGCTGTTGATTCCATCGACCGACCACACCAGATCGTTGTAGTGATCCATGATGCGTTTCTTCTCTTCGAGAGAAATCTCTTTGGGATCATGCACGATGTGAGCCGGGACAACATCGACGTGGGGCTCCACTTCAGCAAGCTCGGTCTTAGACCCGCCAACAGCCTTCGCCTGTGCAACAGCATCTGCGACTTTAGCCTTGAGCTCATCGAGATTGTTGAAGCTGGCGAAACCCCAGCCACCGTTCGACACAGCCCTGACGTTCCCGCCAAGCCCGCTCGTCTGCGCAATATTTTCGAGCGACTTTCCGCGGTAAGTCAGCCTCGAATTATCGGTTTCTTCGATTCGGACTTCGCAGTAATCGGCTCCATGGCCCTTTAGTGCGGTATCAATAAGGTCGCTATATTTCACGAATTTGCCGAACCCCTTCTAAATTTTCCGTAATTTCTGTCGAACAGCAACTGCCGAAGCGACAATACTAGCAACGGAGCGTCCTAAGCCGTACTACTCAGCGACAGCGATAGTGACATTCAGTCCCATTGACAGCGATAATCGAAGCCTATGCCTAGCACCCACGTCGAATATCAGGCGGCAGTTTCCAAGCTGCTATCCCTCGCCGACTTCGAGAGAAAGTCCCGCGCAAACGATCCGCCCGACTTCCACCTGAAGCGAATCGAACGGCTGCTCGGGTATCTCGGCAACCCACATCTCGGACAGAAATACGTCCACGTCGCAGGAAGTAAAGGCAAGGGCAGCACATCGGCGATGATCGCCTGGTCGCTTGCGGCTGGCGGACACACCACAGGACTTTTCACCTCACCGTCGATACACCGAATAACCGAACGGTTCCGAATCAACGGCGAACCAATCTCAGAACATGATTTCACCCTGTTGGTCGAAGATCTGTGGCCAGCTGTCGAGCGGGTAACTGCCGACGGCGACATCGGGGTAGTTTCTGTTTTCGAACTCGAAACAGCGATGGCCTTCTGCTATTTCAAGAATTCAAACGCAGATATCAGCGTGATAGAGGTTGGCCTTGGCGGCAGACTCGATTCGACGAACATCATCACCCCTCTCGTTTCTGTAATTACCCCAATCAGTCTCGACCATGTAGCAATTCTGGGAGACACGATTACGCTGATCGCAGGTGAAAAAGCAGGAATAATCAAAAATGGCGTGCCAGTTATTTCGTCACTCCAGGCGCCCGAAGCACTCGACGTAATTCGTGCGACCGCTGCAGCACGACAAAGCGAGCTGGTCGAATCCGAATCAGCTGTCGAAGTTGCGGCATCACGTGATCTGGGACTCGAGGGAGTCGAGCTTGAATTCACAGTCAACGGTAGGTCGATCAACACACACCTTCGGCTGCTTGGATCACATCAAATCGACAACGCACGAACCGCTATCGCCACCTTGATCAAGCTTGCAGAAGCGGGTGTGAAAACTCGTAACAGCGCGATTGGCGCGGGGATAAAGAACGTCGAATGGCCCGCCAGACATCAACTGGTAACCAGTGATCCGGTGCCCATTTTCGTCGACGGTGCGCACAACAATGCATCGGCCATCGCACTGAGAGAATCGGTCGAACACCTGTTTCCTAACCGAAACGCCACCATCATCGTTTTCGGCACTATCCGCGGGCATTATCCCGACGCGGTCATGCGAGAATTAGCGCCTCTTAACCCCAAAACCATCGTAACTGAGTCCAGGCATCCCAAATCTCTCACCAATTTAGAACTGTCAGAGGCGCTGGGCTCGGGTAAAATTCGTGTGTCCAAAGTGACAAGCAATACGCGTGAAGCGCTGGAGCACGCCAAATCACTGGCTGGTAAAGACGATCTGATTATCGCAACTGGATCACTGTTCATAGCAGCAGAAGTAGTCGAAATCGAGCACGGAATAGAACCTGAGATGTACCCCGATATCAAACTCCCACCTCGGCCAACAAACAGAAACATCTCGAACACCAAATAAATGACCAGCAATTACGAAACAAGAGTTGTAGTTACCGGAATGGGCGCCATAACGTGCCTTGGTAACTCCATCGAAGAATTTTGGACCGGGCTCAAGAACAGTCAATCCGGCATTCGACGAATTAGCCTCGTTAGCCCGGACGGATTCCCATGCAAGGTCTCCGGCGAGATTCAGGACTTCGACACAAACGATTACATGGATCGAAAAGAAGCCCGTCGAATGGCTCGATTCTCACAATTTGCGGTCGCAGCGGCATACCAGGCAGTGAAAGACTCCGGACTCGATTTCGAAAAAGAAGACCTCGATCGAATTGGTGTACTCATAGGCAGTGGTTCAGGAGGGCTTCCTGAAACCGACCAACAGGCAGAAATTCGTGTCAAACGCGGCGTGGGTCGCATGAGCCCGTATTACATACCGATGATGCTCGTAAACATGGCATCGGCGAACATCTCACACGCCTTCAACCTCACCGGATACACAAATACCTGCGTAACCGCGTGCGCTGCCGGCACACAATCAATAGGGGAAGCAGCCGAAGTAATTCGCCGGGGTGCTGCCGACGTCATCGTCACCGGTGGCACGGAAGCTGGTATCTGTGAAATCGGTATGGGCGGCTTCAGCACGATGCGCGCACTATCGACGTGGGATGGCGATCCTGCAAAAGCCAGCCGTCCGTTCGATGCCGGTCGTGACGGATTTGCGCCTTCCGAAGGAAGTGGCATTCTCATCCTCGAAAGCCTCGATCACGCTAAAGCCAGGGGTGCTCACATCTACGCCGAAATCGGCGGATGGGGCGTTTCTTCCGATGCCTATCATCTCGTGCAGCCACATCCGGAAGGTTCCGGTGCGGCAAAGGCAATTACCCGAGCACTCGAAAACGCTAACGTGGAACTCGACGAAATCGACTACATCAACGCTCACGGCACTTCGACGCCAATCAACGATGCATCCGAAACAAAGGCCATCAAGCGAGTGTTCGGTGAACGCGCCTATGACATCCCGATCAGTTCGACAAAATCTATGGTCGGGCACTCGCTCGGTGCATCGGGTTCGCTGGAAGCAATCGTCTGCATAAATAGCATAAACGACAACATTCTTCACCCGACAATAAATCAGGAAGTATCAGATCCGGACTGCGACCTCGACTACATCCCGAACGTAGCGCGGGAAACTGAAGTCAACATCACGCTCTCGAACAGCTTCGGTTTCGGCGGCCAGAACGCCTGCCTCGTAATCAAGAAATTCGCTTAGGCACCACCAGCGACTTCGAAACCCAATCGAAGAGCGCAACAGATTCTAAGAAGTGGGCTTTTGCCACACGGCTACGAGACTCAGCGAATCGCTCGTGAACGCCTCGCGCTTCCAACCTGACCACCGCTGGTGAGGCTTCATCCCTGCAAGCTCAGCCATTAAGTCGAGCTCCGATGGCCACACATAACGGAACGGACTTGAAAATCGTTCCCAGTTGCCGTCGACGAGCCTGAAGTGATGCGAGATAAGACCCTGCTCGGCAAGGTTGTACTCGTCGAACCCCATATAATCATCGCCTACTTGAAAAGGACGAACTGTCTCACCATAAGGAAGATGTTGCAGCTTCGGAATCCCAACTTCAATGATGAAGTATCCGCCCGGTTCTAAATGAGCTGCAACGTTTCGAAAGCACGCAACTTGAGCCGCCTGCGTCGTGAGATTCGAGATCGTGCCGAACACCAGGTAGGCAACTTTGAACGACCCGTCAACCTTCGCGGTCGCAAAGTCACCGATAGTGACATCAATCTCCTCGCCACCCGGCTTTGCGCGCAACCTGTCGGTCATCGCAACCGATAACTCGATTCCCGCTACCGCCACTCGACGGCTGGCGAGGGGCAGGGTAATCCTCCCTGTCCCCGAACCGAGTTCTAATGCACGACCGTCTCCAGCGAGATCAGCTAAAAAATCAACCGCAGGATTTAAAATTTCGGGATCGAACTTATGCTCCACATCCCTGTCGTAGGTCGCGGCAACGTTCTCGTCAAAATATCCGTCTTTATCCATTCGGAAAGTCTACGTGCCGAAATCAAACAAGGGCAGAACGCTAACAATGATTGATTCTCGAACGGATCAACTCGGGAACACAATCACCTTCGAGCCGTTGCGCGTCTGAATCCTCACCCTGCTGCCTGTTTCGAGCCCGTTCGCTGCACGTCTTCGAACACGAAGCAACGTCCCCGAATCTAGCCTTATGCTGTACTCGCTGAACTCGCCCTCAAACTCCCTCAGCTCGATCGTCGCAGCCCTCTGCTCACCCTCTTCAGCAGGCTCTATCTCCAGCTCCGACGCACGCATCAGCGCAAGCACCTGCCGACCGTCGGGAATCGAATCATCAGTTGTAATCCGAGTCGGGAACGCACCAGCTTCGGTGACCACAACACCACCCCTGAACACCCCCGGAATCAACTCACAGGGACCGATTAATCTGGCAACAGATGCCGAAACCGGGTTCTGATACATCTCTTCGGGAGTACCGATCTGATCAATGCTGTTATCACCCATAACCGCAATTCGATCCGACGTCGCGAGCGCTTCCTCACGATCGTGGGTAACCAGCAACGTCGTCGCCCCAGATTCGGTAGCGATCTTCTTTATATCTCGTCTTAGAGCAGCTCTCAGCTGGCGATCAAGATTGCTGAACGGCTCATCAAGCAACAGCGCAACAGGGTCGGGTGCGAGCGCTCGTGCAATCGCAACTCGCTGCTGCTGCCCACCTGAGAGTTCGTGGACGTACCGTGATTCGTAACCGCTCATGCCCACCAATTCGAGAACCGAAGAAATACGTACGCTCTTCTCTTGCGGCGACAAATCTTTGAGGCCGAACTCCACGTTTCGTTCAACCGAGAGATGAGGGAACAGAGCGTAATCCTGGAATACAAGCCCGATTCTGCGCTGATCCGGGGGCACATGAACAAACGACGAACCAACAAGCTGCCCACCAACACGAACATACCCTGAAGAAACCTGTTCAAGCCCCGCAACAACCCTCAGAGCAGTTGTTTTTCCGGCTCCACTTCTACCCAGAATGCTTACGAACTCACCGGGTAGAACGCGCAAGTTGAAATTACTGATCGCTGGCCCATCGGATCCCGTATAGCTGCACTCGACTCCCTCAAGATGAATCACACCTGTCTCAGTCGAAGCGGATCCAGCTACCGCCAACGCGGCCAGAGCTGCGGCACCCGGAGAAGGCATCGGAGCATCTGATTTCCGGTTCCAGGGCATTCTCATCGTAACGCCTCACCGAACTTCATTGAACTGTCCGAAACGCCCGACTTATCACCGTGACCACGCAAGGTCAGATATGCCGTTGGAACACCTGCCACCAGGACCAGCACCAGGGCGGCTGCAGCGGTCTTCGCGAAGAATGCATCTGATGCGGCATCCCAAATAGACCCCGAAAGCGTTTTGTATCCGATCGGTGAAAGTATCAAAGTTGCCGGAAGTTCTTTCATTGTCAGCAGGAACACCATCGCACCACCCGCAAGAGCACCCGGCATTACAAGCGGAATCGTCACGGAAAATATCACTCGCCACTGAGAACGCCCGAGACTCTGAGCCGCCTCTTCAATTCTCGGGCTCACCTGCAGTAACGAACTTCGCAGCGGACCCAGACTCGCGGGCAAAAACAGTACACCATACGCAAACACCAGCATCCATATCGACTGATACAGAGGGTGTGCAACGTTGATTCCAAAGAACACTAAGGAAAGTGCCACTACAACACCAGGCAAACCAAACCCGATATATATCGAACGTTCGAATAGGCGACTCATTCGACTCCGGAACCGAACAGCAAGTATAGCGACAGGTAACGCCGCCATCACCGTAACCACAGCAGCTAATAGAGATACAAACAAAGAGTTCCGAGCCGGGATCAACAACGGAATCAACTCCTGATTGTTCAGCAAGCCCCGCACAAGCCAGTGAATAAGAACACCCACAGGAATAACAAGCCCTATCAACACCGGTAGTCCAACCGCCGCCGCACCAAGCCAGCGGAGTCGCCCCAGATCGACTCGCCGGGAGCTTCGGACGGCGCCAACAGTACTGCGATGATACGCACCGCTCCCACGTGTAAACCCTTCACCCAGCAACAGCATCACAGCGATGATTACCAGAACCAACGAAAGTGCAGCGGCTAATGTTCGGTTTATCAACTCGTAGTGGATCATGATCGTTGACGTGAACGTCTGGTACCGAAGCAGCGCCACTCCACCGAAATCACTGAGCGTGTACAGAGCAACGAGCAACGATCCGCCAGCAATCGCCGGACGAAGCATCGGCAACGTTACTGCCCGGAACGTGTGAACAGGTCCATAACCCATCGCTCGTGCAGCCTCTTCCAATGCCGGATCCATCCTGCGAAGCGCGCCACGAACGGTCAGCAGAACGTAGGGGTAAGTCATCAAAACCAATACAAGCGTTGCACCGCCAAGACCGTAAATCTCAGGCAGTTCGTTCACTCCCAGCCCCGACAGCCAACCCTGAATTACGCCTCTGGGCGAATACATCTCGATCACCGTCGTCGCCATCACAAAACTGGGTAAAACCAGCGGTAAAACCGAAGCAACCGAAAGCACCTTGCGAAGCGGAATATTCGATCGAACAGTGAGCCACGCCACCGGAACTGCAACCGCCACAGAAATAATCGTGACCAGTACGATCAGAAGAAAAGTACGCCCAACTATGGCAGCTGTACTGGTCCGCCATATCGCGTCGATCCACTCCGTTCCAGCTCCTGCCGACCTGACAAGCAGGTACCCAACTGGTATCAACGCCGCAAGCGCGACAGCGGCCGACGACGCTACTAGGAACGCCGGCGGCCGTTTGCCATCGGTGGTCTTCCAACCGGTTGATATGACGTTCGAGAAGGTCACGCCAGCACAGCCCCCCTGTCGGCCAGCAAAACCCGCCTGTCGGACGGTAAGCATCGACCAACCCTCTCCAACGTGTGCAGTTCACACATTCGGATCATCATGCGGTCGCAGATCGAATCTGCACTGGCCCTTACGGAAGGGCCCCAACCTCCCTCAATAAGTCTTGAGTTCCTGCAAGGTCAATCAGGTCGCCAAGATCAATCGACGGCTTTGTAATATCTTCCACCGCCGGAAGCAAGCTGTTCGGCTTGGCATTGTCGTTCAGTGGGAATTCATACGTCTGTGCTGAGAAGTACTGCTGACCCGAGGCGCTGAGCAAGAATTTGATAAAACGCTCGGCGGTTTCCTTATTGTCGGACTCCTCGAACATCCCGATTCCTGCGACTAAGATCACCGATCCGGGATCAGCCGCTCTCGTGTAGTAGTTTCGAGCCGCGAACGTCTCGCCTTCTTCAGCAATGAACCTGTGCAGGTAGTAGTGGTTTACGAAACCAACCTCAATCTCACCTGAACCAGCGGCGGCAACCGTTGGGGTGTTTTTCGCGTAGATCTTCGGCTCGTTCGCAACAATTCCTTCGAGCCAGTCACGAGTTCGATCTTCACCCCACTCCTGACGCATCGCGGTGATCATCGCGTGGAGTGAACCGTTAGTCGGCGCCCATCCAATTCGGCCTTTCCACTCGGGCTTGGCGAAATCTTCAATCGAATCAGGTAGATCAGCCTCGGTCAGCATATCCGTGTTGTAAACCACCACACGTGCGCGACCCGAAGTACCCACCCACTTGCTCTCTGGATCACGCGCCCATTTCGGCACCGATTGCAAAATATCCGATGGCAACTCAGCAAGCAGTGCTTCTACCGCACCGAGTCCGCCGGGATCCTGCGCGAAGAAAACATCTGCCGGAGTGTTCTTCCCTTCTTCGAGAAGAGTCGCAGCAAGAGGCCCGGTCGAACCGTAGTTCACCTTTACCGTGATGCCTGTAACTTCTTCAAAGTCGGCAATCAACGGTGCTATGAGAGACTCACTTCGTCCTGAATAGACAATAAGTGATTCAGCCTCCGACGTGCCCTTGTCGGATGTGCACGAAACCGCTGCCGCAATCAAAATCGCGAAGAGTGTAATAACGACCGATACGCGCAGAACCTTGGCAATGCTATTGCCCATTCGAAAGTCTCCCAGACCCAGTAATACATGAGCCAACGATCGCTTATGGCGGTTCGTCAGTACGTCCTAATTCATTCGTATATAGAAATCCTTACCTCAAGCATACACATTTATTTCATCCCATCAATTGGGGAATATGAAAGACCCATGAGGAAATTTCACTAACTGTTTTGTTCGTAAAAATACACATACGAAACATCAGACAGCCAAGCGAAGTTATTTATTCGTATGCACGAACTATAGCTTGAACCTGCCGCATGGTAACACTTCAACCCATGATTCAGTTAAGTGAAACTTTCAGTGAAATTCGTCACATTCAAATAAGGCACTCGTAACGCTGTAGCACCTACAATTCATAGCGGTGGCGTCAACAATGCTTTCCACTTACTGCGCGTAGCCCGAACAACAAGCACGCCTGACAACCCGCGTATGTCACGAATTACCACACCCCCAAAAACTCATCATCGGTTTCCTGCCCTCGCGTTAGCAGTGATTTTTGTGATCCTGCTCACTGCCTGCGAAGATTTCTACACTGACTCACTCCCAACTCCCGATGTCGCACAGCCAACCCCCGCAAACGTTCAGGTTGGAAACCCAGCAGAAATTCTGGAAGAAACGGCAAGAGCACTTCTTGCCACAAGACTCGGCATCAGTCCCGACGCCCCGCGAAAAATCCTTTTCGAAGATGAAACGTGGACAGATCGAAACCCGGGCTGCTACCCGGAACCCGATTCGATCACAGGGGCGTACCTGATACCCGGCTACCGGCTACTCATGCAATACGACGGAACACTCTACGAGTACGACGCAGACCAGGGCGCCGGAACAGGCGCACTCTGCGAATCAGCTCTCCAGCTAGTACCGGTCGAACCCGCCCGAAATATCGTTAGGGCAACCGAGTCCACCGAATCCGACCTTGAGACTATCTACGTACTTAGATCTGAGGAAGATGTCGCTGAATTTAACTCCACACGATCAGGCATGGCGAGCATCGCCGTCGATGAAATCGAGTGGGCATAAGAAGTCCTGATCGGCGGCTGGGTTGCATCCAGTCCCGATCCGCTCGCTGTCCGAGCGTACCTAGCTGAACAGGGAACATCGATCATTATCGAGGTCGCCATTTCTGAAGACTCCGCTGACGAAGCAAACACCAATCCATGACAAACCTGGGCACTCGTCGACATCACCAATCCTGATTCAACGTACGAATTTATCGTGATGGAATAACAAACCGTCCACCGAACTCAAATCCCATATCCCATATCAACGAGAACATTTAATTGAAAAGTCCAATTCGCCCCACCTTCCTGGCCATTGCCGCAATATTCTTGACTGCCGTTGTTGGATCTTGTTCATCATCAAACAACGAATCCACACAGCAACCGACCGCAACGAAACCAGCCCCATCGGCAACAACCGTACCGACCGTTGTACCCACAGCTCGCCCCACAGTAACCCCGGTCCCGCCGCCCACGAGCACACCCGGCCCAACGCCAACTCCAGCGCCTACCATCACTCCTACTCGGGCGCCCACGGCAACACCAACACCCCCACCCCCGGCTTCTCATACATTTGAAATGGGACGACTCCACGCTGAAAAAGGCGTTAACTTCGAAACACAATCGATTTCTTCGGTCGGAACTGCAGAGTGGAGCAACGCCGCACTCGGCTGCCCCAACCCGGGCGTTTACTACAACACATCCGCTGCCCCCTACACGGGGACCGTCTACGTGATAACCAACGGCACGAACTTCTGGGAATACCACTCGAATCACGATGATTCAGTCGTAAGAAGATGCAGTGAGATCAATCCGATAACCGACCCGACCGTGAACATCTCGCAGAGCGCTGACCTTCACGACGCAACTAAACTCACGCTGATGCGCCGAGACACAGATACCGGTAATTTTGTTGTCCGAAGAGAAATGTCCAAGGCAGACACGAATCTGCTCGCAAACATCTTCGACCTCGACACAAACCTTCCGGTTGCCCAGGCATGCAACACCATCTTCAGGCTCGACTTTGAAACCCCAAACGGTGATGTCGAAATCGAATTTATCTGTGAAGAAAACTACAAGGCATTCGATGTCTTTTGGAACGGGATGCAAGGCACCGGTACCGTGATCGGCAACATAATCGGGCCGTACCTCACAGGCGATCCCATTCCAAGCCTGCCAACTGCAATACCGTAGACAGACTCACCAAAATGACTGACGAACTTGCTAACAGACGACTGAAAGCAGGAAAACTCCCTCCCAATCTGCTTGCCAGTTTTCTAAGTGAACTCGGGCTCCCAAAGGATCAGCGCATCCTGCTGGGACCCGGCGTCGGTGAGGATGCAGCATTCGTCTCGTTTGGCAGCACGACCCTGATCGCTAAATCAGATCCGATCACTTTCGCCACCGACCGAATAGGTTGGTACGCAATCCAGGTTAACGCCAACGATATCGCCGCATCTGGAGGAACCCCTAAATGGTTCCTCGGAACACTGCTGCTTCCGGAAAACGAACCAGCCTCGACCGCACAAGAGATTTTTCAGCAACTACACACAGCTGCAAGTGAACTAGGCATAACCCTGATCGGCGGTCACACCGAAATAACTGTCGGACTTCCTCGTCCGATAATCGCGGGAACGATGCTCGGTGAAGCCGCACCCTCCGAAACAGTCAAAACATCATCGGCAATACCCGGAAACGATGTGATCCTCACCTCGGGTATCGCTATCGAAGGCACAGCCATCATCGCCCGCGAAAGTAAAGCCGATCTACTCGCGGCCGGACTTTCAGAATCCGAAATCTCATCTGCATCAAAATTCCTCGATTCACCCGGCATATCAATCGTAAAAGCAGCAAGAATCGCCACTGAAACAGGGCATGTAACAGCCATGCATGATCCCACCGAAGGCGGACTGGCAGGGGCGCTCGACGAAATGGCACGAGCATCTCGAACAGGGATAGCAATCGACGCCAGTAAGGTGACAATCTACCCGGAAACTCAAGCTATCTGTGCCGCACTCAAATTGGATCCCTGGGGACTAATAGCATCGGGCGCACTCCTGATCACAGCTGCACCCGAAGGCTCGAGCAGCATCATCGACGCACTTACCTGCTCCGGAATTCCAGCGAGCGTCATCGGAAAAATCACCGAACCCGAAGAAGGGCTCCTGCGTATCACCGACGGAACAAAAGAGCCACTCCCCACGTTCGATCGAGATGAAATCGCACGTTTATACGGCTCGTAAGCCTAGAACCGTGTGCACCGCACTCTGAACACACGAGTCAGTCGCGTATGTTCCGCTATCGACCTAAGTTTCATCAAACAATTAGAATGGACTGTACGACACGCTTAAGCGTGGAGATAATATTCGGCGATACGCCAGCAATTTATGACAACCACCCAACAGAGCGAATCAGTAAAAGCTCTCCTGCACTCGGTCAACAAGTACCTCCCGCAGGATCGTGCCGCCTCGGTTCACGCCGCTCTCGACTACGCGATTAAAGCCCACGATGGCCAAAAACGCGATTCGGGTGAAGAGTTCATCGAACACCCAATAGCCACGGCACTACGCCTGGCAGATATGAAACTCGATACCACGACGATCGAGGCCGCTCTTCTTCACGACGTGATGGAAGACTGCGGGATCAGCTTCGCCGAACTCGAGTCAGAATTCGGAAATGAAGTCGCAAAGCTAGTCGATGGCGTAACAAAGCTAAAACGCCTCGACATGATCACTGAAAACAGCGCCATGATGAAGCAAATCGCTGCACCCGAGGCTACACGCGCCGCATCACTCCGCAAGATGCTCGTTGCCATGGCGGAAGACGTCCGAGTAGTCCTCATCAAGCTGTCCGACCGCCTCCACAACATGCAGACGCTCCAACACCTGCCGGTGCCCAAGCAGCAACGCATTTCACGCGAAACGCTCGACATCTACTCACCACTGGCTCACCGATTGGGCATGAGCGATATGAAGTGGCAACTCGAAGATCAGGCTTTCCGATACCTGATGCCACGTCAGTACAAGTCGATTTCTAGGCTTGTAAACAGAAAACGCGCAGAACGAGAAATCTACACAGAGGCTGCAGTAAAAGCGATCAAGGGACCACTCGAAAAAGCAGGCATCAACGCCGATGTCGATGGTCGAGTGAAGCACCTCTACAGCACGTACAACAAACTACAGCGCTACGAACGCATGGGTCGACAATTCGACGAGATTTACGACCTGATCGCCATCCGCGTCGTAGCCGAAACCGTTGGCGACTGCTATGCAGCGCTGGGCGTCGTACATTCGAAGTGGCGCCCCGTACCAGGCCAGTTCGACGATTACATCGCGAGCCCAAAAGAAAATATGTACCAGTCGCTGCACACATCTGTACGCGGCCCAGGGAACTTCCCGATCGAAGTGCAGATACGCACCAAGGAAATGCACGACACCGCAGAAGAGGGTGTTGCGTCTCACTGGATGTACAAAGAAGGCGACGAAGGATCTAATAAAGAAGACAACTTCGAAACCAAGATGTCTTGGCTGCGCCAACTGCTCGATTGGCAGCGCGAAGTTTCGGGTGATGAGGAATACCTCGCCACTGTTCGCACCGATATTCTGCAAGACCAGGTATTCGTCTACACGCCTAAAGGCGACGTAAAGGATCTGCCGGCGGGCGCGACTCCCATCGACTTTGCCTATCGCATTCACACCGATCTCGGGCACAACACCGTTGGATCAATCGTTAACGGCAAACTCGCTGCGCTAAACACCCCGCTGAACAACGGCGACGTTGTCGAAATACGAAAAGCCCGAATCCCACGAGGACCCAGCCTCGACTGGCTAAACACCGATCTTGGATACCTGGTCACGGGTAGCGCACACACGAAGGTCAAACAGTGGTTCCGCAAACAGGAACGCCAGAGCAACATACGCCGCGGTAAAGATCTGCTCAAGAAAGAACTGCGTCGACTGGGTCTCAAGTACAACGAAAAAGAGATAGTCGCCAGCCTCGACTATGAAAGCTTTGACGAACTATCCGAAGCCCTCGGCACAGGCCAAATTTCAATCGCGAGAGTAGCCGAAACGCTCAGCCCTGAACCCGATGACGCGTTCCTCCCGGAGATCACACCTGGCAAACCGCCAACCGACCAGACCAACGGCCTAGTCGTTATGGGCGAATCCGGGCTGCTCACCAGGATTGCACGCTGCTGCAGTCCCGTTTACGGTGACGAGATCACCGGATACCTAACCAGGGGCAGCGGTGTAACAGTCCACAGGTATAACTGCTCAATACTCCGTGACACCGAAGATACCGATCGCCACATACCCGTTGCGTGGGGCCATTACGAAACCACTTACGCCTCTCGATTGCAGATAAAGGCGTTCGACCGTGTCGGCCTGATCCGAGACATCACGAACGTTGTCTCATCCGAAAACGTCAATATTCACTCACTTTCTTCCGACGAAGACGAAAAAACCAATGCCTGTACGGTGTCACTTACGGTGTACACTACTGGTGTAGAGCAGTTAAGTCGGCTCTTCTCCCGCGTGGAAACGATTCCCGGTGTTGACTCTGTCTTCCGGGTAAGCGAAATAAATAACTCGTAGAAATATGAGCAAGAATTTACGCTTATAATTGATTTTTCCGCACTTCGAACAGTTACCAAGGAACATCAATGCCCGCCGCTAAAACTTTGCGCGCTCAAGACCGCAAAGCCGCACGAAACCGATCCACACGGTCATTCACCCGCAGCCGAGTACGAGCTGTGGTCGAAGTAATCACCGACGGTTCAAAATCTGACGAGTCTGACACCTCATTACGCGACGCAATTTCTGCGCTCGATCGAGCAGTTAGCAAAGGTGTACTCCACCGAAACAACGCCGCTCGCAAGAAGTCACGAATTACCAAGCAGTACAACAAGCTCTCTAGCTAACCGGGAGGCACCCGTTGACTCAGGGTCCAGAAAACTCCCACGACCATGCGGCCGACACCCATCAGCCCGGTCCACCGTCCGAATCCGGCGACACCCAGTACAACTGGCGAATCCATCATCCCTTTGAAGGTGTGGAAGATCGTGTCGCGGTTGAAGTCGCTCCATGGAAAGGCCTGCTACCACGATGGCGATTCGTAGTACCGGGCGACTACGACGGCCCCTCAAAATGGGGCATAGGGCCTTCCGGCACCGGTGAAATAAACACCGACGTGAAAAGACCTGCAAAAGACGGCCCAATCCAAATGGTGAACGGTCCGCTCATTTCATGGTTCGGCGGACACGAATCGCTGTCAAGTAACCAATCGGCCTATCTCGTTTTCGAAGGCCAACCCCCACATTACGTTGCATTCGGCCAGGCCGATTCCGTTGGCGGACCTCCAGGCGAACTCGAAGGTATATCGTTCGGCGACGATCACCCAATTCATCCCGGTGGGCTCGACCCGTCGCATGGACACGAGCAGTCGATTCCTGCACCACCGCCGACACCACCACCTGCCCCTGCTTTCGATCCGCATGCCGGACACGACCATAGCCAGGACGCTCACGATCACTCCGACCACGACCATTCAGGGCATGACCACTCTGAGCATGATCACTCAGGCCACAACCACTAAAACGTTCCTGCTCGGGATCGCTCTTGTCGTTCTTGTTCTGTTTAGTGCGTGTTCTTCGGAACCCACAGTAACCGTTTCAACCCCCAACCCAACGGTTGAAAGCAAGACCGACCCAACGCCGACGCCGATCATCATCTACATCACGGTTACGGTTGTGGTTACGGCCACCCCAACCATATCTCCTCCACCAACCAGTACAGCCGTGCCTACGGTTCGCGCTCCCGAAGCCACAGTGCTGGCACCCGCAATCACGCTAACACACCCACACCTCCGGCAGCAGCTCCACCAACCAAAGTCCCAGCCGCCGCTACGCCCACCACAATTCCCTCAGCCACGTTTACGCCCACGGCTGCATCAGATCCAACCGTGATTACCGTCGATCCATCGCCATCACCAACCGCAGCGCCGACAGCTATACCGACTGCCGTTCAACAGGAATCTCCAACTCCAACTTCCGTTCCTGGAGCAACTCCCACACCAGCGCCAACTCAAATCCCTCCATCAGCGGCTACACCCACGTCCGTTCCAGCCGCAACTCCACCACAACCAACCGCTACTTCAACTACTGTGTTCGATCCTTTAGGTGAAGATCGTAACTGCGGAGATTTCACCAGCTGGCAGCAGGCCCAGGATTTCTATCTCGCAGCGGGAGGGCCAAACGCCGATCCCCACAGGCTGGATGGCGATAGCGACGGCATCGCCTGCGAATCGCTCACCGGCGCTCCATAGCCAAAACCCCCAGAACCCAAACGGCGCGGTCTGGTACCCGGCATTTTCCCCGATCCGTACGCTGACACCTCTTAATTATTGCCGATTTCGAACTTATGATCGCAATCGGGTGACACCGCCGATTGACATTTCAGATATACGGCTGATAATTTTCAGAACATTAGTGCGAATATTCCCGTAGCGGCAAGTTCACCGGCAACTCGAAAGAGTCACGGTCAGGCCAGAGACCAAATAGATGAAAAAACTCTCCGAAAAGCAACTGACAATCCTGTCGTTCATCGAGGAGTTCATTGACGAACACGATTACCCACCGACAATCCGCGATATCCAGGCGGGCTGCGAAATCAGTTCAACCTCGGTCGTCTCTTACAACCTCGACCGCTTGAACGAAAGCGGTTACCTGAACCGTCACTCAGAGGTATCACGCGGACTCACCCTCGCAAATCACCGTGATGAAACACCCGAGCCGCTGAGGATCGAGACCGTCGCTGTTCCTCTACTCGGAACAATCGCTGCGGGATCTCCGTTCCCAATGCCAGAAAACGACACATGGTCTGATCTGTCAGGCTCTGAACTGATCGATCTTCCTCAAGCGATCACCGGCACAGGCGACGGCGTCTACGCTCTAAAAGTACGTGGCGAATCTATGATCGATGCGCTCATTTCCGATGGTGATCTCGTGATCATGGAACAGGCCAGTTCAGTTCGAAACGGACAAATGGCTGCGGTGCGAATAAAGTCTGATAACACGACTACCCTCAAGCACTTCTACGCAGAAGGTCCGCGTATACGTCTCGAGCCCGCAAACTCCCAGATGCAGGCCATGACCTTCCCGTCCAGAGATGTCGAGGTGCTCAGCAGGGTTGTCGCTGTCTGGCGCTACCTGGGCTAGTACTCACGCTGCTGCCAGCGAATCCGGCGCGCAACCCTCCAGAAAACCTCACGCTTTCGTTAGGCGCACGAAAAGTCTCAGCGTATACTTGAACTCGAACCCCGGTTCAATTCAACAAGTTCCATCTGAAATCGGGACCACTCGGAGCTTTATCTGTGTTCCAGAACTTTGGCATTGCGCAAATCGCCATCATCCTCGTTATCGTCTTACTCCTGTTTGGAGTAGGCAAACTGCCGCAGGTCGGCAAAGGAATGGGCCAGGCGATAAACGAGTTCAAATCTGCTATCGGATCGAAGGACGAAACCTCCGATTCAGACGACAGTAACGACGACGCAAAAGCCAGCTAATTCTGCTTTAGCGAATCGGCTGCCCGGCCCTAAATCCACGCACGAAAACCAGTACGACGCTCAAGCGTCCTGCTTCTCGCGCCCTCGTTCGGCAAACTTCACCAGCAGCATCCCTATCTCGAAAAGCAACATCACAGGGACCGCAACGATAATCTGCGAAATAGGATCGGTTGGCGTTACAGCCGCACCGAACACAAACGCCACCAGGATCATCCAGCGCCGTTTTGTCTTCAACCACTTCGAGGTAATCAAACCGATCTTCGCGAGCAGGAACATCACTATCGGAAGCTCGAATATTGTTCCAAGCCAGAAGATAATCCCGACAGTCATCGAAATCACTGAAGCTGTTGTGATCTGAGGAATCGCCAGGCTGCTCTGGAACTGCAGCATGAACTCGAACAACCGAGGAATTAGAATCACGTAGGCGAAAACAGCACCGATTGTGAACGAAATCATCGCACCAGGGATCAGAAAATAAACGTATTTCCTCTCGTTCGCCTTAAGACCCGGCTGAAAGAATCTCGACATTTCAAAAAGGAAATAAGGGAACGCAGCTGTCAGCCCGACCATAATCGCCAACTTGGCAGCCGCCACCCACGCCTCGGTGAGAGTCAGCTGAATAATGTCCCCGCCAGCGGCTTCGATCAACTCTCGCGAATCAGCGGTGAATCGGTTGAAGATAAAAGAAAAGTTCGCCACAGCGATAGCGATGAAAATTGCCGCAACGATAGCCACCCTGAACAACCGATTCTTCAGCTCGTTCATGTGAGCCAGAACCGACATGGCGCTGTCGTTCAAGACTTCACCTCGCCAGCATCGCTCCCAGAAGCATCGCTCCCAGACTCAGGCTTAGTCGACGAGTCCTTGTCCCCCGACACATCGTCATCTGTTGCACCAGACAGGTCCAGATCTGGAATCGCATCGCGAATCTCTGAATCAACCTCGATAGGAGGCCGCGAGTACTGCCCATCTCTCGGTATCGACCTACTGCCAACCCCGACAGACTTCAGCACATCATCAGCCACCTGATCCAACGCCAGGTCACTCTCCAGCGACTTCACACTTTCCGTCAGGCCGTCAAGATCCACCTGCTTCTTGAGATCCTCAAGATCGATCGCCTCGGTGACCAGAGTCTGCAGCGCATCACGCTGCCGCTTCAGATCCGTGTAGATCTTGCGCCCCTCTCGAATACCTTCGAGCAAGCGCTTCGGACCAAGCACAAATAGCGCTATGGCACCAATTAGAAGGAGCTCAAACCCGCCAAGCCCGAAGAAACTCATCAGAGAGACCTCGACTCAGTCGTATCAGAGCCGGCATGACCCGGGCAAGCAATTCCACCGGGATTCGGGAACCCGGATTGTTCTAACAATTCACTTGTTGCACACATAGGCAGCCCAACAACGTTCAAATAACACTCATCGTAACTCGCAACTGGCGCAAACGAACTGTCCTGGATGCCATAAGCCCCAGCCTTATCGAGTGGCGATCCAGATGAAACGTATTTCGCAATTTCGTCATCATTCAGACTACGAAAGATAATCGAAGTCCTCACGTATTTTGTGTGAGCTTCTCCCAGCGGATTAATTATCGCAACCCCAGTGATCACTTCGTGCGACTTACCGCTCAATCTGCGCAACATGGCGTGGGCGTGATCTGCAGACTCTGGTTTGCCAAGCACAACACCATCCAGAACAACGATCGTGTCAGCGCCGAGCACGTATCCGCCAGCTCCCGCCACCGCTATCGATTCTGCCTTGGCCATCGCCAACTCTTGCACCGCTTTCGAAAAGTCTCCGGCATCAACAAGAAACGCATCCTCATCGATATCCGCAGGTGCTACATCAAACTCAAAACCAGCTTCCGAGAGTATCTCAGCGCGCCTTGGCGACCCGCTAGCGAGAGTCAACGTGTGTGTTTCTGAACTCGCCAACAGCCCTAGTCCCGCGATTCCTGCTGCGTAAGCATGCTTATCGTCTCCACGTGCCGAGTCTGCGGGAACATATCGACCGGCCGTAACGTCTCCAGCCTGTACATCCCGCCTTCGCACAGTAAATCTAAATCCCTTGCCATCGCCTCAGGCTCGCAAGAAACCATCAATACTTTCTTCGGCTTCAACTTCTTCACCGACTCCAGCACATCCGGGTGGCACCCGACGCGTGGAGGGTCAAGCAACAGCACATCGACTTCATCGGCCTCGGCCCAATCAGCAAGAACATGCTCCGTCTTACCCTCAATGAACTCGACGTTGGTTACGCCATTCATGTTCAACTCTGCATCTTCGATCGCAGAAGCCGACTCCTCAATCCCAATAACTCGCTTCACATATGGCGACATAAGCACAGCGAACACGCCGACACCACAGTAGGCATCAACCATCACCTCGCTACCGTCGAGGTCAAGCAACTCGCGTACCTCATCAACCGCTTTCGAAAGCTGGCCTGTATTCACCTGGAAAAACGAAGACGCAGCCACTCTGAATCGAGAGCCCCTGACCTCTTCTTCGTAGTGCTGCACACCAGTCACAAGGTTCAAACCCGAAATATTCATACGTGGCTGAACAAGCATCGAGTCGGTGTTCGCACCAACTCGTATCGACATCTGAGTCTGCCCATCCATCTTGTCCTGAACAAGCCCGATCGTTTCGTTGATCTTGTCGTCCATTAAAAGGCACTCTTCGACACGCACGAACTGGCGGGTAACCATGTTCTTATACCCAACCTGGCCAGCATCCTCGTACTTACCGATAGTGAACCGACCGTGATTTCGGTACTTGAGGCGCTTCTCACTCTCAACAGTAGCGTCGACATTCACATGCGAAAGATTCTCGTACTTGTCGATTTCACGTTGCACACGTTCGCGTTTCAAAGTGAGTTGGTGATCGTACGAAACGTGCTGCCATTGGCACCCGCTACAGGTGAGAAAGTACTTGCACTCTGCCTCAACCCGCTCGGATGCAGGCTCTAAAACCTGATCCACCTTGGCTGCAATACGCTCAGGAAATCGCTTCTGCACCTCAGCAATCACGAACTCGCCGGGTAGCCCGCCAGAAACAACCACGGGTACACCGTCGATCTCGGTCAAGGTGTCGCCAGCATCGGTAATCTCACCGAGAGTGATCTCAAATTTATCCCCCGGATTCAGATCGACATGCTCTGTCAGATCCGGTCCCTCATAGCGTCGCCTACGCTTTCGCTTCGCCATCTCTAAATCACGCGCCCCAACAGAATTTCCAACTCAACCACCCGTTCTAAGAAAAATCAAACTATGTTTGTTATTCTGAACTAGTTCAGGCGCAGCTGCGCCCCCGGTCACCGCAATTGGGCGACCAGACTCTCATTTAATCTAACGCGAATCGAACATAAATATTTGGTTTCCAAGATAGAAAAAACTGGTCCGCCAACTCGCGAACGAAAGCTTCCTGACTGGTTCAAAGTCAAAGCTCCCGGCGGCGAAAACTACCTTGAGATTCGCAAGAAGATCAAAGGCGCGGGGCTGAACACAGTCTGCGAAGAAGCAGCCTGCCCGAACATAGGCGAATGCTGGGATCGCGGCACCGCTACATTCATGATTCTGGGCGACACCTGCACCCGCGCCTGCTCCTACTGCAACGTAAAAACAGGCTGGCCCGGCACTGTTGACCTCGCAGAACCCATCCGCGTTGCTACGACCATCCAGCAGATGGAACTGAACTACGCGGTAATAACCTCAGTCGACCGTGACGACCTGCCCGACTACGGTTCAGGCATATTCGAACAAACAATCACCCAGGTGAAGCGCACAAACCCCGACTGTAAGATCGAAGTGCTAATCCCTGATTTCGAAGGTAAATTCGAATCTCTCGAACGCGTCGTAAAAGCCGGACCGCACGTCCTCAACCACAACATCGAAACAACCCGACGAGTTTTCAGAAAAGTTCGACCACGTGGAAACTACGATGTTTCGATCGAGCTCTTGAAGCGAGTAAAAGAAATCAACCCGTTCATGCCCTCGAAATCGGGAATGATGGTCGGCCTCGGCGAGACTAAACCCGAAATCCTCGAAACCATGGCAGACCTGCGAGAAGTCGGCACCGACCTCCTCACCATCGGTCAGTACCTGCGCCCCTCGAAACGCCACCACCCGATCATCCGGTTCTGGCGTCCCGAGGAGTTCAAAGAGCTCGAAGAGGCCGGACTCGAGATGGGCTTCAAGCACGTCGCTTCTGGCCCCCTCGTTCGTAGCTCCTACCACGCCGACGACCAGCACAACGCCGCTATCGACAAGATCCTCGATTCGGCCAACGCTGCCACCACCAAAAGCTAAACGAAGCGAAGCCTAAACCGTGTCGACTCTCTACGTTGTGGCAACGCCAATCGGCAATCTTTCCGACCTGACAAAACGTGCGGCAGAAATACTCGCCAGTGTGACTACTGTCGCCGCCGAAGACACACGAGTCACCCGCAAACTACTCAGCCATCTGGGCATCTCACCCCGCCTCGAAAGCCTTCACGAACACACCTCTCCCGAGCGGCTCGATGCCGTCGTAGCAAAGCTCGATTCTGGCGATATGGCAGTAGTAACCGACGCCGGAACACCCGGTATAAGCGACCCCGGATCAGCACTCGTCGCAGCAGCCGTAGCCGCCGGTCACGAAGTCATCCCGCTGCCCGGCCCATCAGCGATCGTCACCGCACTCTCTATCACCGGATGGTCGTTCGACCGCTTCCTGTTCATAGGATTCCTCCCTCGAAAGAAAAAAGAACGACTCATCGAACTGGTCAAAGCATCAACCGAAAAAGGACCGGTCGTCGCCTACGAATCTCCGCACCGAATAAAAGATGCACTCGTCGACATCGACAAAATCTTTTCAGAACGACAACTCGTCATCTGCCGAGAGCTAACAAAACTCCACGAAGAAACATTCCGTGGCACAGCCGCAGAAGCAATCAAGCACTTCACCGAACCCCGTGGCGAGTTCGTAGTCATTATCGAAGGTGCTGGCGAGCCCGAGCCAACAGAAATTTCCGACGACGAAATAATCGAACTGATCGACAAACTAAAAGAAGACGGCTTTATAGGCCGAACACTTGTCGACAAAGCGGTCGAACTCACCGACCTACCGAAAAACCGCGTATACCGCCTCTCCATTGGCAATAATTAGGCACCCAGTAATAATCAAAACCTCAACTGAATTCAGCCACGCCCTCGTTATAATGAATTTCAGTACAAAATCATCGTCGGCGCGAACCTGAAACGCCGTCTTCGCAACTCACTCACCAGCCATCTAGAAACCCGGAACCTCCACTTGCCCCGAAAAATCCTCGTTGCTGTCGCCTGGCCGTATGTAAACGGCGAACCTCACCTCGGCCACATCGCGGGCATGAACGTTCCAGCCGATATTTTCGCCCGATTCCACCGAATAATCGGCAACGAAGTGGCAATGGTTTCCGGCTCCGACATGCACGGCACACCAACTGCCCTTAAAGCAGCCGAAGAAGGTGTCTCGCCGGAAGCTGTCGCCATGCGTTATCACAAAATTTGGAGCAAGGCCCTTGCCGACATGTCCTTCTCCTATGATCTGTACACGCACACCCACACAGATCGACATCGAGAGGTCAGCCAGGAGCTGTTCACCAAACTCAAAGAAAACGGACACCTGGTCGAAGCAACCCAGTCGATGCCCTATTCCGAAACTGAGAAGCGATATCTCTCCGACCGATTCGTTGAAGGCACTTGCCCGCACTGCGGACACGAAAGTGCGCGTGGGGACCAGTGCGACAACTGCGGTCGAACGCTCGACCCCATCGACCTGATCAACATTCGCAGCAAACGAGACGGCTCAACTCCCGCTTTCAGAGACACAACTCATCTGATGCTCAAACTGGGGGATTTCCAGGAACGGCTCGAAGAGTGGGTAAACGGAAAAACCGAATGGCGTGCAAACGTACGCAACCAGACCCTCGGAATGCTCCGAGAAGGCCTACACGACCGAGCGATGACACGCGACATAGACTGGGGCGTCCCCGTTCCGGTCGAAGGCTATGAGTCAAAGCGAATCTACGTCTGGTTCGAAGCTGTAATTGGCTACCTATCCGCAACTCGGGCATGGGCCGAACAACGCGGCACACCCGACGAATGGAAGAAATACTGGGTCGACCCCGAAGGCGAGTCGTACTACTTCCAGGGCAAAGACAACGTCTCGTTCCACACGATCATCCTTCCGTCAATACTCCTCGGCAACGGCGGACTAAACTTGCCTACCGATGTTGTAGCGAACGAATATCTCACATTCCGTGGAGCCGACTTCTCCAAGAGCACGGGCAACGCTGTTGAAGTAACCGACTTCCTTAGCGGATACGAAGCCGACCCTCTCCGCTACTACCTCGCGTCGATCATGCCCGAAACCTCCGACTCCGAGTTCAGCTGGGAAGGTTTCCACGCCGCCAACAACAACGAACTTGTAGCCACATTCGGTAACTTCGTCCACCGCGTACTCACGATTACAACTCGAAACTTCGAAAACGCTGTTCCAACTCCCGGCAAGCTAGACGAAGATGACGAAGCCGCACTCGCAGCGTGCGACACCGCACTGAAAGAAGTCGCCGAAGCCATCGAAGCCCGCCATTTCAGAGACGGACTTCGCGCCGCAATGCGACTCGCACGGCACGGCAACCAGTACGTCGATGGGAAAGAACCCTGGAAGCTCGTCAAAACCGATAAAGAGGCGGCCGGCACCGCACTGTTCGTTGGACTGAACATAATCTCCACCCTACGAACCGTGTTCTATCCGTTCCTGCCCACATCGGCGGATAAAATACACAGTATGCTGTTCACCGACAGCGACACGCTAGCCGATGGTTGGGATCGCAGGGACATCGTCCCGGGAGCACCCATCGAAAAGCCGACGCCTCTATTCCGCAAACTCGACGATTCGATCATCGAAGAGGAAAATAGCCGTCTACCCGAGTAGTAGCACGAGTAGCCACTGCAAGCAGAGCATCTACGATACTCATGGTTGAAGCAATCACACAGGAAAGCATCTACGAACCGGTCGCATCCGATCTGGAAAATGTGATTGCCGAAATCGCGACCATCGCCGAAAAAGCACCAGAGAACGCGCCCGAGCAGGCAAAAGACCTCGACGAACAGTTAGGTCACGTGCTCGCAACCCCAGGCAAGCGAGTTCGACCCGCCCTCACCCTCCTTGCATCCCGACTATGGGGCCAAGCCAAAGATCACGACGAAATGCCAATCAAGATGGCAACAGCGGTCGAACTGCTCCACATCGCAACACTCGTTCACGACGATACTGTCGACCACGCCGACACACGACGGGGTCATCAGACCGCCAGCAAGCTCTGGGGCCGGAACGTTGCTGTCCTCATCGGCGACTTCGTGTTCGCAACTTCAGCTATGTACGTTTGCGACACCAGCAACGTCAGACTCGTGCGCCGTTTTGCCGAGACGATCACCGAGCTCGCAAGAGGCGAGCTAAACGAAATCTATACAGCCTGGCAGCCCAGCGTTTCGCTCGAAGACTACAACCAGCGCATCTATGACAAGACCTCCTCACTGTTCTGCACCGCGGCCGAAAGCGGCGCTGTCCTCGGCGGGGCCGACGACGCAGCAGCCAAAAACGTCCGTGACTACGGCTACAACATAGGTATGGCTTACCAGGTCTACGACGATCTGCTCGACTACCGCGCCACCAGTGAAGAATTAGGCAAACCAGCCGGACACGATCTCAGTGAAGGAATAATCACTCTCCCTGCGATCCTCGCCGCGGAAAACGGTGCATCCGAAGA
>Ga0209403_10001699_pt1 | contig 27946 bp, 30 predicted proteins | sample ArcticOcean_MG_C_8_FD_187440 | JGI IMG/M metagenome (GOLD analysis project Ga0209403, IMG submission 187440) | Marine microbial communities from western Arctic Ocean - ArcticOcean_MG_CB11_86 (SPAdes) (version 2) | ecosystem: Environmental > Aquatic > Marine > Oceanic | place: Arctic Ocean...
GGATTAATGATTATTGAAAATAACAAGATGATATGGAATAAAAATGAAATATCTTCTACAGAATATTTGAAAAGATCAAAAACACCTATGGAAAAACCTAATATCAAAATTGAAGAATTAAAATTTGAAAATATTAATTTTAATTTAGAACGTAAAAATATTATTCAAAATTTTTCAAATCAAATCTTGGGAATAGAAAAATTGTTCGTAGACGGAAAAGAGGGAATCTATTCAGTGGAACTTATGAACGCGATGATTTTTTCTGGACTAAATAAAATTGAAGTAAATATTCCTATAAATAGCGAAAAATATGAAAAAAAACTTGATGAAATGATAGTTAGAAATCTAGCAAACGATAGAGATTAATATGAAAAAATTAAAAATCGCAGCTATGGGTATTGAGCACAGGCATATTTTCGGACAAATTGCAGGAATGTTAGATGTAGGTTGTGAATTCGTAGGATGGTGGACTGAAAATGATAACAAAATTTCTAATGATTTAGAAAAAAAATTTCCCGATATTTCAAGAGTAAAAGATAAATATGTTCTGTTAAACAATCCTGATATTGATTTAATTTTAATAGCTGACATACCTTCAAAACGAGCCAGTTTGGCTATTGAATGCATGAATGCAGGTAAGGATGTTATGCTAGATAAACCAGGTTGTACAAATTTGGAACAGTTACAAGAAATAAAAAGTACAATAGATAAAACAAAACAAATATTTTCAATTGATTTTTCTGAAAGATTTGAAGTCCCAAGTGTCCATATGGCATCAAATTTAATTAAAAATGGGGAAATTGGGAAAGTGGTTCAGACAATAGGTTTTGGTCCACACCGATTAAATATCGATACTAGACCAGAATGGTTTTTTGATGATGAGTTAAATGGAGGAATATTATGTGATATTGCCTCTCATCAAATTGATCAATTTTTATTTTTCACCGAATCCAACTCAGCTGAAATAATTAGTTCAAGTATTGGTAATTTTTCAAATCCTGATAAGACAAAAATGCAAGACTTTGGTGAAATTTTAATACATGGAGACCATGGACAAGGTTATATTCGTGTAGATTGGTATACTCCTGATGCATTACCAAATTGGGGGGATGGAAGATTAACAATTTTGGGTACAGAAGGATATATTGAACTTAGAAAATATGTTGACATTGCTGGAAGAGAAGGAACTGATCATCTTTTTTTAGTGAATAAACAAAGATGTGAATATATAGATGCATCAAAACAGCCACTTACTTATTTTAAAAACTTAATGAATGACGTTTTTAATCGTACTGAAACTGCAATGAAACATGACCATTGTTTAGAAGTTATGAGACTTGCAATCAATGCACAAAATTCGGCAAAACGTTTAGGTAATTTAAAATTTATTTAATAATCCTAGCCATATAAAAGTATAAAGTTTTGATAAAAAACTTTAGTTAGTATCAAGAATAAGTTTCCAAATCTTCTTAAAAACATCCCTAAATGTACGTACATGTAATTCCAAAAGGAATTTGTATGTATATTGATGAGATGTTATAGTCAACAAATGCTAACTCGAACTTGATTAGCAACTTCAAACTTACAATACAATGATTTAAATTTTATAATCGGCAATTGTAAACACAAAAAATATTTAATTTCAGATAAGTAGGTACAGATATGGTTAAAAGAATTATGGTTGATATGTCAGCTACTGTAATTCATCATGGGCATATACGATTGTTAAAAAAAGCTTCTGCATACGGAAGAGTAATTGTCGGATTAACAACTGATGATGAAATCATTAACAATAAAGGATTCCAATCAGAATTGGAATTTGAATATCGTAAAGAAATACTTGAATCTATTAAGTATGTAGATGAAGTTATTTCTGTCCCTTGGCTATTAGATGAGAATGTTATGGAACAATACAATATTGATTTCTTAGTGCATGGAACTGATAATTTTAATCTTATTTCTAAAGATAAGCTCAAAATTTTTCCACGAACTGAAGGTATAAGTAGTTCTATAATGCGTCAGAGTTCACTTCGAGCTATCTCTCAGATAAATAATAATAACAAACTAATGCTTACTCCGGGACCTGCAGTAGTTTTACATGAGAATTTGCAGTATTTAAAGCCTCTATTTGGAAGAGGAGATGACGAATATACAAAAATGTCAGAGGATGTTATAAATTGGATTAAACAAATAAGTGGGCAAGATGAGGTGGTTGCAATGCAAGGGTCAGCGACTTTAGGATTAGAACTAGCCTCACATACTTTCGTTTCTGGCAAAATTTTATTAGTTTCCACTGGTTACTATAGTGATAGATTGCAAAAACTATTGCCAAAGGATTGTTCGGTAACTATTTGTGAATACAAAGATATTGAAAAAATAAGAGGAAATTTTGATTGGGTTTTGTGTGCTTATACTGAAACCTCTGTAGCATTTAAATTAGATTTACAAAGTGTTAGGAATAAGGCCGATGAATGCGGCGCAAAATTATATGTAGATGCTACAGGATCAATTGGATTAGAAGAGAATCACCAATTAGCTGATGTAATGGCATTTAGTTCTTGTAAGGGATTGTTTGGCTTAACTGGAGCAAGTTTTGTTGCGTACAAATCTAATTTAAATCCTAAAAATCTAGATACATTTTATTTCAATCTAAACACTCAAAAAAACAAAATGACTACTGGACCTTATCATGCTATTGCATCCCTTTATGGAGTTATTAAAATTCATGATATCCTCAAGCAACGTGTAATTAATAGCAAGAACGCTATTTTAGAAAAATATAAAGGTATTGTGGAGAATAAAAACCAACCGCTACTTTGTACGTATTTAGATGGTGAAGTTGTTCCAAATGATAATAATATTATTTTATATTCTCCTCGTTCAAAATTAAGCGGCTCAGTTATTTGCCACTTTGGTGAAATTCATCATGATGTTGTTAATATTGACCAAAGAATTGAAGTGATATGAGAATAAAAATTGGCAGAGATTTTTTAATTATATTTACCAACTTAATTTATTAGAGGTCGAAAATGTTAGATACAGGGGATACATTAGAAAAACTTAATTTAATTGATATTAATGGTCAATCATTTGATATTGCAAATTACAAAGGGAAAAAACTTGCGATTTATTTTTGGGCTTCTTGGTGAAATTGTAGAACTCAATTGCCTGGATGGCAATCATTAGCACAAAAAGCTGAAGAAAAAAACATTCAATTGATAAATGTATCTCTTGATTTTCAAGGCCCTGAAAAAGTCATTCCCTATTTAGACGAATACGGCGTGAAAATTAAAACATTCATTGATGTAGATAATTCTTCTGGTTTGCTATTTGGTTTCAAAGTTGTTCCAAATTTACTTATTTTCGATGAAGATTTAATATTGAAATTCAAATGTATAGCCAATATTAATATTCTCAAACATGAGCATAAACTTTCAGTAGAAAATTGGTTAGATACCGGAGACTTAGAATCGTTAAATAATATTAATTCCAAGCCAATAAGTATACCTGCCAAAGAATCTGTAAATGTTTTGAGAGAAGGAAACCAAATCCTCCAAGCCGGTCAAGGTGATGCAAAACAATTATTGAAAAATATGGTTTCAGATGATCCTGAAAATTTTATATTTAGAAAACAATATTGGGCTATTAATAATCCAGAAAAATTTTATTCGGGCAAAATCGACACTGCTTGGCAGAGAAAAAAATTAGATAATAATGAAGATTAATATTAAATTCAATTAAAGTATTAAAACCAATGGAAGTAGATTTAATTATTAAAAATACAAAATGTGTAGGATTGAATGAGTTTAAAGAATTTAAAACTCCGGTAAGTAAATCTATTGTAATCAATAATGGTGAGATAATTGATATCAATGATAATTTATCATCAATATATATATCAAAGAAAACAATTGATGGATCTAACACTGTTACATTTCCTGGATTTGTAAATAGTCATACTCATGTATCTCCAACTCCAATCTTAAAAGGATTTACTGAAGATAAAGTTGATGGGTTTTATGGCTTGGCTTTACCAATGGAAAAACAATTAAATGAAAAAAACACCTACCTTACAGCTAAGTTAGGAATAGCAGAAGCCGTGAAGGGAGGGTATACAACTATTAATGATATTTGGCATTATCCGTGGTCAATAGCGCAAGCTGCTAAAGAGGTTGGAATAAGAGCTGTATTATCAAACAAATTAAAAGATACAGATTTATCAAAAATACAATTTTTTAAATATGAACGTGATGATCACGAAGGTCAGACAAAATTAAAAGATTCAGAAAATTTCATTTCTAAATGGCATAATACAAATAATGGATTGATAACATGTAGGATCGGAATACATGCTCCAGATACTCTTTCTAATAAGTTAATTAAACAAGCAAAAGAAATGGCTGATCATTTACAATTAGGAATACATATGCACATGGGGCAAACGGCTACAGAAAATAAATATATGAATACAGAATACAATATGGGTTCTGTTGAATATCTAAATTCTTTTAATTTTTTTGATAATACAAATGTTATTGGAGCTCACTGCAATTTCGTTACAGACAAAGAGAAAGATATACTTTCTAAAAACGATTTCACTGTAGCTCATTGCCCGGTAATCGGAGCCAAAAGAAGCCACTATGCAAATATCTCAAGTTATGAAAAGAGAGGTGTCAAAGTAGGATTAGGCACAGACTGGTTAACTTTTGATGCTTTTGAAAATATTAGGGCAAGTATATATTTCCACAGGTTATCTACAAATAATGTTGAATCCGCAAATGCTATTGATGCTGTAAAAAAATCCACAATTATTCCTGCGGAAAGTCTTGGATTAAAAAAATCGATAGGGTCTATAGATATCGGTAAAAAAGCCGACTTAAATATAATAAATACAGCTGATTTACATTTTGGAGGTATAACTAAATATCACGATTTGCTTAGTTTAGTAATTTATAACGCTACTGCAAAAGATATAAAATATTCAATTATCCAAGGAAAAATAATATCTGAAAACAATATAATCAACACAATATCAGAATCGGAAACTTTAAAAGATGCCGAATTAGAAATATCTAAAATATGGACAAAACATTTCAATAAAACTGAATAAAATCATTTTGTTTTGTGAACTGTTTTCATGAGAAAGAATACGATTTCGAAAGAAAATAAATCGATTAGCAAATATCTCATTGAATTCAAATCATAAGTAAACATATAATTGTAGTTTAATCTCTTTACAAGAAAACGTGAATAATAGAACAATCAATTCTAAAGTAGTAATTATTGGTGCAGGAATAGCTGGACTATGTACAAGTTTCTATCTAGCAAAGCAAAATATTCCTCATATAATTATAGAAAGAGGAGAGGTTGCTAATACCTGGATTAATGAAAGATGGGATAGCTTTCATTTAGTGAATCCAAATTGGGCTATTAAGATACCAGAATTCGGATTTGGAACTGAAACTTTTCCTTCTGATAATGCAGATGGATTTTTAAATAAATCTGAAACAGTTAAGTACGTTAAATCTTTTGCGAAATATATTGGTACTAATATTCTTACTAATGAAAACGTAAATTCCCTCACTAAAGAAGGAGATGATTTTATTATCAATACATCTAAAAGAACTATTAAATCAAATAAAGTCATAATCGCATCAGGAGCCTTTGGGAATGCGTATATACCTAATATAAATTCAGAATTAAATAATAATATTTTGCAAATCCATTCAACAGAGTTCAAAAATAGTAGCAAATTACCCAAAGGTGGAGTATTAGTTGTAGGATCAGGACAGTCAGGTGCTCAAATTGCTGAAGAATTGATAGAAGATGGAAGAGAAGTTTGGTTAGCAGTCAGTAAATGCGGGAGAAGACCCAGAGAGTATAGAGGTAAAGACTCGTCTTGGTGGAATTATGAAATGGGGTCATTTGATAAAACTGTTGATGATACTCCTGTTGAACAAAGATGGACATGTAGTCCTCATACTTCTGGAAGTAAAGGGGGGCATGATATTAATTTGATTAACCTTGTAGAACATGGGTTGAATTTATGTGGAACAGTAGATAATTGTGGGTTTGGAGAAATTTTATTCAAAGACAATCTATACCAAAATCTAAAATTTTCAGATGACCATGCAATCAATTGGGCCAAGAAAGTTGATGATTATATTTCAAAAAATAACTTGAAATTTCCATTCGAAAAAATAATTAGAGATAAAAGAATAGAAAAATTTAAAACAAAAATTAACAAAAAAATTTCAGCACCTCAAGATATCAAAAGCATCATATGGTCAACCGGATTCAGATACAATTATGATTGGATCAATTTAAATATCACAAATGAAAAGGGTCATCCAATTCAAAAAAGAGGGGTGACTGAATATGATGGATTATATTTTATGGGGCTTCAGTGGATGCATTCATCAAAATCCGCGCAATTTGTTGGCGTAGCTGAAGACGCTGAATTTATAGTTGAAGATATAGTATTAAAAAATAGAAAAAGAAATCAGTGAATAAAATATATAAATTAGCTAAAAAAATAAACACTGCAAAAACCGAGGGTGGAGTAATAAAACTCGAAGAAACTGATGTGATCAAGTCAATAAAGGAAGCTTATGAATTTCAAGATATTGTGGCTGAGATATCTAATATGAATAGATGTGGATGGAAAGTAGGTGCTACGAGTTATAAAGCTCAAAAAGAACTAAATACGAAAGAACCAGTGATTGGACCTGTATTTAAAGAATATATTTTCAATAGTCCTGCTAATTTCTCTGTCTTTTCTGATCAAAATACTAGCGTAGAATGCGAATTTGCATTTAAGTTTAAAAAGGATCTTCCATTCAAAAAAGATAAATATAATTTAAAAGAAATATTATCAGCAATAGATTGTTTAGTACCTGTAATAGAAATAATAGGAAGTAGATATAAATCAGGTTTCAAAAATATTGGGGCAATAAAATTAATCACTGATATGGTAGTACATATTGCTTTAATAATAGGAAATGAAATCAATAAATGGGAAAACATTGACTTAAACAAACAAAATATAACACTTTATAAAAATGGAACTAAAATAGTTAACGGTAATAGTTCTGAAGTTCTTGGTTCTCCTTTCAATGTAGTTGAATGGGCAGTTAATCATCTTTCATCGCGAAGAAAATCTATTAACAAAGGAGATATAATTTCAACAGGAACATGTACTGGTATTGTCCCAATATTTACTGGTGACAAAATACTAGCAGATTTCAATGAAATAGGTGTCGTAGAATTAAATATCTCTTAAGTTTAATAATATTTATCATTTGTTTTTGAGGCAATAATTTTCACTTTGAATATTTTTGTTATTTATATATTGAAAATCATAACAATTAGTTGAAGACCCCCTATATTTCAAACTCAATTTGTATCAAAACACAAAAAGCAATATAGTGTACTTAAGGATTTAAAATGTCAGAAAAACATCAAGTTACAAATAAATGGAAAAATTATGAAAGATATTATCATTATGCTCCATTAATACATTTTCAAAATATCGTACACAAAGATAAATTTATCAAACCTGGGGAATCTAAAGTTTCTGAAAATACAAACCAAAAAAGAGAAAGTGTTGTATGGCTTTTCAGGGACAAAATTAATGATAGTAATATCAATAACGTTCCAGAAATGCTAATGATACCAAGTGTTCTCGGCAAGCAACATGACAGACCTAAAACTCAGGTTGAATTTGCGTTAATGTTACCCAAAGACGGCAAATTACAAAGAGCAGATATATTCTATAAAGAACAAAAAGCAGATATAAGCTGGATAAGAACTTTAGAAAATCTAGGTGGAATGAAATATGATCAACAATGGATATATAAAAATATTATTCCTTTAAGTTTTTGTATAGGATTTAGATTCTTGTTTAGTTTCATAGATAACGAAGAAACAAGATGGGTGAATGCTTGGTATAAACATAATAGTAATTCTATCAAACCATATGGTAAGGAGAAACAAGTTCTAATAAACAAACAATGGCATGAAAAAGGAATAAGGTTTTAAACATGGATGACTATTATATAAATACATTTGCAGCGTAAGTTACAATAAAATCATGTTGTGAAAAACTCATGAATTTCTCTCTGAATACAAAGTAGTAATATTGTAAAAATAAACAATTAAAATCCTCATGATAAAAGTAAATAAATTTAAGAATGGGTTAATAATTCATCCCGGATTATCAAAAGAAATTGGACATAATATTCAAGGGCCTTCTTTGATAAAAGCTCCTGATTGGTTGCCAAACATTCTAGGTAAATATTATTTGTATTATGCAGATCACAAAGGTGATCATATTAAATTAGCATACTCAGATTATTTACTTGGCCCCTGGAAAATTCTGCATGGAGGAACTTTACAATTACAAGAATCAAAGTTTTTAACAAAGAAACCCAAAATACCTAATAATTTTAAAGCAGAAGAATTAGGGATAAGCCAACCAGGCGGATATAATCCTGTCGAATCCCAAAAAGAATTTATACCAGATAGAATTGATGATATGACTATTCCACATATTGCCTCTCCAGATGTTCATGTAGATGAAAAAAATAAAAAAATAATTATGTATTATCACGGATTAGAAAAATTTGGATTCCAACAAACAAGAGTTAGTACTTCTAATGATGGAATCAAATTCGAAGCTCAACCTCTGATTGTAGGGAAGTCATATTTCAGGCGATTTGAATTTAATAATAAAAAATACGGGATGTCAATGCCAGGAATTTTTTATGAAAATTGTGGGAATATTTCAGAATATAAAGAAATAACCAAATTGTTTGATTCCAAAATGAGACATTCTGCTCTGATAGTAATAAAGGATTTATTGTATGTTTTTTATTCACAAGTTGGAGACATACCTGAAAGAATATATTTATCCACAATAGAAATAAATAATCCAATTAATAAATGGAAAGTATCTAACCCTATAGAAATTATCAGACCTGAATATGAATGGGAGGGAGGAAATTTACCTCTTGAAAAATCCTCTAGAAGTGCAATAAACATTCCTGTTAACCAATTAAGAGATCCTGCTATATACAAAGAAAATGATACGTTATACCTTTTGTATTCTATAAAAGGAGAAAATGGTATTGGAATCTGTACTTTAGAAATTAAATAGTTGATGTATTATATTATGCATACACGCTAAATTAAACAAATAGAATTTAACAATGGATAATATAAATAATAATTCAGATTTAATAATATACGGAATAAACCCCGTAAAAGAAGCTTTGTCAAATGGTAATGTGATTCAAATACATATATCAGAAAATTTCGCTAAAAATAAAAGAGTTATTGAAATTATTAAAGCTGCAGAAAATAATAATAAACCTATTGAAATAATTGACAATAATACTTTTAAAAATAAATTTGGGTTCAACCATGGACAAACTATTGCAGCAAAAATATCGTTGAATTTTAATTTGCACATAGAAGATATAATTAATACAGAGCCTGGAAAAAATTCCAACATCCTAATTATAGACAAAGTACAAGATCCTAGAAATCTAGGAGCTTTAATTCGGTCTGCAGAATCAGCGGGATTTGATGGGATTATTATTTCGAGTAATAATTCAGCAAAAATAAATTCAACAGTTGCAGAGAGTTCTTCGGGAGCAATTTCACATATACCTTTAATAACTAATCAAAATATAAACCAATTAATAAAAAAACTAAAAGATTATAATTATTGGGTCGTAGGACTAGATATGGATGGAGACAAGGAATATAAAAATTATGATTTCACAGGAAATGTTGCATTAGTAATTGGAAATGAAGGTTCTGGAATTTCTAAACTTACCAAATCCCTTTGCGATCAAATTTACAAAATTACAATGTACGGAAAAACTGAATCTTTAAATGTTTCTGTAGCTGCAGGTATAATGATGTTTCAAATGAAATTCTAAAGGAAGGTTTGTATGGAAAGATATCCAATAAATTTACATGAATATGAAGAATTAGCAAAAAAAGTATTACCTCATAATATATGGGATTACATAGAAGCAGGAAGAGGTGACGAAGTCACTCTGAAAAGAAATAATGAAATATTTAATGAAGTATTTCTACGTCCAAATAAAATGTTAGATATATCTACTATAAAACTTCAAACAACTATATTAGGAGAAAAAACTTCTTTCCCTCTCATGATTGCTCCTGCTGGAGGTCATACTTTCTGTGACGAAGAAGGAGAATTAGCTACTATTAGAGCCGCAAAAAATGAAGATGTAATCGCTGGAGTGGGAACAAATTCGTCTTTCACAATCGAGGATATTTCTAACGTAACAGATAAACCATTATGGTTTCAAATTTATCACTTAACAAAAGAGATAGATGAAATGTTAATCAAACGAGCAGAGAAAAGCGGGTATAAAGTAATCGTTCTAACAGTTGATGGCCCTGTTCCTGGAATGGATCATTTAAGACCAAAAGAAAGAGATATTAGAAATGCATTTGTAAACCCTGTTAATACTGAAAGAGTAAATTTAATTGGTGAAATAGCAGGATTAGGTTATAAAAAAGGAGATAAAGAAGTACAGCTTGGTGGATTGAATCCTGGGGAACAATTATTATGGGAAGATATAGAGTGGTTTAAATCAATAACAAACCTTCCAATCGTAATTAAAGGACTCCAATCAGCGCATGATGCAAAAAAAGCAGTAAGTTGTGGCGTTGATGGAATTGTAGTTAGTAATCATGGTGCCAGAGGTGTAGATACTCTTTTGCCTAGTCTGCAATCATTGCCTGAAGTTATAGAAGCTGTTGATGGAAAATGCGAAGTATATCTTGATGGTGGAATCAGAAGAGGTGCTGACATTTTAAAAGCTCTAGCTTTTGGTGCTAAAGGAGTAATGATTGGTAGGCCATTTTATTGGGGGTTAGCAGTAGGCGGTGAAAATGGCGTGATAGATGTTATCAAAATATTAAAAGAAGAACTAGAACAAGCAATGAAATATTGTGGTGTAACTGATGTTGATAATGTAGACTCAAATTTACTATCATATAGTTTTAGTTAACTTAAAGGATTTTTATGAATTTCGGAAATTACAAAATCAACAATCCAGACTCATTTGAAACACCAGAATATTTGATATTTGAAGATGTATTAGAACATAATCTCAAAACAATTTTAGAAATGGTAAAAGATTCTTCACGATTAATACCTCATGCTAAAACACATAAATCAAAAGAGATTTTGAACTTGCAAATTTCAAGAGGGATAAAAAGGCATAAAACTTCTACTTTAGAAGAATTGGAAACGCTTGCAGAATGCTCTCCTGATGAATTGATTTTAGCTTATCCAATATCTTCAAAAATTAAAGCTGAACGTTTAGGAAAGATTATCAAAAAATTCAGTCACATTAAATTTAGCGCTATAATTGGTACTGTTTACCATTTGGATTTGTTATCAAGTATTGAAGGATTAGATGGAGTATATATAGACTTGGATACTGGAATGCACAGGACTGGGATTGATGTTGATGAATCTGATCCATTATTAGAACAGCTTTTTAATTCTTCAAATATTAAATTCAAAGGTATACATGGGTATGATGGGCATTTAGTTGGATACACAGAAATTGAAGAAAAGCATGAGATCGTAAATGAAAGTATAAATATTATTGAAAAATTTAGGGAAAAAATATCTAAATTCTCAAGTGATACAAATTATGACATAATTGTTGGTGGATCTTGGTCATTTCAATACTATTTAGATAAAACTGATTATAAGGTTTCACCTGGAACATGGATATATTGGGATTCAAATAATATTCGACAACCAGATTTAAATTTTAAAGTAGCTGGTCTAATTTTAGGACAAGTTATCGATGAAGATAAAATCAGAAACACTGTCACAGTTGATATCGGAGCAAAGTCAATTTCTTGTGACCCTCCTACACCAGAGAGATTTACCATAGAAGGTAAACCTAACGCTAAATTACTCGCTCAAAACGAGGAACACGGTGTTATAGAATTAAATGGTGAAAATTTGAAAGTAGGTGATTACATTCTTGGATCCCCAGGGCACGCATGTACAGTTCCTCCAAAATATCCTCATGCACTTAAAATAAATTCGATTGGCGAAATATCAGGTAAAATTACTACAGATGCAAGAGATAGAAAATAATTAAACTATTTGTTTTCATTCATAAATTTTTTAACAAAGTCTTTATGCTCTTTTGATTGCCTAGATTTAGAAAAAATCTCATTTTCAATAGAGAAAACATCGTCATAATTTTTGATGTAATTATTATAAATCATATCTTTTATCACTCTATTATGCCAATCAGAATTAGTTGCAATATCTTCGCTTAATTTCAATGATTCTGAATATAATTCATCTGAATTAAAACTTTGAGAAACCAATCCGATTTTAGCGGCTTCTTTTCCACTTATAAATTTTCCAGTCAACATCAATTCCGATGATCTACTAATTCCTATCATATCTGATAATCTTCTAGTACTTCCAAATTCAGGAGTTAAACCAATTTTTACAAATCTGAATGAAATTTTTGCAATATGGGAAGCGACTCTGATATCTGAATATAAAAACAATGTTATCCCCATTCCCACTGCAAATCCATTAATTGAAGCAATAATTGGTTTAGACCTTATAAATAAATTTACTAATTCTTTCCAAGAACGTTCATGTCTTTTTTCATCGTTGTTTTCTTGAAATCCTGATACATCTGCTCCTGCGCTAAAAGCTTTACCATTACCTGTGATTAATATTGATCCAACATCTGAAGAAGTATTAAATTCTTCAATTTTGGTATAAAGGGATTCAGAAAGATCGTAATTAAAAGCATTCAATGAATCAGGTCTGTTTAATTTTATAATCCCTACCCTGTTTTCTATATTACTTTGAATTACATCAGACATTAATTTCTTTTCCTAAGCCATTGTTTTTTGCGAGTTGATACAGTTTGTTGGCCAAAACCAAATCCCATAAAGCTAGTCCCTGGGATTCAAAAATAGTTATATCATCTTTGTTTCTAACATATTTATTAGGAAATCTGAAAACATCAGAAAAACTAACAATATTTCTCCATTGAATCAAACCTAATGACTCTGGGTAAATTAAATCTCCACACTCATTCTTTGCCTGATCTAAATCATCTACGAATATTTTATTAGCTTTTAATATAGTTTTAGTATCTAATTCTCTTCGCAAGGCATGATTAGATCCAGCAGCATTAATATGTACTCCTGTATTTATATTATTACCATCTAGTACCGGAGTTTTAGAATTTGTTATCACATTTATAATATCAATATCATCTATTTTATTAGATACACTTTCAATTGCGGTTAATTTTGCGTTAATTTTAGGTTGGTAATTTTTAATAAAATTATTTCTATTTTCTTCAGATCTACTATATACATAGACTTCTTCTAAATCAAAAATATTATCTAAAGATAATATTTGAGTAAAAGATTGAAATCCTGTACCAATCAATAATACTTTTCTTGAATTAGGATTTGCAAGAAATTTACTAGCTACTCCTGAAGCCGCACCTGTACGGTATTGACCTAACATATTCGCTTCTATTATTGAAATCAGTTCTCCATTTAAGGAATTCATAATATGTACATAAAATTTTGTACCTTTAGGATTAGGAACGTATACTTTAAGCCCTGTAATATTTTCTGTATTAATCCCGGCTGACATATAATTCATACTAGAAGTACCTATGGGTAAACGTTCTCTTGGTTTTGTTACACCTGCTCCTGTTGCAATCAGTTTAAAAGATTCTTCCACAGAATCAATTGCTAATTGAATATTTATTATTTGACTTATCTCTGATTCAGTTAAATATAATGCCATATTAATTACTTGATTTATAAAAATGATTTAATGGTCCATGACCTTTCCCTAGTTCCACTGAAGTTTTAATTGCAGAATAAACATATTTTTGAGCAATTTTAACACTATTTATATAATTTTGCCCCTTAGCTAATTCTGCAGTAATTGCTGATGAGAATGTACATCCAGTACCATGAGTATTCTTTGTATTTATCCTCTTTTGTGGTAATTCAAGTAATAATCCTTTTTCTTGATTAAATAATATATCTATCGGGTCACCTTCCATATGACCTCCTTTCATCAATAAATAATCAGGGCCAAGTTCGAGAATTTTTTTACTAGCTATTAACATATCTGATTTTGAGTTTATTTTCATATCAGCTAATACTTCTGCTTCAGGTATATTAGGTGTTAAAACCGTTGATAAAGGAATTAAATTGTTCTTCATAATTTCAATTGCACTATCAGAAATTAATTGATCACCACTTTTAGCAACCATAACAGGATCTAAAACTATAGGAGTATTCTTTACTGATGATAATAATACACTTATAAGAGAGACAACTTCTTCATTACCTAGCATTCCAATTTTTATTGAATCAGGATAAATATCTGAAATCAGAGCATTAAATTGACTGGTAATGATTTTATTATTCATAATTTCAAAATCAGAAACTCCAACAGTGTTTTGAGCAGTAACTGCTGTAATCACAGATGTGCCATAAACATTTAAAGCAGCAAATGTTTTTAAATCTGCTTGGATACCAGCTCCAGCTCCAGAGTCTGATCCTGCTATTGTCATTGAAATTTTAGTTTTTCCCATTATTGACATATTTCTCGAATAATTTCAAAGCTTTAAAATAATCATCTTTTATATTTAAATCTAGTCTAATTAATATATCATCAAATTCAATTTCATTAACATCATATTGTGAAATTATGAATTCTTTCATTGTTTTTCCTTTCAATATATATTCACTCAATCCAGGTATGATTTTATTATCTAAAATTATTGGATGTCCCCCACGAAGATCTCCATTTTTAGATTTATATTTAGGTATAGTAATTAAAGATCTAGAGTCATTATGACTTTTTATAATTTTATCTAACATAATCTTAGGGCGTGGTTGATCAACTGAAATTAAAAGAATATTATTATTTTTATCCACACAACTTAGTCCTTTCAAAATTGATGTAGATTTTCCTTTTTTATAATCTTGGTTAACTACAAATTCTGCGTTAGAATTTTTTATTTTTGATAATACAATATCGCTTTCAAATCCTAATACTACAACTGGCTTTATTCCCAAAGAATTAAATAATTTTATTTGAAATTCAATTAATGTATCATCAAACCATTGCAACAATGGCTTTGATTCTCCCATTCTACTTGAAAAGCCAGCGGCTAATATTAATCCGCTTAATGCGTTCATTTTACTTTGTCATTAGTAACTAAGTTATTAATTTTATTTGTTATCTTTTCCCAAATATTTTCTGGCATAGCCATGGATAATCCTGTACCACCTTCCCTTATCATAAGCATCTCAGCAATTATACTTACTGCTATTTCATCTGGCGATCTGCCTCTTAAATCAAGTCCAACTGGCGATCTGATAGCTTTCACTTTATCCTCTGGAATGCCATTTTTCAATAAATCTTCAGAAACTAAAATTGCTTTTCTCATACTACCAAGCAACCCAATATATTTCGCATTAGTACTGACCGCAGCTTGTGTTGCAACCAAATCATACCTATGCCCTCGTGTAGCTATAATAATATAAGTATTTTCAGTGACCGGCAAACTTTTCAAAGCATTTTCAGGAAGATCATTAACAATTCTTTCTGCATTAGGGAATCTATTCCTGTTTGCAAATTCTTTTCGATCATCAGTGATCCAAACGTTAAAATTTAATTTATGAGCCAGTGGGGCTAAACTATTCGCTATATGACCACCCCCACAAATTAATAAAGTTGACGGGGTTGTGTACATTTCGACGTACCATTCATTTCCATCTTCCAATTTAACACATTTGTTTTGTCTATTATTAATCACATCTTCTATTTGATTAGGGTCAGCAAAGATTTCATCATTTTTGATATTAGATGTTTGGTCAAAATCAAAGATTTTTTTGGTACCAGTCATAATTTTATTATTTGTTGAATCTACTAGGGTAATAAGACTTTTCCCACCTTCTTTTCCATTCAAGGAATTTTGAAGAGTTCTTAAATATTCTATGTTAGATTTATTAGGTTCTAATTTATCTAATAAAAAAAACATTGTTCCTCCGCATACCAATCCTTCTTCTTCAGCTAATTCCTGATTCAATGTATATTCTCTGTATCTAGATTCTTCTGGAGTGTTTTCTTCTAACATAGTCTTAGATTCAAACCATATATCACCCTCCACACAACCTCCGCCAAGTGTCCCAATTGTAGATCCATCTTTTCGAATTAATAATTTGGAACCGATTTTTTGAGGAGTAGATCCTTTAGTATTTACAACAGTAGCTAGAACAATTTTTTTTCCTTGTTCTAATTCTATTAAAGATTTTTCGATTACTTCATACATAGCAAAATTTTTATTTATAATTAATTATACCAATAATTTACACTAAAAATGTATAATGAACCAAATTATATTTGGTGGAGAGTCCTATGAATGAAAATTTAAGTACAATATCTAGTTTTGTAAAATCTGAAGCTGTCTCAAATAATGGAATGGTTGCAACTAAAGATAAATTATCAACTGAAGCAGGATTACAAATACTTGAATTAGGAGGAAATGCAATAGATGCAGGTGTGGCTGCTTGTTTAGCAGTCGGAGTAGTAGAGCCTGAATCAAGTGGGATTGGAGGCGGAGGATACATGACTTTTCAAGTTGGCAGTGAAGGAGGGGTTATTGGATTCCCTATGAGAGGCCCCTTAAGTGGAAAACCTGATATGTATGAATTAACAGGTGAATCATCCGTTGGTAGTTTTGGATGGGCAGGGGTAAAAAATGATGAAAACATTCACGGATATAAATCTATAGCAGTCCCTGGGTGTATAGCAGGATTATTAGAAGCACATAGTAGATTTGGTAAAATTCCATTAAAAGAGGTCGTTGCTCCTGCAGTTAAATTAGCTAGAGAAGGTTTTTATCCTGAATGGTTCACATTATATAAATTTGCAAGCCTCACTAGTATGTTACTAAGATATGAAGAACTAGGAAATACTTTTATGCCATCGGGTACTCTCCCGTTTGGAGGTATAGATGGGCCGTTTAGTTTAAAACAAACAGATCTTGCAAATATATTAGAATCTATAGGAAAAGGTGGTGCTGATGCATTCTATCGGGGAGAAATCACTGAACATATAATTAAAGATATAAAAAACAATGATGGAATTCTTTCAATGGAAGATTTTGACCAGTACAAACCGTTTTATTGGGATAAGGGGCTAGAATTTAAATATAGAGATAAAATTATTAGGGTACCCAAATTTGCTTGTGCAGGAATAACAAGTGCTATGACTTTAAAAACTCTTAATGGATTCGATATAAACAAATTAGGACATAATTCAACTGAAATGCTCCACGCTTATATAAGTTCTGCAAGAATGGCTTATGCAGACAGATTTGAATATGTAGCCGATCCAGAATTTGCAGATGTTCCATGGAATGGATTGATATCTGATGAATATATAGAAAAAAGACAAAACCAAATTCAAGATTTTGCTCCCCAAAACTATACTCCTGGAAATCCTTGGATAGAAGAAGGAAGAGACCCTAAATTTGTTTTAGAAAGTAGTCAACCAAGGCCAGATAATGGAACTACTCATTTGGGAGTTATAGATGGAGAGGGTAATGCTGTATCAATAACTAATACTATAATGTCTGGATTTGGCTCGGGAATAATTCCAAAAAATACAGGTATAGTAATGAATAATGGAATGATGTGGTATGATCCAACACCAAATAGAGTCAATTCTATTGCTGCTGGTAAATTTCCTTTGAACAATATGACTCCTGCACTAGTAATTGGTAAAAATGGAGTGGAAATATCGGTTGGTGCATCTGGAGGAAGAAGAATAACAAATTGTGTTACATCATTAATAGTTAAAATGATTGATTTTGGAATGACTCCACAAGCTGCAATTGACGCACCTAGGATAGATTGTAGTTCAAGTTCAACTGATGTAAGTCCGGATTTAGATTCAAATGTGATTAATGAATTAAAAGATAAAGGTCATAATATAAGAATATTGGGTGAGGGATATACTCAAACTGGATTTGCTAAATTTGCAAGCCCAGTTGCAATTACAAAATATGGGAATGAATTTCGCGGAGGAGTTGATACTTTTCATTCTGCTCACGCAGAAGGTTTAAAAAAATAAGTTTATATTTTAACAATCCAAATTAATCTGTATAATATATTAATGCAAAAAAAAATAGGTAAAGTCACAATAAATAAAAATTTGGAGAGCCAAAACGATGCTCCTCCAGGCCAGTTTATAACTGAAAAATTTCCTGTTTTTTCAGCTTTCCCTTCACCTAAAATAGATGTCGAACAATGGGCGTTATCTATCAAACAAGAGGATGAATTACTATATGAATTCAATTGGGAAGAAATTAATTTAATGCAAACTTCAATTATTAAAGAAGATTTTCATTGTGTAACTCAGTGGTCTAGGTTGCAAACAACTTGGAAAGGATATCTTACTTCAGAAATATTTAGAAATATAAAGATTAATTCAGAATTAAATTATGTAACCATATCTTGCTATGATGGGTACACTACAAACATACTTAAATCAGACTTAATGAGTGAAAAAACTATTCTTGCAAAAGAGTATGAAAATGAAAATCTAAAAGAAGAACATGGATTTCCATTAAGATTAGTTGTACCTCATTTATATGGGTGGAAAAGTGCTAAATGGATTAAGGAAATTCAATTCACACATCATGCTACCCCAGGTTTTTGGGAAGTAAGAGGATATCATATGAATGGAGACCCTTGGAAACAAGAAAGATTCTCTTAAATCTTTCTACTCTTATCTAATTTTAGTCACCGTACTTGACATGACTTGTGTCAACATATAAAATACATCAGGTAACAATAATAGTGACAAAATGCAATGGGATTTTTCTGAATCAAATATAGAAGGTGTCTACGTTATAAGCGTTGCATCTAAAATGCTTTCAATGCATCCTCAAACATTAAGGAAGTACGAAAGGATTGGGTTAGTACGCCCAAGTAGAACAGATGGCATGTTGAGGCTGTATTCGCAAGATGATATAGCAAAATTAAAACTAATTAAATATCTTGTTGATGATTTAGGATTAAACCTAGCTGGAGTTCAACTTATATTAAGAATGTTTAACGATTTATTAGATATAAAAAAAGGAAATGAAATATTAAAAGGATCACAATTAAAAATATTTCTAAATGACAAACTATGTGAAATTTTCGAAACCCTAGGATTAGAATATGACAGAAACTAAAAAAACAAAAAAGACTACTTCTAAAAAACAAAAAACATTAGAAATTGAAATTGAAAAACTAAAAGAAGAGATAGATCAATTGCATTTGAGTTCAAAAAGATCGCAAGCAGATCTAATTAATTTAAAAAGAAGAACACTAGAAGAAATTCAAATAAATAAACGTAAAACTAAAATTGGATTGTTTTCAAAATTTCTTAACACACTTGATGAATTAAATATGACAAAAGATTCGCTCCCTAAAGAGGAATCATTCAAAAATTGGCTAACAGGAATTGAAATGATTATAAAAAAATTCGAAACAACTTTAACCAATGAAGGACTAACAAAAATCGATCCTCAAAAAGGAGAGGATTTTGACCCTTCAATTCATGAATCTATAACTACAGAAGAAACAAAAACAGAAAAACTAGACGGGAAAATATCTCATACCTTTAAGAGTGGATACACAATTGAAAATACAATTATTCGCCCTGCTCAGGTAATTTTATTAAAACACATAAATAATTAACATTAGGAGAACAAAAATGCCAAAAATTTTAGGAATTGATCTTGGAACTACCAACTCTTGCATGGCAATAGTAGAAGCGTCAGAAGGAGAAGTATTAGAAAATTCTGAGGGTGGTAGAACAACGCCATCAGTAATAGCAATAAATCCAAAAAACGATGAAAGATATGCTGGTCTTATTGCAAAAAGACAAGCTGTAACAAACCCAGAAAACACAATTTTTTCAGTGAAAAGATTTATAGGAAAGAAATATAAAGACACTTCATTAAAAGATGATTTAATTATGATTCCTTATAAAGTAAACGAATCTAAAAACGGCGATATTTCAGTTCATATGGCAAAAAAAGATTATTCACCTCAAGAAATATCATCAATGATTTTAGCTAAATTAAAATCAGATGCTGAGTCAAAATTAGGTGAAAAAATAACTCAAGCAGTTATAACAGTTCCGGCGTACTTTAATGATAGCCAAAGAAAAGCTACAAAAGATGCAGGAACAATAGCTGGGCTAGATGTATTAAGAATAATCAATGAACCTACTGCTGCTGCTTTGGCTTATGGATTAGATAATAAAAAAACTGATCAAACAATAGCTGTTTATGATTTAGGTGGAGGAACATTTGATATAACTATATTGCACTTAGGTGATGGGGTTTTCGAAGTGCAATCCACAAATGGTGACACACATTTAGGCGGGGACGATTTTGATCAAAGAATAGTAGGTTGGCTCGCTGATGAATTCAAGAAGGAAAATGGCGTTGATTTAATGAAAGATACTATGGCCATTCAAAGACTGAGAGAAGCGGCAGAAAAAGCAAAAATAGAATTATCAACAGTTATGGAAAGTGAAATTAATCTTCCATTCATTACTGCTGATGCTTCTGGGCCTAAACATTTAGTTAAATCCATAACAAGATCACAATTAGAGAATCTAATTATGGATTTAATCGAGCAAACTATAGAACCGTGTAAGATGGCTTTAAAAGATTCGAAACTACAAAAATCCGATATAGATGAAATTATTTTAGTCGGAGGAATGACTCGAATGCCAGCTATTCAGGCAGCCGTGGAAAAATTCTTTAATAAAGAATCAAATAAAGGAGTTAATCCAGACGAAGTGGTTGCAATTGGAGCTGCAATTCAAGCAGGAGTTCTTCAAGGAGATGTTCAAGACGTATTACTTTTGGATGTAACACCTCTAACTCTTGGTATAGAAACGCTAGGAAGTGTTTCTACTCCTTTAATTGAAAGAAATACAACTATCCCAACGCAAAAAACCGAAACATTTAGTACAGCTCAAGACAATCAACCTAGCGTTGAAATACATGTGTTACAGGGAGAGAGATCTATGGCAAATGAAAACAAAACATTAGGTAAGTTCATATTAGATGGAATACCACCAGCTCAAAGAGGTGTTCCACAAGTAGAAGTAACATTTGATATTGATGCAAATGGGATACTTAATGTTTCTGCTAAAGATAAAGGTACAGGTAAAGAGCAAAAAATAACTATAACCGCAAGTTCAGGGTTAAGTGATGATGAAATCGAACAAATGATAAATGATGCCGAATCTCATGCAGAAGAAGATGAGAAAAAGAAAAAACTAATTGAAATCAAAAATAATGCTGATTCTGTTATCTATCAAGCTGATAAATTGGTAGCAGAAAATAAAGAGAAAATCTCAGAAGATATCATTAGTAAAATCAACGATCAAAAATCATCTTTACAATCTTCAGTCGAATCAGATGATATAGAGAAAATCGAAACAGAATTAAATGCATTTCAAACAATTTTGCAGGAAGTTGGGCAATCAATGTACACACAAGACGGGCAACCAGGGCCTGGGGCTACTGAAACTCCAGATGATAAAAAGCAACCTGAAGAGAAAGCTAAAAGAAAAAGTGCAAAACCAAAAAATAAGAAAAAAGATGATGACATTGTAGATGGCAAAACTAAAGAAAAATAAATCTATAAACCTTTAATTTTTAATGAAGTAGATTTTTTATAATTTTTGTTAATATTCAATAAAAGGGGTACTTGAGATTCAATCAATAAAGATAAATCTAAAGTACCGCATTTAATTGGATTTAATCCTTTAACAGTACTTATCAATTCTAAGAATAAAGATTCTGAAGTTTCTTCATTCACAAAATAGAATAAATCATGATCTAATTCATGATCAATTTTATTTAGATCTGTGTGACTAATGGTATGAAATGATGAAACAAACATCGAATCTGTCAATATATTTGATAAGTTTTCTGAAATTGAGGTAGAGATATTTGAATCTCTAGTAAATTTTCCTTCTTGAAAAATCATAGGAACAGAAGTATCTATCACAAGTTTTCCTTTCAATTCTTCTTTCAAATCCAAAACTGTATTTTCAACAACAGTGTAAGGGAGAGCAAGAAATATCACATCCGCATTTTTAGCTGTGTCTTGATAATTAAATCCATGAATATTGATTTCATTTAGAATGGATTTGATTTCTATAACAGTAGAGTTTGATTTATCTATATTTCTAGATCCTATTAATATAGTATGCTCATTCATTCCAAATCGAAGAGCCAATGCTTTCCCTTCATTTCCAGTTCCACTTATAAATCCTATATTCAAAACAACATCCCTGAAAATAATTTATACATCAGACCAAATCGTTTTATAACCATTACCAATTATTGCGTTTTTTATTTTAGATTCTTCTAATAATTGTAATTCTTCAATGGCGTCATCTAATTTGATAAATGCATTTTCATCCACCAAATAAAAAATGTTTTCAAGTAATTTATCCCATACACTATCATCAGTGAGAACTTTTAGATAAGAATGCCAAGGAATGACTATAAAATTTTTAACTTCATTTAATCCTGGTCTCAAATCATTTAAAATTTTAATTCTTTCATCAGGAGATTTTGCTATTGGAAAAACTTTAATCAAAACATCACCGTCTTTTTCTCTTCTATCTAAAACTAAAGAAGCCTCCAAGTTAAAGAAAACAATTGAAACAACATCTGAATCAGTAATATTATTTATAAAATTATTTAAATCGTTAAACATTATTAATTTTTTGCCAAATCCTTTAAGGTATCTAAAAAACCAGGAAGTATATTTTTCCAATCACCAACAGCGCCAATTTCAGCATCTTTGAAAATATTTGCATCTATATTTTTATCAATAGAAACAATATGTTTAGAGTTACCGCAACCCGCCATATGTTGGCTTGCGCCTGAAATACCAACTGTAAAATACAAATTTGGCGAAATGTCTTTTCCCGTCAATCCAATTTGATATGAATGATCTTTCCATCCCGAGTCACAAACCGCCCTAGAAGCTCCAACAGCTGCATTGAGTAATCTTGCAATTTCTTCTAAAGTATCAAAAGGCTCTGGCCCTCCAAGTCCTCTTCCGCCTGCAACAACGATGTCAGCATCTTCTAATCGTATTCCATCAGCTTGTTCTTGAATTCTTTCTATAATTTGCGTGTTTGTTTCGATGGTATGTTCATACTCAAAAAATTCTATAGAAGGATTAATATTTTGTTCGTCAAATTCATCAAAAACTTTAGTTCTAACACAAAATATTTGTTTATCTGATTTGATTTTAACTTTTGCTAGATAATTTCCGCCAAACACTGGTCGTACTCCAATCCAATGATTATCATTGTCTTCAATAGATAAACAATCATTAACAATTCCATATTTATGCTTGAAAGCTAATCTTGGAGCCAAATCTTGCCCAACTGAAGTTTTAGGTATAATAATTTTTTCAGGTAATAATTGATCAATAATTCCAGTTGCAAGTTTCATCAAAATATTAGGATTAAATTGATTGGTATCAATATTTTTATAACCAACAACTTTTCCTACCGGGATATTTTGAAGTATAGATTCTTTAGAATACAAATCATCTCCTAAAGCTGCTACTATGATATCTTTACTATCTATATTTAGATCACTCAACATAGATATCATTTCTAATACACTAGAGTCAAAATCATTTTCATATATTTCAGTAAATATTAATACTTTACTCATCATAATCTCCTTGTTAAATCAAATTCTTATCTCGTAATTTCAATGCAAGATTTCTACCAATATCGTACTCGTTTTCTCCTTCCACAAATTCACAATTAGAGTTTTTTTCGGGTATGAAAATCTCAATAATTTCATTAGTGCTAATCAAATCTTCGTCTGTTAAGTTAATATCTTCCAAAGAAAAAATAGTAGGTTGGATTTTTCCTGCTGCCATAATTCCTCTTAAATTTGGATACCTAGGTTCACCATATTCATTACTCACCGTAACTAATATTGGAGATGAAGTTTTAACCTTCTCTACTCCTCCGGGGATAATTCTATCAATAACAATTTCATCATTATCTACTGTAATTCCTTTTGCTAATGTTACACATTCTATATTTAATAATTCAGCAATTCCTATAGGTACTTGAGCATTATCCCAATCAGAAGCATGTCGTCCACATAAAATCAGATCGAAATCTCCTATTTTTTGAATCGCCTTATATAAAACATTCGATGTAACAAAAGGGTCTGTTTGATCTAATTTATCATCTTTGACTAAAAATAAATTTTGGCACCCCATCGATAAAGGTTTTTTGATTACATCCATACTAAAATCCTTGCCTACAGATAGTATTGTTATATCTGTTTCTGGAATTTGTTCTTTTATATTCAAAGCTGCTTCGACAGCATTCTCATCAAATCCATTAAGCACTTTTAATACTCCTTGTTTAGGAGAAAATTTCCATAAATCAGAGTCTATATCTATCGAATTTATAGGAACCTCAGGGTCAATAACTTCTTTTACACATACTAATATTTTCATACAACACCGTTTTTATTTTAAAAAAGAGTTATATAAAATTATCTCTTCTTTACAAACCATCTGTCAAACGTTATTAGATTAAATTAATCACTCAAATTAGCAAAAATACACATACAAATATTAAATAAATACTTGACAAGTTTTAAACAAGTATTAAAATATATATAATTTAATAAAGGAGAAATAATGCAGCAGCCAGCAGAAACATTAAGTAATCACACGACTTTAAGTGAAGTGATCTCAAATAAAAACACAGGGAAATTATTGTGCCCTAAATGTTCTAGCATAATTGTCAGATCATATTATGAGCCTCAATGCTTACAATGTGGTTATGTAGATTATTCTACGCCATTAGAAAAAATTGAATCCCCCGGAAATACTGTGATAGGATCAGCAACTAGGTATATGGTGCGATATAAAGGTCATTCTGAAAATTTCAAAGAAAAACTTGCCCATGTTAAAGTTGTTCGAGAAAAAAACAGAATAATTTTTAACGTGAATTGTCCATTCTGTGAAACATCTATGGAACAAACATCATTATCAGGTAAAAGAAAAGATTTACGAGAAGAAAGATTTAAATGCAATCAAGGCCATCGAGTTTCTTTACTACCATCAAAGAAAAGTGGCATTACCTGGAGATAGTAAATTAAATATTATTTATATCTGAGTAATACTAAGTTATAATTTTTCTATGAAAGAAAATTACTTAGTGACAATTCCTGTTTTTAAAAATCACGAAGAAATTCATCTGGAGCATTTAAAGAACTTAAATGTAAGCCATTTTATACTTCCTCAAATTTCCTCTGTTAGAATTGACACGACATCATTGGCATATTATCTAAATAATGCTATTAAAAAAGAAATTATACTAACAATTAATACTGTTGATACAAACTTAAGATACATTCAATCCAGAATTTTAGGTGCACAATTGTTTAATCTCTCAAAATTTATTATTACAAGAGGAGATTCAAAATCTATACAAAAGAGTAATGATAAAGTGATAAATGATTCGAAACCTGTGTTTGAATATCCTACAACTGAAGTTATTAATCACATATCTAATATGACTAAAGGATACGATTTCCTGCAAAATAAATTAAATGGGGAAATTGATGCTTATATTGGAAGTACTATAGAATTACCTGACATATCAAATAAGAATATTGATTTAGTGAAAAATAAAATAATTAATGGTACAAAATTTTTCATAACAAACCCGATATATGAATATAATAAATACAAAGAATTTCTCAATTCATATGAACAAAGATTCAATTCAAAATTTGTAACCGATATATATGTAAGTATAAGAATGGATTTACCTAGAAATTCATTTTATGACAAAGAATTTAAAAAATCAAAATATCTATCGACTGGATTATCAAAAGATAAATACTATTTCAACCTGGTGAATCATTTTAAGGCGAATGGAATAAACAAATTTAATTTCATTTTACCTTCAAATAAATACAATTTTGATAAATTGAATCAAGAAATAATATTAATTAACAACATAATTGAAAAAATAAAAGTTAAAAATTAGCGATTTTAAATTGTGATTTGATATTATATAGATAATAATTATTCTATAAAAACATAGAAGAGGGTTCAAATGAGCATATATCAAGAATTTGGCGCACGTACAATTTTTAATTTAGCAGGAACGTCTACAAGAGTAGGAGGCCCAGTTTTAGCTAAAGAAGTTGCTGATGCTATGGTTAACGCTTCGCAACATTCAGTTGACATGACAGAATTACAAGCTAGTGCTTCTGAATATATATCTAAAATCACTGGCTCAGAAGCTGCTTATGTTACAGCGGGAGCTTCCGCGGGATTAACTATGGCTGCCGCCTCTATTTTGGCTGGGCTTGATCCAGCAAAAATGGAAGAACTACCCAATGTTAAAAGTAATAAAAATCAATTTATTATTTCGAGAGAACATAGAAGTGGTTATGACCACGCGTTCAGATTAGCTGGTGCAGAAACAGTAGATGTGGGAATGAATGAAATTCTTTCTGGAGCCGGAGTAAGAAGAACGGAAGCGTGGGAATATGAATCAGCAATCAACGAAAGAACTGCAGGAATAATTTATGTAGCGACAGAAAATTCAGAACCTCCAATTGAATCAATAATAGAGATTGCTCAAAAACACAATCTTCCAGTTGTAGTTGATGCTGCAGGTCAATTACCACCTCGTGATAATCTTAGAATCTTTATTGAAAAAGGAGCGGATTTAGTCGCTTATAGTGGAGGAAAAGCAATAAAGGGACCTCAATCATCAGGGATATTATGTGGAAAAAAAGAATATATAAGTTCAGTGGCAATGCAATCATTAGATATGGATGAATTTTTTGATATTTGGAATCCTCCATTTAATCTAATTGATAAATCAAAAATAACCGCGATTCCTAGACATGGAATTGGGAGAGGCTTTAAAGTTGCAAAAGAAGAAATAGCAGGATTACTTGTTGCATTAAGAATGTTTATTGAAAAAGACATCGAATCAGAAATGAAAAAATGTACACAATTTCTTGAAATAATCGGTAATGAAATCAAATCTCTGAATTCAGACAAAGTATCAACAAATATTGTTTTACCAAAGAATGCTGAACAATACCCAACATTAAATCTTACAAGTACATCATTAAATCTTTTTGATTTAAGTAATAAATTTAAAAATGATGCAGGATTATTTTTGAATGAAACAGGATTAAACGATAATCACATTACTATACACCCTATGAATTTATCAGATGAAAATATTGGAGAAATCGCTTCGAGTTTAAAAAACCAACTAAATGAATTTATAAGTAAAGGGATTTAATTATGGAAATAAAAGTAGGATCAAGAATAAGATGTTTGAAAACTTCAGCTGAGTTTATGGTAGTAAAAACAGGGGAAGGAAAACTTACTAATGATGGATTAGAATTAGTAGATTCAAAATCAAGTGATCTATCTGATACTAAACCTGATATAAATGGCCCTGGAAATGTTTTGGGTAAAAGATATGAATCTAAAACTGGGATTATTGTCTTATGCACAAAAGCAGGGGGAGGTATTATAAGCTGTAATACTGAACCTATGACTGAAGTGAAACCAAAAAGACTTCCATCTTCAGATTAAATTAAAGTATTTTAATATATGGAGGATAAGAAGATTCATATGTTTCTTTGTGTTTTTTGTAATGTTTACTAGCAAACGGGATTTTGTGTAAAAAATGCAATTTCCCAGCTTGAAATAATATTCTAGGAATTGTTAAAAATGTATT
>Ga0209403_10001702_pt1 | contig 27914 bp, 26 predicted proteins | sample ArcticOcean_MG_C_8_FD_187440 | JGI IMG/M metagenome (GOLD analysis project Ga0209403, IMG submission 187440) | Marine microbial communities from western Arctic Ocean - ArcticOcean_MG_CB11_86 (SPAdes) (version 2) | ecosystem: Environmental > Aquatic > Marine > Oceanic | place: Arctic Ocean...
CTTCAAGGAGCAGCTTGTACACATCCGGTTCGTTTGCACGTGGCGTGTCGTTGAGAATGGTGCGATACGCGACCACGTCGGTCACAGCTGCGCCGGCCCGGCGCAGTTGATCGGCCACCACATCCCGGGCGATGTTGGCACGAGGCAGCAGTACGCGCGTGCCGCTGACCGACCCGGCCGCCGTGATCGCAGTCGCGAGCGCTTCCGACCGGAACTCACTGGGCAGCAGATCGACCTTGAAGCCGTATCGCGAAAGCCGCGCCGCAGTGCCGGGCCCTACGGCACAGAGGCGGGGACCCTTCATCGAGCGCACGTCGCCGTCGCCCTCGAGTAGCGCCTTCATAAAAGCATCGACCGCATTGGTGCTGGTAAAGACGATCCAATCAAACGCGTCAGGTGCGGCAGCAGCCTCTCGCAGCGGACCGAGGTCCTCTGGCGGCTCAATGCGTATGAACGGGGCTTCAATCGCATCGGCGCCCAGGAGCGTAAGTCGGCCCACGAGCTCGACCGCCTGGTCGCGTGGTCGCGTGACGAGCACACGCCGACCAAACAGCGGCCGGGAGTCGAACCAGCGGAGATGAGGCCGTAAGCCCACAACACGGCCGACCACGAGCGTCGCGGGTGCGTGCCTCGGCTGCACGCGAAGCCGGTCAATCAGCCCCGCGATGGTGCCTGATACGGTTTCCTGTTGTGGCAGCGTGCCGTTGTAGACGATGACAGCCTGGCCGTCGGCCGGCCAGCCGCTGGACTGGAGCGCGTCCAGCAGAAGTGGTAGCTGGTGAGCCCCCGCGTAACACACCACGGTGCCGTTCAACCGCGCAAGGCTGGCCCAGTCGACAGGGGGCAGCGTCCGACTTTCGTCCTCGTGGCCGCGAATCAGCGTGATGGTGTCTCCGCCACCCGGGTATGTCACGGGAACGCCGGCGTAGGCAGGGACGGCGACGGCGGCGGGAACCCCAGGCACGACCTCGAATGGCACGCCTTGCTCATGGAGGAAGAACGCTTCCTCACCGCCGCGATCGAACACGAAGGGGTCGCCCCATTTCAGTCGCGCGACAACCTTGGCGTCGCGCACTTTCTCCGCGAGTAGATAACAGATGGCGTCCTGGGCCATCGGTTGCGGCGACGCCTTGCCAACGTCGATCAACTCCGCATCCGCTCTGGCGTGCCGCAAGAGTCGACGCGGCACGAGATGGTCGTACACCACCGCGTCGGCAGCGCGCAGGCACTCTAGCCCGTGGACCGTCATCAGTCCGGGGTCTCCGGGTCCGGCGCCAATCAGGTACACCGCCGGTCGCATCATCTCTGCGCGCCTTCGACGGCTGGCCCAGCTCCTTCGACCTCGGCCAGGATGTCGGCAGCCCCCTGCGTCAGCAATTCGTCAGCAGCTCTGGCTCCAATCAGAGTCGCTTCGGCGGCCGGTCCATGCGCGTCGGCGCGTGCGGTTCGGGTGCCGTCCAGCGAAAGCACAACCGTCGTCAGTGCGAGCGTGCCTTCGGATACGACCGCATAGGCGCCAATGGGCATCTGGCATCCGCCGCCCAGTCGTGTGACGACAACGCGCTCAGCGGTCAGGGCCTCGGCCGCAGTCGGCTCCGTAATCTTGGCCACGGCAGCACTCGTTATTGCGTCGTTGCTACGGATCTCGACGGCGATAATGCCCTGCCCAGGGGCCGGCAGGCACGCCTTTACCGGTAGGGCGGCGGACAGTCTGGATTCGTACCCCAGGCGGATCAGGCCGGCGGCGGCGAGCACAATCGCGTCGAATTCGCCGGTGTCAAGCTTTCGGAGGCGTGTGCCAAGGTTGCCGCGGATAGGGGCGAAGTGTGCCCCTGGCAAGAGGCGCGTCAATTGCGCGACACGCCGCACGCTGCTGGTGCCGACGCGAGGCGCGCGGCCAAGATGTCGCACCACATCTTCAAGTGCTGCGCTCGTGGGAATTTCAGCGCTACGGGGCAGCACAACCGCGTCTCGCGCGTCCTCGCGGGGCAGCACGGCGCCCAACGTGAGGCCCGTGGGCGGGATGGCCGGCATGTCCTTGCTACTGTGGACCGCAAGGTCGATCGTGCCAGCCAGGAGCGCGTCTTCGATCTCCTTGACGAACAAGCGCTTGCCGCCGATTTCTGACAGCGGCACTTCAGCCAGTCGGTCGCCAGACGTTTTGATCACCGTGATATCGCAGTCGATCCCTGCGTGTGACCGCAGCAGACCCGCCACCGCGTGTGCCTGGAACAGCGCCAGCTCGCTACCGCGCGTGCCGAGTTTCAGAGCGGCCATGGGCTAGATACTCGGCCGACGCTTGGCCCGCACACTCTGCTGATCGGCGCTGTGGCCCTGCGCGTCGTCGGACGCATCGCCCTGCGACCTTGTTCGGGTCGCCGAATCGTCGTCGCCGAGCCGGAACAGCCGGTTGACCGCCTCGGTGTACGCCGCCTGAGTTTCCTCATCCGGCAGCGCTTTCAGCTGTTCGGTCGGTTCGAGCAGCAGCTTCTCGACGATGAGCCGTGTAACTTCATCGACGCGAGCCCGTGCCTCAGCGGGCATACCGGTGAGTCGACCCTCGAGCCGTTTCAGCTCTGCCCGCCGGATATCGTCGAAGCGCTGTCGCAAGGCGACGACCGTCGGAATCGTGCGACGGGACCGCTGCCAGGCGGTAAACCGTGTCAACTCCTCGGCGATGATTGCCTCCGCCTGCGCAATCTCCGCGCTTCGGCGCGCGAGGTTCTCTTCAACGACGCCCCGAAGGTCGTCAACGTTATACAGAAAGACCTGTTCGATTTCGGTCACTGCCGGGTCGACGTCACGCGGGACGGCTACATCGATGATGAATAACGGTCCCGAGCGCTTGCGCCCCCTGACCGCCTCCACGTCCTCGCGGAAAATGATCGGCCGCTGCGAACCGGTGGCGGTGACGACAATGTCGGCCAGCGCCATGGCCTGTCTCATCTCGTTCCACGGCACCGTGCGGCCACCCACATCGGCGGCCAGGGCGTCGGCGTGCGCGGCGGTCCTGCTCGTGATGACGATCTCGGCAACGCCGTGGCTTCGGAGGTGTTGCGCCGTGAGCGCGCTGATTTCGCCCGCGCCGACGACGAGCACACGCCGGCCGTCGAGGCGGCCGAAAATCTTGCGTGCCAGCGAGACAGCAGCGAAGCTGATCGACACCGCGCCTTCACCGAGCGCCGTCTCGCTGCGGACGCGCTTGCCCACGCCGAACGCCCAGTGAAACGCTTTGTTCAGCAGTGGCCCCGTGCAGTGCCGCTCTGACGCCGTCTGAAACGCCGTCTTGACCTGGCCGAGGATTTGCGGCTCGCCGACAACCAGCGAGTCGAGCCCGGCGGCCACGCGAAACAGGTGTCGGGCTGCCTCATCGTCGTCGTGCGCGAATAGGTGCGGCAGGAATGCGTCATGGGGCAGCTGATGATAGTCGCCGAGGAATGCGACCAGTTCCTCTCGCGAGCGCAGTGGGTCGCTGCTGGCAACGTAGATCTCCGAACGGTTGCACGTCGACAGCACGACCGACTCGGAGGCCGAGGATCGCGCGGCCAGTGATTCGACGGCTGCACCAACGTCACGGCTGGAGAAGTCGAGCCGTTCGCGGAGATCGACGGGCGCCGTCCGGTGACTTACGCCAAGCAGAAACAGATGCACTGGGCAGGTCCCGCCTAAAACGTGTGGCTCGTGGTGATGAAGTAGTTGATGGGCAGAAAGTTCAGCAGCACGATCGCGAAGCCGAGCGCCGACAGCCAGGCCGCGCGTGGCCCGGTCCACCCAAGTGTCTGTCGCGCGAACACAGCGAACGAGTAGACACCCCAGGTGATCAGGGCCACCAGGACCTTCGGGTCGTCCAGCGACATGGCCTGCAGGTTCGGGTCATCCGGCGCAATGAGCCGTGCCTGGGCTGTCCACAGCGCCCCGACGGCGACACCCAGCGTCAGGAACATCCAGCCGACGGCAACCGCTCGCCAGTTCATGACATCCAGCGTCTGCAGCGAGGGAAGCCGGGCGTAGAAGTAACCCAGGTGCTTCTTCTTGATCGCGTTGAACTGCACGACGTATGTCAGACCGAGCGCACCGGCCAGCGCGAAACTGGCGTAGGCGAACAGTAGCGACGAGACGTGCACCCAGAACCACGGGCTGTCAAGCACCGGGTCCATGTGTTCGACACCTGGGGATACCGCCGGAATGGCTTGCAGGCCGATGAGGATCGGCACGATGAATACGCCCATCGCGCGCTCGTCCGCGGTGATCTCAAGGTACAGATACGACAGCGCCAGCAGCCAGACAAATGTGGAGATGGCGCGGGAGGGATTCGCGTACGGGACATGCCCCACCTCCATTGTCTGCATGCCGATGACAAAGGTGTGGGCGAGGGTCGCGAAGATCAGCAGGGCGGTTGCGACGCGGCCCGCCTGCGGGTGCCTCTTCGAAAAGTGGACGGCGTAGGCGATCCCCGCCGCAGCGTACAAGATTAGCGGGAGGACGTTCACCGGCCGGGGGCGTAGTAGCCCCGCTTCGTCCGCGGCGTTGCGCCCTCTCTGGCCACCTGTACGATGACGCGTCGGAAGGCACCATCGGTGCGCGGATTCTTCGACGTATATCCGAGTGTGAATTGGCTGGCGAGCTCGTCAGCAATCTGAGAATAGACGCCGTCGAGATCCTCGATGCGCTCGGGAAAAAACGATCGCCCACCCGTTTCCTGTGCAAGCTGGCGCATGATGAACTCAGCCTCGCGGAAGCCGCGCGTTCTGTCGTCGCTCCCCCGCAGCGCGATCGTGTAAATCGATGTTTCGGATCGCGTTGCCAGGTCGAGCACTTCTTCAAACGACACCAGACTCGAGGTGTCCTCGCCGTCTGAAAAGACGATGAGTGCCTGTCGGCGCACGTCTTCCTCGTTCAGTGCGCGAATTTTCCCCAGCTCCTTGAGCGAAATATAGATGGCGTTGTGCAACGATGTCGATCCTCCGGAAGCGCCCTGCCGGATCGCGGTTTCGAGATCGCTCTGCGTGGATGTGAACGTCTGTCGAATCGACACGCGGCTGTCAAAATCGATCACCTGTGCCAGATCGTTGGGTCTGAGTCTGCGGACGAAGTTGGTGGCGGCCTCCTGAAGCGTCGCGAGCTTGTCTTCCATGCTCGCGCTGCTGTCAAGCAGCAGCGACATGGCGATCGGTTGGGGGCGCCGTGTGAAGAAGACGAGATCCTGTTTGACGCCGTCTTCGAAGACCGAGAAGTCTGATTCCGCCAGGTCCGTGAGGTATCGGCTGCTGTTATCGACGACGGTCACGTTGAGCGAGACGATATCGATCGTGGCCCGGAACGAGGGCCCAGAGCCCTGCGACTGCGCCAGCAGGGCGCTCATCGGCCATGTCAGGACGCAGCTCGCGACAAGGAGAAGTCGAAACATCCTAGTCTCCCGCCTGTCCGCGCGCTGGCGTGCCGCGCGTGGTCACATCCGATCGGCGTGACGTCACGTCGGTCGTTTCAGGAGGAATCAGCGACACGGGTCGGCTGTACACCACCTTGTACTGCGACGATAGCTGCCTGGCGAGTTTTTGCAGGGCCGGCTTTACCGCGGTCGCGATTAACAGCGGGACGTATTGCCCCCCTGTGTCGCGGCTTCCCGCATTAAGCACGACGGCTCGCTCGCGACCCGGCACGGTGCCGAAATCCGAGTGTCCCAACACGAAAGGCTGGAGACTCGCGCCCGCCTGCTGGACGGCTTCCACGACATCCAGGCCGTAACGGTTGCTGAACTCGACCCCCGTCGTGACGATGGGCACGATCACCGCCCGAGTGGAGTCTCGCTGCCGCAGGCCGGCTGAGACCTCGACGATGGTGTCCAGGAGCCTCATGCCGCTCCCACTCATCGAAAAGAGTCGCCCGATACCTTCCTCTAGCCGCATGGGGTCCGTTGTGTAATCGGCCAGAATCATCGAACGGTCAGCCAGCCCGATGACCGCGATCCGGTGGTCGCGACCCATCCTTTCAACGAAATCTCTCAGCGCGTCGCGCAGCGGCCCGACTAGGTTCTCCGCCTCGGCGCTATTGTCAGCCAGCAGCGCGATGTCCATCGGCTCGATCGCGCGCGACACCCGTAGTACCTCGCGGCGCCGACCATCTTCCGTGATGATGAAGTCGTCCATTCCGAGACCGGTGACCGGCTCGCCTCGGGAATCGACGGCACTGACGAAGATCGTCCGCTCGCGCGCGCTCGCTTGAGCCAGGATGTCCTGGGCAGGCCAGGCCGCAATCGCCATCGCGGTTGCCAACGCCCCGGTGATGATGAACCGAACCGAAAACTGTTCGCGCATAGTCCTCCCGGAGGCCGAATACGGCCAAGAGACGCCCAAAAACCGAGTATAGTCCCCGGCGCGTTGCCACTGTCAATGTGCGTCTGCTAGAATTAGCCGTTTGGCTGGGTCCAGAAGGAGCCGCCGTGTGACCGGTCGCGGAGGGTTCGTGTCCGCCAGCAGCTTGAAGGCTTTCCAGGCGAGCATCATGAGTTCGGGGCCGGCGGCTGCGGTCAGCTACACGTTGATCGGCGCGATTCTTCTGCTCGGGGGCATCGGGTACGGTCTCGACAGGTGGCTCGATACCGCTCCGTGGTGTCTGTTCGGGGGACTGATTCTCGGGCTGATCGTCGGCTTCTATGAGCTGGCGAGGACGCTGTGGCGACCATGAAGCCAGCGTGGTGGATGGTTGGGGCGGCCGTCGTGAGCTGGCTGGCGGTCTCCGCGGTGCCAGCAGTTGAGAGCGACGTGGATATTCTGTTTGGCATGCTTGCTCCGCTGACTGGGGCGGTTGCCACGTGGGTGCTGGTGGTGCGCACGTACCCGACCAAGCCGGAGCGGCTCACGCCGCTCATGGTGGTCGCGTTCGGCGGGAAGGCAGTGTTTTTCGGGGCGTATGTGACGATCATGCTGGCGGTGCTCTCGCTCCGACCCCTGCCGTTCGTGGTCAGCTTCACGACGTATTTCATCGCGTTGCACGTTTTCGAGGCGTTCTGTCTTCAGCGGCTGTTTGCGCAACATGTGCCGGCAGCGCGATAGGCGGCGGTAGAGAAATAGATTCAGGATGCAGAACTTGACGCAGGTGCAGGAGGAGGCCGGTGAGGCCGTCGCCGAGGGATTTAACGCCGGCGAGGTGATCATCGAGCACGTGGCCAACACCGGGCTCGATCACCCGTTGATTCATTTACCCACTATCGTGGGCATCGACTTCTCGGTGACCAAGCACGTCTTTATGTTGTGGGTCGTGGCGGCGCTGGTGTTCTTCGTCATCACGATGACCGTTCGGCGGTATCTGAAGCAGGATCGCTTGGTGCCTTCCGGTTTCATGAACGCCCTTGAGTCGATGGTCGAGTACCTTCGCGACTCGGTCGTACAGCCGAGCGTCGGCGATAAGTGGTCGCCCACCTGGATGCCGTTGATCCTGACGCTGTTTACCTTCATCCTCTGCGCGAATACGATCGGCATGATTCCGATATTTGAGGTCTTGAGCCTAATCGATCACTGGGTACTGCATACGAGCGAGGAATCCTTCTTCTACGGTGTGTTGCATGGTGGCTCCACGATCACCGCCAACTTCAACGTGACCGCTGCGCTGGCGACGGTCACGTTTGGTGCGATTATCGTCGCCGGCTCGAAGGCGCACGGCTTCGTGCAGCACTGGAAGAATTTGGCCCCGCCAGGACCGATGGCGCTCTCGATCATGTTGATCCCGATCGAGATACTCGGGATGCTCGTGCGACCGTTCGCATTGACGATGCGACTTGCCGCGAACATGACGGGCGGCCACATCGCGCTCCTGACGATTCTGTCGTTCGTGTTTATCTTCAACGATATGGCCGGGCCAGCGGTCGGGATGGGTATTGGGGTGCTATTTTCGGTCCCGCTCGCCGTTGGGATTTCGGCGCTCGAACTCATCGTGATTCTGGTCCAGGCGTACGTCTTCACACTGTTGTCGGCCGTGTTTATTGGCATGGCCATTCACTCGCACCACTAGCCGTGCTTGTATTGCCCACCTATGTAGGGATGTCGCATAAGCTCGGCTTCGGCGTGGCCGCTCTCGCGGTCGCGCAAACTAGTAGCGAAGCGTAGCTTCGTTACGCTACGGAGGAAACGACTGATGGATGGTTTTGCGTTTGCGTATTTGGGTGCCGGGATTGGCATGGGTCTGGCCGTGGTCGGCGCAGGGCTGGGTATCGGGAGATTGGCGGCCGGATTGGGTGAAGGTCTCGCCCGACAGCCGAGCGCGGCGCCACAGATCATCGGCGCGGTGAACCTGCCGCTATTTTTGCTCGAAGGTGTCGCGATCCTGGCGCTCGTGTTCTGCCTGCTGATCGTGTTGCTGAAGTAGGGGCATGGATAACCCTCTGGTTCAGCCCGATCCGGGGCTGTTCATCTGGACCATCCTGACGTTTCTCGTCCTGGTGGCACTGCTCGCGCGCTTTGCGTGGCGACCGTTGCTACAGGCGCTGGAGGGGCGACAAGCGGCGATCGCGAAGTCGCTCGAGGACGCGGCGCACGCCCGGCAGGAACTGGAGCGCTTGAATCGTGAATCCGCGCAGATGATGCAGCAGGCACGCGTCGAGGCGGAAGCGATCGTTTCGAGGAGTCGCTCTGATGCGGAAGTGCTGCGGGAGGAGCTGAAGCAGAAGTCTCGCGCGGAAGCGGCGACGATCGTGACCAACGCCGAGAAGCAGATTCAGCTTGAGACAGCGCGTGCCATCCAGCAAATCCGTAGCGAGACGATCGATCTGTCCGTCGAGATTGCGTCGAAAATCCTGCGGCGTCAGGTGTCGAAGGCGGATCACGAGGGACTGATCGAGGAGACGCTGCAACAGGTGGAAGCCCGCCGCCAGATGTGAGCAGTCGGTCTGACGTCGTCGACGGTCGCCGTCGGCGCCTGCTGACTGCGGCCTGCACGTTCGGTGGCGTGGCGCTATTTGCCTTCGTCGTCCGGCGTACAGGCCTCGCTGAAATCGTAGACGGCGTTCAGCGGGTCGGGTGGGGTCTCGCGGCGGTTCTCGCGCTCGGCGGTCTCCGTTTCATACTTCGCGCGGCGTGCTGGCGGCTGTGCTTGCCGTCCGGCACCGCCCTGACGTTCCGCCAGGCGCTCGGCGCGTTTTTGGCCGGCGACGCCGTCGGCAACATCACGCCGCTCGGGCTGCTCGCCAGCGAGCCCGCCAAGATTTTTCTCACCAGGCGTCAACTCGCGACGCGCGAATCGGTGGCATCCCTCGCCGTCGAGAACGTGATCTACGCTGTATCGGTTGTTGGGATGGTGGCCGTCGGGCTGCTGGTCGTGCTGGCGACGGTGCCGCTGGCGGTTGCGGTGCGATGGTGGGTTTCCGCCGCGCTACTTGGGTCACTGGTGGTGGGTGCAGTCGTCCTGCGGCTACAGCGTGGCACCTGGGATGCCAGTCGCGGCGCGCGCCCCCAATGGCGCGAGCGGCTCTCCGGGTTGCGGCTGACCGTGACCGGCTATCTAGCCGATCATTCCGCCCGGCTCTGGAAAGTCCTTGCGCTGGACCTGGTCTTTCATCTGATCGCCGTGTCGGAGGTCTTCCTGACGCTTCGGTGGCTTCTTGGCGACACCGGCCCGACGCTCGGCCAGGCAGTGGCGTTCGAAACACTCAACCGTGTCGTCACGGTGGTGTTCAAGTTCGTGCCGTTCAGAATCGGCGTGGATGAGGCGCTGTCGGCCGCGGTAGCGCCGATGCTGGCCGTCAACCCTGCCGCTGGGGTCTCGCTCGCTGTGATACGGAAGGTCCGGAGCCTATCCTGGAGCGCGGTGGGCCTCGGGATTATCGCCGCTCACCCGACTACAACTCGTTGAGCAAGGTCAGAAGACGTCGATTCGGTTGAGCGACAGCCTGCGGTTCGAGCACGGCAGGAGAGGCTCTGTGGTATCACCTTCCTCGATCGGTCATCGTCAGCAACGCGCGTGAAGGAGAGACTCGTGGGGAACGAGAGTGTCGAACTACACAATGATCTGCGGACGGCAGTCAGAGAGATATGCGCAGATTTTCCGGACAGCTATTGGCGTCAGCTCGACGCCGAGCGCGGCTACCCTGAGGCATTCGTCAAGGTCCTGACTGACGCCGGATTTCTCGCGGCGCTGATTCCGGAGAAATTCGGCGGCTCGGGGTTGGGCGTCCTGGAGGCCTCGATCATCCTGGAGGAGATCAACAGGTCCGGAGGCAATGCCGGTGCGTGTCACGCACAGATGTACATCATGGGCACGGTGCTCCGGCACGGCTCTGACCAACAGAAGGCGCGATACCTGCCAAAGATCGCAAGCGGTGAGCTTCGGCTTCAGGCATTTGCCGTCACCGAGCCCACCACGGGCACCGATACAACTCGTCTGCAGACGGCCGCCGTTCGCCATGGCGACAAGTACATCGTCAATGGTCAAAAACTGTGGATATCGCGGGCCGAACACTCAGATCTCATGCTGCTTATCGCCCGTACGACGCCCCTGGACCGCATCGTGAAGAAGACTGACGGCCTGTCGGTGTTTCTGGTTGACCTCGCAAGTGCAGTTGGCAACGGCGTCACGATTCGACCACTTCGAACCATGATGAATCACGCCACAACGGAGGTCTTCTTCGACAACCTCGAAGTGCCTGCGGAGAATCTGGTTGGTGAGGAGGGGCGCGGCTTCCGATATCTCATCGACAGCCTGAACGCCGAGCGTATTCTCATCGCGGCTGAATGCGTGGGCGATGGTCGGTGGTTTATCCAGCGCTCCTGCGACTATGCCAAGGAGCGGGTGGTCTTCAACCGGCCGATCGGCCAGAACCAGGGCATTCAGTTTCCGCTCGCGCGCGCGCACGTCAACGTCGAGAGCGCGGATCTGATGCGCATGAAGGCGGCGGAGATGTTCGACGGCGGTCGCCCGTGTGGGGCGGAGGCCAACATGGCGAAGCTGCTGGCCGCGGATGCGTCGTGGGAAGCGGCCAACGTCGCGGTTCAGACGTATGGAGGATTCGGCTTTGCCGAGGACTATGACATCGAGCGTAAGTTTCGTGAGACGCGTCTCTACCAGGTGGCGCCGATCTCAACGAACTTGATCTTGTCCTACGTGGGCGAGCACGTGCTCGGATTGCCGAGGTCGTTCTAGTGGCCTGTCCTTTATCAATGACAAGGACAGGTCACTGATGCGTCCGCTGGACGGTGTGACGGTTGTGACGATCGAGCAGGCCGTCGCTGTGCCCTTTGCGACGCGGCAACTCGCTGATCTCGGGGCGCGAGTCGTGAAGGTCGAGCGGCCAGGCGTCGGCGATTTTGCTCGGGGGTACGACCGCGCGACGAAGGGGCTATCGGCCAATTTCGCATGGCTGAATCGCTCGAAAGAATCGCTGACGCTGGACCTCAAGCGGCCTGAGGCGACGGAGGTGCTGACACGGTTGCTCGGTAAGGCGGATGTCTTCGCCCAGAACCTCGCGCCAGGGGCGGCCGAGCGTCTTGGCCTCGGGGTCGAGTCACTGCGCGCCGCGCATCCGCGGTTGATCGTCTGCGGTGTCTCGGGATACGGATCGACTGGTCCCTATCGGGACCGAAAGGCCTACGACCTCCTCGTGCAGGCGGAGTCGGGGCTGCTCTCGATTACCGGCACCGAATCTGAGCGCGCCAAGGTGCCCATCTCGGTCGCGGATATCGCGGCGGGTATGTATGCGTACTCGGGCGTTCTCACAGCGTTGTTCATGCGCGAGCGGACCGGTTCCGGCACCGCGATCGAAGTGTCGATGCTCGAGGCGCTCGGAGAGTGGATGGGGTATCCCATGTACTACACGAGCGACGGGGTGCGTTCTTTCCCGCGAAGCGGTGCGCGGCACGCCGCGATCGCACCGTACGGACCGTTTGCCGGTGCCGATGGCGAGGTGGTGTTCCTGGGCGTGCAGAGCGAGCGCGAATGGAAAATCTTCTGTGACGTAGTACTGAACAAGCCGGAATTGGCCGGCGACGCTCGATTCGACGCGAATGCGAAGCGGGTGGCGAATCTGGACACGTTGTACCAGGAGATCACGGCTGTGTTCGAGAGGTTGGTGTCGGATGCCATCGTTGCCCTGCTCGAGAAAGCTGGGATCGCGTACGCGCGTCTCAACTCCGTCCAGCAGTTCGCGGCGCACCAGCAACTGCAGGCTCGTGACCGTTGGGCCGAGGTGGGCTCTCCCGTTGGTCCGCTGCCTGCGATGCTGCCACCGGTGACGATGACAGGCGTGTCGCCTCGCATGGACCCGATTCCAGACGTAGGGCAGCACACGGAAGCAATTCTGGACGAGCTGGGATACGCGTCGGATACGATCGGCCAGTGGCGAGAAGCCGGGATCGTGTGATGGTTTCAACAGAAAGCAGGGGAGTGCGATGGCTGTGAAGGAAGGGTGGACCGGTCGGTTCTATGAGGACTTCGAGGTCGGAGATGTGTACCGTCACCCGAACGGCAGAACGGTCTGCACGGCGGACAATCTCTGGTTCAGCCTGCTGACGCAGAACAGCAATCCGGTGCACGTTGATCACGAGTACTCAGCGAAAACCGAACTCGGGAAGCCGCTCGTGAACTCGACTTTTACGCTTGCGCTGGTTACGGGGCAGTCGGTCATTGACGTGTCGCAGAATGTCATGGCCAATCTCGGATGGGATGAGGTCAAGCTGCCCCATCCAGTGTTCGAGGATGACACGATCTACTCACAAAGCGAAGTGCTGTCGAAGCGGGAGTCGAAGTCCCGGTCAACGGTTGGTATCGTCACGATACGAAGCGTCGGTTTCAATCAGGATGGCGTCGTCGTCATCACGTACACGCGCACGTTCATGGTGTACAAGCGCGGTCACGCTCCAAAGTTAGTACAGGTGCGCCCATCAGCGACGTCGGCGTCATCGTGAAGACGGACGTTCGCCCGGCGGGCCTGTCCAGCACTGTCCACGCGCCGGCATACCGGCGATGATCCCGACCGTCGCCGAGCGGCTCGCCGAGTTTGTGGCCGGGGTGGCGGTCCCGGACGAGGCGCGCACCGCTGCCTGCGGCGCAGTGCAGGACACCATCGGCGTCATGCTCGCCGGGGCGGCCCAGCCTGTGGCGTCGATCCTGTGCCGAACGGCGCTGGCGGAAGTGGCCGAGGGTCCGGCGAGCCTGTTCGGCACGCCGCATACGACATCAGCCTCGTGGGCGGCGTTGGTCAACGGCACAGCTGCCCACGCACTCGACTTCGACGACATGTGTTGGACGTCCCTGGCGCATCCGAGCGCGCCGCTGGTGGCGGCCAGCATGGCCGCCGCGGAGTCGGTCGGCGCCGACGGGCGTCGCGTGTTGGAAGCGTACGTCGTCGGATTCGAGATCGAGGCGGCGCTTGGGCGCGCGATGAATCCGTCGCACTACGAGCAGGGCTGGCACTGCACCTCGACGATCGGCACGATAGGGTCGGCTGCCGCCGCGGCACGCGTCCTAGGACTGGGGTCGGAGCCTACTTCGCGAGCACTCGCCATCGCGGCGTCAGAGGCGTCGGGACTGAAGGAGAACTTCGGCACGATGGTCAAGCCACTGCACGCTGGGCTGGCCGCTCGCAACGGCGTGCTGGCCGCGCTGCTCGCGCGGAACGGACTGACGGCGTCCAGGCGCGCCATTGATGGCCCGCAAGGGCTCCTGGTCGCAATGACGGGCGGAGACGGCGATCTGGATGCGTTGTTGTCGGCGCTCGGACAGCGCTGGGAGATCGTTGACGAGGGCATTACCGTCAAGCTCTATCCGTCCTGTGCCGGGACGCATCCGACGATCGACACGCTCATCGATCTGCGCCGCGAGCATGACCTCGGCCCCGACGACGTCGCGGCTGTGGATGTCGGCGTAGACGGGGTGATGCCGACGGTGCTGATTTACGACCGACCGATGTCCGGTCTTGAAGCCAAGTTCAGTCTCCACTTTTGCGCGGCCGCCGCACTGGCGCACGGCCGCGTCGGCATGGACATGTTCGAGCCGTCTGGCCTGCTGGACCCGGTGGTTCAGGGGCTCATCCCGCGAGTGACGATGCGTGTCGACGACGCGCTCGTTGGGGCGTCTCCACCGTTGACCCACGCCAGGATCAGGGTCACGTTGTCCGACGGCCGGACGTTGGAACGCGCGGTAAGCGGGGCCCGAGGGTATCCCGACCGGCCGGCTTCCACGGTGGAGCGGGACGGGAAGTTTCTGGAGTGTGCCACCCGGTGTGTGTCCCAAGCGGCTGCCGAGCGGGCGCTCGATCATCTCAAGGCGCTCGATACGAGACTCGATGCCAGGGCGTTGGCGACACTGCTGACACCACCCGCCTGAGGGCCGGTCCGCCTCTAAAGACGTATTGCACGACGGGGCGTTGGGGGTCATGATGCGTGCCCTGGGCGGGCGCCGGTGGCGTCCCCAGCGTTCAGTACATTGCATGCGTCCGCGAATGGGCGGGTAGCGCGGATTTCATCTGTGCGAGGTGCTCTCTTGGGGTAGAGGCGTGCGGTCGGAGGGAACCGATGGTTGCCGATTCCCTGGAATGACGGACGCGGGCACTGATTGCGCTTACTCGGAAGCTGCGCGCTCATGAAAGCCGCGTGAGCCAGACAGGAGACGGATTGCATCGTCAGTGGATCGCGCTTGTGGCGGCGGCGGCGTTGTCGTCTGCGTGTGCGAACAACCCCGCCGACACGCCAGCCGCCGGCACCGCCGTCGTGTACGAGGGTGCGCTGCTGATTTCCGGAGATGGGTCGGCGCCGATTGCACAGTCCGCGTTCGTCGTCGACGGTGGCCTGATCACCCAGCTTGGGACGGCCGGTCAGCTCGATGTTCCCGCCGACGCCGCGCGCGTCGATCTGACTGGCAAGACCGTGATGCCGGCGCTCATCGGCGCGCATGGCCATGTCGGCTACCAGCGCGGCACCTCGTTCTCACTCGAGAACTACTCAAGGGAAACCATCTACGAGGATCTGCGCCGTGCGGCGTACTTCGGCCTCGGGACCGTCATGACCATGGGCATCGACACGCCGGAGTTCGTCTACGACATCCGCGACGAGACCGCGGGTGGCACGGCGGGCGTCCCGCGTTTGCGAACCGCGGGTAGTGGTATTGGCGGGCCGAACGCAGGGCCCGGTAATGCGACCTATGCGCGGGGCATCGCTTACGAGGTCGTCACCGAGGAAGAGGGCCGCGCGGCTGTTCGGGACGTGGCGCCCCACCAACCCGACACCGTGAAAATCTGGCTCGATGAGCGCGGCGGTCGCGGGCAGAAGATGGCGCCAGAGGTGGCCCGGGCGATCGTTGAGGAGGCGGAAATGTTGGGCTTGAACGTGACCGCCCACGTCCGAGGGCACGCCGATGCCGAAGTCGCTGTTGGCGCCGGGGTGTACGCGCTGGCCCACATCGCGCGCGATCGAGAGATGGCCGACGCGCTGGTCGCGGCGATCGCCGAGCGAGGGGTGTACGTGACGCCGACGCTGAGCATGGCGGAACGCAATACGTACGCGGGAGGGGTGCCGCCGTGGCTGCAGGAACCCTACCTTGTGGGCCTGCTCAACGACACTGTCCGGGAGGAGGTCGTTGCGGATCTGTACCGGTCGTTCGCGGACCGAAGTCCAGAAGCCGCCGAGAACGCACGCAACAATTACGTGTTCCTCCACAACACCGTCACGAAGCTGAACGCGGCCGGGGCGCTTGTCATCCTGGGCGGCGACACTGGACTGCAGAACCACTTCTGGGGTTTTGCCGAGCATCGGGAATTGGAATTGCTCGTAGCGGCGGGACTCACACCGATGCAGGCGATCGTGGCGGGCACCAGCCGGGCTGCCGCCTACCTCAATCTGGACGAATTAGGCACGCTGGTTCCAGGGAAGATTGCGGATTTTCTCGTGCTTGATGGGAATCCACTCGGTGACATTCTCAACACGAGACGTATTTCGAGTTTCTACATGCAGGGCAGCCTTGTTGATCGCGCAGCGCTCAAGGCGCAGTTGCAAGGCGACGTGGCGGGGACGAACTAGTCGCGTCTTTGTCTCACGGTGGTGTGAGGGTGGAAACAGGGGAGGGGTGATGCACACAGGTATCTTCGGTTCACGGACAGGGCTCGTCATCGCAGTGTGTCTCGTTGTGCTCGCGGCCTGGCCGTCGGCGCAGTCCGTGGAGGGCGGATTCGAGATCACGACGGTTTCGGCTCGACCAGACTTCGTGAGTGGCGGAGAAGTGCTCGTTCGCGTGCGCGCGCCTCGCGCGGTGCCGCTCGATGAGCTTCGGGTCATGTTGAACGGCGTGGACGTCACCAGTGCGTTTCGCCGGGACGGCGCGGGTCACAGTCTTGCGGGGCTGGTCACCGGCCTGGCACTCGGGGAGAACGCGCTGTCGGTCGGCGCCAGCGAGGGCGACGCGGCTGAGTTAGCGGTCGTGAACCACCCGATCGTCGGCCCCGTGTTCGCAGGTCCGCATGAGCAGCCGTTTATCTGTGACACCGAACGGTTCGGGCTGCAATCCGGGGAGATGCTCGGCGCGCCGCTGGACGAACACTGCTCAGTCGAAACCCGCGTTGACTACTACTATCGCTCAGTCGATGGTGGTGATCTCAAGCCGCTGCCCTCGTCCACGACGCTTCTCGACATCGCGCAGGTGACGACCAGCAGTGGCAAGACCGTGCCCTATGTCGTGCGGATTGAGACCGGCACCGCCAATCGCGGTGTCTATCAGTTCGCCATGCTTCACGACCCGAGCGCCGATCCGGCTCTGGATCCGTGGACGACTTCCCCTGGCTGGAACGGACGCCTGATTTACCGACATGGCGGGGGCTGTATCACCGGATGGTATCGCCAAGGTGCCAGAACAGGTGGTGTCGTTGACGACGTGATGCTGCGCCAAGGCTACGCTCTGGCGTCGTCGTCACTGAACGTCTTCGGTAACAACTGCTCGGAGCTCCTCGCTGCCGAGACGATGATGATGGTCAAGGAGCGCTTCATTGAAGCGTACGGCGCACCACGCTTCACGATCGGGTGGGGGTGCTCAGGTGGGTCTTACCAGCAGTTGCGGATCGCCGACGGCTACCCCGGCCTGATTGATGGAATCATTCCGTGCCGCACGTTTCCTGACCTGGTGTCGGCGACGGTGCCGGTGGTCTCTGACGCGCGCCTGCTCAACAGATACTTCAGAGAAAAGGCGACTGTGCCGTTTGCCCCAGAGCAGATGCGAGCCGTGAGCGGTTTCGTGACGCTCGCCTCAGTCGAGGGTCTTGACGCGGCCGGCGGGCGCATTCATGCCTCAGAGCACTGTCCAGACGTCCTTCCGACCGACCTGCGATATCACAGAACTGCAAATCCCACCGGGGCGCGGTGCGATGTGTACGACCACGCCGTGAATGCGTACGGGCGCGACCCGGACACCGGATTCGCCCGCCGGCCGCTGGACAACCAAGGGATCCAGTACGGGCTACGCGCGCTGAACGCCGGCACCATAACGACGGAGCAGTTTCTCGACCTCAATGACCGCATTGGCGGATTCGACAGCGACGGAAACGTCGTGGCCTCGCGATCCCGCGCGGATCTTGTTGCTGCCCGTCAGGCCTACCGCGCGGGCCTGCTCACCAGCGGCGGAGGCGGCCTCGCGCAGACACCGATCATCGACTACCGCAACTATCTCGATGATGCGCCAAACGGCGACGTGCACATGCGGTATCACTCGTTCACGCTTCGCGAGCGCCTGCTCAACGCCAACGGCACCGCGGATAACCACGTGATGCTCGTTGAGGACAACCGGTACCGCGGCCGCTCAGCCAGTCCGGTGAATCAAGAGGCGCTTGCGCAGATGGATCAGTGGCTGACGGCGCTTGCGGAGGACACGTCCGGCGATTCGGTGATCGAGAAAATTCGTCGTGCGAAGCCGGCTGACCTCACGGATGCATGCTGGACGCGTGGCGAGGAGCCCCGGAAGATTGCCGAGCCTCAGACCCGCCACGGGGCGAGTCGCTGCGAACAGATGTACCCGTCAGCATCCTTCCCGCGCGAAGTGGCAGGCGGGTCGATCGCCGCCGACGTCATCAAATGTCAACTGAAGCCGGTCGATGCGGCTGACTATGCCGTGGCGTTCACGACGGACGACATGTCGCGCGTGAAGGATATCTTCAGCAGCGGCGTCTGTGATTGGTCGAAGCCGGGGGTCGAGCAACAGAAGGTCACTGGCACGTGGCAGCGATTTGGCGGAAGCGGCAGCTAGACTCGAATCGATTTCAAGAGGCTGCCGGGAGTAGCGCCGCTCCGCATTCGACGAGCGATGCATCCCCTCGCTCGTCTAGCGCGGATTTCCGAAGTGCCTGGCTCGTGAAATTCGCGTTAGGTGCGACGCCGGACGTTCACCACGGACTGCTAGCGCTCATGAAAATCGGTCGACCTGTTTTTCCTCGGTCTGACTACCCGAGAAACAGCGGAATAAGCAGCAGCGCGAGCCCTGGGACCAGCGTGACGGCGATGAGATCCATGACCACGCCGTATCGGATCATGTCGGTGATTGTCACACGGCCGGAGGCGTAGACAATCGCGTTTGGCGGAGTCGAGACGGGCAGCGCGTCCGCCACCGAGGCCGACAGTGCCGACGCCACCGCCGGCACGATCGGATCGACGCCGGATGCCATCGCAATCGAAATCACGATCGGTATGGAGATGTTCGTCGCGGCGGTATTAGACATCGTTTCCGACAGCACCACGGTGAAGAACGCTGCCGCGAACGTCAGGGCGGCCACGTCACTGGTCGGCACGAGTCCGGTGATGCCTTCCCCCACCACCCGCGCGAGCCCCGTTGACGCCGCCAACGCCCCCAGCGCCAGGCCTCCGCCAAACAACAGGATCGTGCCCCAGTCGATCTGGGCGGCCTGCCTCCAGGTGATGGTGCTGCGCTGGGTCTTACTGATCGGCAGCAGGAACAGCAGGACGACGCCGACCATTGCCGCCACCGCCTCCGGCACGCTGGAGAGGACTGACACGGTCACCGGATGCTCGCGCCCCAGCACCAGCGCCAGCAGGCCAGGGCCAATCCACAACACGACCGTGACGCCGAACGCAATAACGGCGTTGATCTCGCCCCGTCGCCACGGCCCGAGCGCCGCTTTGCGCTCGGCGATGATCCGGTCGACTCCCGGAATCTCCTTGACCCCGGCGTTGCCCGCCCAGGTCAGATACGTGAGCACGATCGCCAGGAGCACGAGCACGATCGGCACCGAGAACAGCATCCACTGGACGAACGTGATCCGCATGTCGAGCTGGTCGCTGATCATGCCGACGGCGATCAGGTTCGGTGGGGTGCCGACGGGCGTCGCCATGCCGCCGCGCGAGCAGCAGTAGGTGGTAATGAGCATGAGCGCCGTCCCGTACTTCTTGGGAATGTTCGCCTCCGATTCCATGAAGTGGATCAGCGACAACCCGATCGGCACCAGCATGGCCGCCGTGGCGGTGTTGCTCATCCAGGCCGAGAGGAACGCCGCCAGCAGGCCGTAGGCGATCAAGATTCGGGTCGGCCGCGCACCGACGATCTTCAACGACAGGACGCCGAACGCCACGCGCTCGTTGACCCGATGGACGAACAGCGCCTGTGCCAGGATGAAGCTGCCGATGAAGAGAAATATCGTGGTGCTTGCGAAGGGTCGGAACGTCTCGCCCGCCGACGCCACTTGCAGGATGATGGCCAGCGACGGCCCTAACAACGAGGTCACGGCCAGCGGCAGCGCCTCGGTGATCCAGAACACGATCACCAGCGCCATCACCGCGGCGAGGCGATGCGCTTCAGGCGACAGCGACGTGAATGGCCAGGCCAGCACCAGCAGAAACATCAAGGGGCCGGCGACGATGCCGACCTTGCGTCGCGATTCGTCGAACCGGAGCTCCGCCTCGGTCTTGACGGGTGTGGGGATGGTGATTGGGGCTACGTCTGAAGGCATTGCGATTGACGATGTATCATACTTTTCCGACGCGCTGACCGGCTGATATTGCCTGAGGGCCCTTCGGGTTTCGGGGCACTGCTCCAGGCTGGACAGGTCAAGCGCGTTCGACTACCCTCCACGCGATCTGCGGTTTTGGGTTCCGAAATCGCGAGGCGTTATCTATATCAGGAGGCTTTACCCATGATGGGCATACGAATCGCGGTACTCGCCACTGCGGCCGTGGTGACCGTGGGCTCCCTGGTTGTCCCCGTTCGCGCGCAAAGGGTGCAAGCCTCGACAGAGCTTCCCGCCACCGTGGAGGCGTTGATCTCTGAGCTGGCCAATTCGATGGGCATGCTGCGCGCACGCTCGAATCAGGATCGGAGGTCGGTGGATTCGATCCTGACGCTGGAGCATTGGGCGAGCGGGAGCCTGTCGGTGGGCGAGCAGCGTTTTGACGTCCCGGAGTACCGGATGAGCATCAACTTCTCCTACCCTGGGATGCGCGTGGACTATACGCGGGCCCAGCCCAGCGGAGCAAGCGAACGACGGATTGAGGTCCTCTCCGGCGATGCGGCGTGGAACGAGAGCGAGCGCGGTATGAACGCCACGGCGGCGTCAGATCAGCTGCGGGAACGCCTGGTACACCTCTGGACGACGCCGTTTGGGGTCGTCAAGGCCGCTGCGACGGCGGGCCCGCTTGCGACGATGGAGGTAGTCGGTGAGACCACCCTCTTGTTGTCGTTCCCGCTGCCGGATCCCGTGTCTGATGTCACCGTGAACGCCACGGTTCGGAAGGACGCGAGCTTATTGGTTCCGCATCCGGAGGCGCTGATGGATCTCGTCGGCACCTACCTCGTGAGGGTCGAGACAACGGGAGCCGTCGTCTCCGAGACCACGTTCGCCGAGTACGGCGATCAGAACTGGGACGACTACAGGGCCGACATCATGCTTCCCAAGCGGATCACACGCACGCAAGGGGACATCACGTGGGTGCTGACGACGACCAATACCAACACCTACAATCCGTATGTCGTCATGCCTGTACCGGCGAACGTTGCTCGGTAGGCGTCACTCGGCGTGACAGGACGTTGAGGAATCAAGAGCGGAGGCGAGTCATGAAAGCACTGAAAGTTCTCGTGGCGGCGGCGATCGTAGCGGTGGTGATGGGGGTGGGGCTTGTGTATGCGCCCCCCGTGTCGGCGCACCACGCGATTCAGGCCGAGTACGACATGAACGAGATAGGCTCCTTTACCGGGACGCTGACGCGGTTTGCCATGATCAACCCGCACGTGCGCTGGTTGTTCGAGGAGACCAAGCCGGACGGGACGGTCGAGGAGTGGGAGATGGCGGGTGCGGGTCCAGGCGCCCTACGCGCCGCCGGCCTCGTCCGGATCTTCAAGGTGGGGGACTTGTACGACGTCACCTTCGCGCCCGCGTTTGATGGCAGTAACCTCGGTCGGATGCGTCAGATGACGTTTCCGGATGGGCGGGTCGTGACGTTGTTTCACGAAGATCCGACCTCCGAAGAGGCACAGCGACTGAACGAATAGCTGACACCTTCGAAGGGTTCGAAGAGACTGGGAGTCACGATGCGTCGAGGTATTCGCACGAATAGAACGATCGTCGTTGCGGTCGCGGCCGTGCTGTGGCTCATGCCCGCAGACACGGCGGCGCAGGGGCGGGCCAGCGGTGCCGGGCCGAATGCGGCGACACCGCGCACACCGGACGGCAAGCCTGATTTCAGCGGAGTCTGGCAAGGCGGTGGGCGCGGGAACCTGGCGCCCGACGCAGGGGGCAACATCACCGTGCTGAGCGCGGGGCGTGCGTGCCACCCCGGACAGGAGTGCGCGCCGAGTGTCAACTTCGAGCGTGACAGCGGCGTCCGGCAGCGCATGGATCCGAACAAGCCGATCTACAAACCAGAGTATTGGGAGCGCGTCGAGTTCCTGGACGTCAACGGCAACAAGGAAGACCCGGAAGGCAGGTGCTACCCGCGGGGTCTTCCGCGCATCGGAGCCCCGAGCAAGATCGTGCAGACCCCGACCGAGATGATCTTTCTGTACGCGAGCCATAACACGTTTCGCGTCGTCCCGATTGATGGCCGCGAGCACCACCCGATACGTTCCCAGGACCTGACCTACTACGGAGACTCCGTCGGCACGTGGGAAGGCGACACGCTGGTGATCGATAGCGTCGGGTTTACCGACTTTAGCTGGCTCGCGTGGCCGGGGTACCTGCATTCCAACAACATGCGTACGGTCGAACGGATGACTCGCGAGGGGGGCTCGATGACCTGGCAGATCACCGTGTACGACGACATGCTGGCGGAGCCGTGGGAGATGAATCCCGTGGGGCGCAACCTGAATCCCGATCCGAAGGCGCTGCTGACCGAGGACTTGCCATGCGAGGATCGCGACCTCGCGCACATGCACACGCGCGAGCGCGGATAGAGACGCACATGAGAATGAGTCGGGTGGCGGCAGGGTAACCGCGGCCACCCGATGTTCGAGTCGTCGCGCGCTGGGGGTCTTCGGTCGACTGATATCGTGGAAATTAGTCCGCTCTTGCCGCCCGCCACTCGTCCTGTAGACATGTTCACTTCCCACACCCTCACATTGCACGGCCAGGAGATCGCGGCATGAAAGTCATAGGAAGACGGCTGACTGGTTCTGCCATCCCCGTGGCGATCGTGTGCCTGTTGGGCGTGGCGTTTGTCGCTGGCCAGAAGGCGTCGGCGCAGGCCCAGCCGATGGCGGAGGAAGTGTACGCGGATGTCCAGGTACTCAAGGGCATCCCCGTGGACGAGTTCAACGACACGATGGGCATGTTCGCCTCCGCACTCCTGCTTGATTGCGTCGGCTGCCACTCTCCGGAAATCACATACGATCCCGCGGCGTTCGCGATTCCGACGCCTCGAATTCAGCGGGCGCGTCAAATGGTGGTGATGATGAACACCATCAATCGCACCTATTTTGGGGGCGAGCAGCGGGTCACCTGTTTTACATGCCACAACGGCGACTATTTTCCAGGCCAGGCGCCGAGTCTCAGACTGCAGTACTCCGAACTTGTTGACGATCCCCATCCGCTGCGGTTCTTCGCCGCCGTCGGCGCGCCGGCGGCGGAAGAGGTATTCGCGAGATACATGCAGGCCATGGGCGGTGCCGAGCAGCTGGCGAGCATCACGAGCATTGCCGCCAAGGGTACCTATGCCGGGTTCGACACGCTTGGCCGAGACGTGCCGATGGAATTTTTTGCCAGGGCTCCCAACCAGCGCGCGATGATTGCGCATGGGGCTGGGTCGGATTTCATGTGGTCGTATGACGGTACAGCCGGCTGGAGATATCAGCCCGACACGCCGGTGCCGCTACTGAGCCTGACCGGATCGAGTCTGGTCGGTGTAGGTATAGACGGGATGGCGTCGTTCCCTGCGCAGTTCAAGGACGCGTTTGCCGAATGGCAAGTGGGCTACGGCGATGTTGGCGACGACCAGGTCGAGGTCCTCAGGGGCTCCAATCCTGGACAGCATCCTGTCGAGCTATCGATCGACGACGAGGGTATGTTGCGCCGCCTGCTTCGATGGACCGACACAGGGGCTGGCCCTGTTCCCGTACAGACCGACTTCAGTGACTACCGCGAGGTAAACGGCGTTCAGATGCCGTTTCACTGGGTCGTGACCTGGACCAACGGGCAGTCGACCGTTCAGGTCACCGAGCTGGAAGCGAACGTCGCGATCGACGACGCACGGTTTGGCAGACCGGAGCCGGCGAGGCCTTAGCGGCCGGCTCGGATCGGCTAGATAGACTGCCTGGGAGGCGTCTGCTACGAGGTCAGCGTTCAGCGCTGAGGCTGAAACAGCGTAAGTGAGGGGTCCCCGTTAAACCGCGTCCACGCATCGGCTCTGAGCGCCGCTGCTCGCGCGGGCTCGCCAACAATAGTCCACAGCCTGGCGGCTGCGTCGTAGCCTTCAGGCGTCGGCGCGGTGTCGACGAGGGCGTCGAGGACTTCCTCCACACCGCTCGCACGATTGGACGCGTGGTAGAGCGTTGCCAAGCTGGCGTGGGCGCGAATGTTGTGTGGAAAGACCTGCAGTTCCTCGTGGAAATGAGCTTCCGCCTCCGAGTAGCGGTCGAGCCTTCGGAGCGTATCTCCCAGATACCAGTGCAGATCCTCAAGCGCGCGGCCATGCTGTGTGAGCGCGCTATCAGCGTCTTGAAACGCGGCCAGCGCCTCGTCGTATATCCCGTCTGCGTGCAGCAGCCACCCACGAACAAACTTCGCCATCGGCAGCCCGGGATCTTCGAGTTCGGCCGCGTCGCCGTACGCTCCGGCGCGCTCACGATCGTCGAGTGCGAGCGCCACGCGTGCTGCCATCTCGAATGCGACGCGACGCGCCCGGGCATCCTGCCGCTCGGCCAGCGCAACGGCCAGCCTGGCACGGTCGCCGGCTTCGTCGTACCGCCGAGCCCGGATCAGCACGCGCGCGAGTGCGGCAGGAATGTACGGATCATCAGGCTCGACTGCGGCGGCCGCATCGAATGCGGTCACCGCTTCATCGAATTGTCCGGCGCGTGACAGCAGCATACCGAGCTGATACTGCGCCACCGCCATTTGCGGATGCGCGTGTGCGATTCTTCGCAGCAGGTCGATAGCCACGACGTAGGATTTCTGTCCAATCAGTCTCGCGGCGGCGCGATGGGTTTCCGCGACAAACGCCTCATCCGCCGGATTCATCAACCCTGACCCGGCGCCGGCGATCAGCGCGCCTCCCAGGTAGCCCAGCGCGGCGTAGTGATCCTCGTCAGCGGCCGCAATCTCCGTCGGTTGCGCCACAGGCTGTCCCTCGAGGCGGCGCGCTCGCCGGTTCGCCCTCGGATTCGCCGGACGCCTTGTTGCCACCGCGGACGTACCGGTATTCGTCGTTTGCGAGCGCAAACTTTCCGGGACCTCCGAACCGGAACCGCCCCGCCAGGGACTCCGCGTAGATCGGCCGATCGGCGATGCTGGTCTCGTCGCCGCCGAGCGCCGCGCGAAGCGACCGACCCCGCAGGCCCGAAGGAATGGGGGCGCGCGCCAGATCGAGGAGCGTGGGGAGGATATCGATGTGCTGCACGGGCAGGGCAATACGACGTCCAGCGCCCTCGCCGTCCGGCTGCTTGACCAGCAGCGGCACGTGCAGCGACGCGTCGTCGAGCGATCCACTCGCGTCGGTGTCGCCATGGCTGGATGTCAGGATGATCGTGGCCTGCTCATACAGCCGCAGCTCTTTGAGCGTCGCGACAAGCTCCGTCACCGTGGATTCGCCGGCGTTCTCGTGTGCCTGCACAAAAAGGAAGACGCGATGCCCGGGTCGGGAGCGAAGCCACTCCGCGGCTGCCGCGGCTGTCTTCGCGCAGTCGCGTTCGACCACCGCCGAATGAGCGCCAGGCCCGTCAGGGAGTTCGGCGTCGAAGAACGTAAAGCCCTGGGCGACGCCGGTTGCGGGCCGCAGCAGGAAGGACGACACCGCCGCGCCTGTCTCGAAGCCACGACTCAGGAGCAGTTCTGCCAGTGAACTCGCGTTCTCTTGCAGTGCGAAGCCGACCTCATCCCTGACTCCGTGTTCAAACGGGAGCTGACCCGCCAGTATCGAGGCGTGGGCGGGGAGTGTGAGCGGCGAATGTGTGTACGCCCGCTCGAACACCACCGCGTCAGCCGCGAGCGCATCGATCGACCGTTCAGCGCCACCAGCGACGTTGCTAGATAACCGGGACGGACTGAGGCCGTCTATGGAGATGAGGACGATCGGTCCTTAAACGGGCGTCGAGATCCCCGCGTACCACCAGCCCACCAGTCCGGCCCCGACAACAGCAACGGCGAACAGCGCCACGACGAGGGTGGCGTGCCAGCGGCGATGCCCGGCGGGCGCATTGTGTCGCCTGGGTGGAGTCCCATCCTATCCGACTACGTCTTCCACCACGTCGGACGCCTACCACGGGCTGCTAGTACAGCTGGTAGAGCATCAGGTAGATCACCACGCCGGTGACCGAGACGTAGAGCCAGATCGGCAACGTCCATCTCGCCAGGCGGACGTGGCGGTCGAACTGCGCGGTCAGTCCGCGCGCCGCGGTCAACAGCGCGAGAGGAAGGATGGCGGCGGCCAGGACCACATGGGTGATCAGAATCCCGAAGTAGACAACGCGGACCGCTCCCTGGCCAAGAAAGGGCCGTGAACCGGCATTGGCGTGATAGACGACGTAGGACACCAGAAAGAGCCCTGACGTCGCGAGCGCGGCGATCATGCAGCGCTTGTGCAGCTCACGGTTGCCACGACGGATCATCACAAAACCCATCGTCAGGAGGATCGCCGCCAGGCCGTTCAGTGTCGCGTTGACCGCCGGTAAGTCGGAGATCTGCATCAGATCCACAGACGGTCGGCGACCAGCGTCCCCCAGAGCAGCGGGAGATACGTAATGGAGAACAGAAATAGGCGCCGCGCGGCGACCGTCGATCGATCGCGAGCAAAGCTGGCACTCAACGCGATCAGCGTCAGCCCGAGCACGGTCGCCACGACGAGATACAGCCCGCCGGCCAGTCCGACGAGCGGCGGCAGCAGGCTCACGGGCAAGAGCGCGGCGCTGTGGAGCAGCGCCTGCCGTCCGGTGCTGCGTCCGTCAGGCTCGAGCACCGGCAGTAGCGGAATGCCTGCCGCGGCGTACTCATCGCGGTACAGCCAGGCGATCGCGAGAAAGTGCGGCATCTGCCAGAAGAAGGAGATTCCAAAGAGGACGAGCGCCGGCAGCGTCAATGAGCCAGTGGCGGCCACCCAGCCGATGACCGGGGGCAGCGCGCCAGGTACAGCTCCAACGAGCGTTGCCAGAGACGTCCGTCGTTTCAGTGGCGTGTACACGAGTACGTAGCTGCCCAGCGTCAGGCCCGCCATGCCTGCGGAGATGAGGTTGACCCCCGCGGCGAGCTCGATGAGCCCGGCCGTCGACAGAGCGAGCCCAAACAACACGCCTTGCGATGGGCGCAGACGGCCGCTTGCGATTGGGCGCGTGCGCGTGCGGCGCATCCGCGCGTCGGTATCCCTCTCCAAGACCTGGTTCAGGGCCGCAGCGCCGCCGGCGATCAGTGCCGTGCCCATGAGGGCATGCAGCAGCACAGACAGCGCGACACCATTGGGTGACGCGAGGTACAGGCCGGCAGCCGTCGTGAAGACCACGAGCAGGTTCAGCCGCGGTTTGGCCAGCGTGACGAAGTCGGCCGCGCGGTGTGCCGATTGCGCGTCCGTGGTGGTCCATCCGGTCGTGGCCGGGTCCGAGGGGGTCGCGGCCGCCTCAGCGGTGGGCTTCATACGCGCGCTCCGGGGACTCCAGGGGTCGGAGTCCATTCGCCGGACGACTCGTACGCTCGGTTCGACTCGCGCAGCGTGTCAACGTCTCTGGCACCCGCTTCGGTGACAGCGAAACGCGATCGGCAGGTTCGCAGTGTCAATACCAGCGACGTCCCCAGCACCAACGCACCGGTGACGACGTGCAGCGAGTTGATGATGTAGTGCTTGCCGCTCAGTACGGTCAGCCCGCCAAGCGTGATCTGCATCGCCAGCAGCGCGAGCAGCAGGAGCGACGGTCGCCGTAGCTCCTGGCGGCCGAGGTGGTGGTACAACACGTGCCCAGCGGTCCCCAGCACGCACGCGGAGACCACGAGCGCGCCGACCCGGTGCGCATAGTGAATGGCGATCGCCGGCGTCCAGTACGGCGGTACGACGGACCCGAATACGAGCGGGAAATCCGGGATGGCCAGGCCAGCGCCGGTGTGCCGCATCGTCGCGCCAGCGATAATCTGGGCGTACACCACCACCGTCGTGAGTATGGCGATCGTCTGCAAGGGCCGGTCACCGTCGAGAGGTGTATGTCCGCCGGCATATCCGCGTCGCCAGCCTGCAGACGTGAACAGCGCGATCGACACCGCGAGGCAGAACACCAGCTGCGCCAAGCCCGCGTGTGCGATTGAAATCGGAGCGGGTAGG